>Ga0334888_1002230_pt1 | contig 21825 bp, 22 predicted proteins | sample GraSluR1_MG_FD_207227 | JGI IMG/M metagenome (GOLD analysis project Ga0334888, IMG submission 207227) | Sludge microbial communities from methane-producing bioreactor in Wageningen University, Netherlands - Granular Sludge_3_08-R1 | ecosystem: Engineered > Bioreactor > Anaerobic > Unclassified ...
GTGGTGTTATTTCAACAACGATGCCAAGAATGGCGAGCACTACGGTAAGCTTTACAACTGGTTTGCGGTCAACGACCCGCGGGGGTTGGCCCCCGCTGGCTGGCATGTCCCGACGGATAAAGAATGGCAGGAGTTGATCACTTCTTGCGGTGGCATGAGCAGGGCATTTGATGAGCTGAAGAAGGCCGATGGTTTTGATGCGAAAGCGGCTGGGGCACGATGGTTCAAAGATGCATCATTCAACCATCTGGGAAACATTACATTTTGGTGGTCGTCAAGCAAGAATGACCGATGGAACGCTTGGTATCACGCGATGCACTTCGGGTACAAACAGATTGGCAGAGACAGCGGGGGCATGAATACGGGCCATTCCGTGCGGTGCATCAAAGATAAGCCGTAGAAATAGTGATGTTCGGGCATTTCAGATTCCTGCATGTTTCGGGCGAGGGTGAAAAAAGCAGAGGTGGTGTCAATTCCTGTGGAAATTGCCTCGGGGCATCCTGCCGTTTTTCACGCCACCTTCGATTGCTTTGACTTCGATGACATCGGCAACGGCACCGTCGGGCACAGGTGCGCCGACCGCAGTCGCCGCCAGTTCTTCGACAGCCGGTCAATTACCTGATGCATCAGGTACACGCCGCTCTTGGTCTTCTTGAATCGCTTCGCCGCGTTCGTCCGCAGCCGGACTGTCGCGAAGATCGACTCGATCGGGTTCGTCGTTCGCAGGTCCAGCGACGAGTGCCGCATGGCGGCCATGGCGACGCGCGGGGTGACGCCAGCCTTGCTGAGGTACGTGCCGAAGGTGTGCCGCAGAGCGTGGATATCGACTACGCGGTCGCGTTCGTCGCGCTTGGCGATTCCGGCCGTCACAAGGTCGCGATCGAAGATCTTGATGAAGTCCCGCGGGACTGTGAACAGCCGGCTGCTTGCTGGCAGCGTTATCGGCGCTGCACCACGGGTACGCGACGCCTTCTCCTGGGTCCATTCCAGGCGCCGGGCGAGGTAGTCGCGAAGATCCTCCACCAGGTCGGCCCGCAGAGGAATCATCGCCCCGCGGCCGGCCTTTTCGTCCTTGGCCAGCAGCTCCGCGAACGGCGGCTGGGCATCGAGATAAACCTGGCCGACGGTCAGGCTGGCCAGTTCGCCCTTTCGCAGGCCGGTCAGCACCATCGTCTTGTACATCAGCTCGCGTTCCTGACCGAGCAGGTCCAACTCGGCCAGTCTGTCGGGTTTGTCCGCCAGCAACTTCCGCCCGCGCGCATGGGCCGCTTCGAGCGTGGCATAGGTCAGCTCGGCCTTGTTCCACGTGCTGCGGCCTTTGCGTTCGGCCCTGGGCTTGCGGACGCCTCGCCGCCCCAACTCCGCTATTGGACGCAGCCGGGCGGCTTTGAGCAGTCTGGCCACTTCATCCTCGGTCAGCGCGCGGCGCGTCCGTCGTCGGTCGGCGTGCTCGGCTGCGGCGGGCTGCTGGGCCAGATCCTGCCCCGCCACTCCGGCCAATTGTTCTTTGAGCCGGGTCAGCCGGGTCGCGGCGTCGGTGTCGCCGAAGAAGTTCATGTCCTGGAACCCGTCGAGGCGGCGCGCCCCCGCGACCGGCGGATCGCCGGCCGACATTCTCGTCCGCCAGGATCATCCTCGGCGCCCCTCGCCTGGGTACCCTTCTCAATTCGAAGAGAAACCTGTGCAATGGCACGCCCGAGCGCACTGATCCATGAGGCCTGCCTCCTGCAAGGTGAAACGCCCAACGCGTTCCTTCGGGACCCGGTCCCCTATTGCACATCGAACCAGTGGGTGCATGTTCGCAGAAGATGGTCGTAGTCGCGCGAAATCGCTTCGAGCACGAAGCCGTCCACTTCGGACTCTGCGCACCCGGCATCCCGCATGGCGGCCTGGCAGCGGACCAGGATCGCGAAGGTGTTCCCATCCTGCCCGGTCAATTGGACCCGAACCTGGGGGTAGGGCGGCCCGTCGGCCGACGGACGGGGTTCATATCGCCGGGTGTCCGGTCGTGTTCCGGCGTTCAGGGCGTCGGCCCGTGCCCTGGCTTCGGCTTTGGTGCCGTACTCCTCGCGGCCTCCGTCGGCCTGGAGCCACGCCACGGCGGGCCCGGCAGCACTGGATGCAAGACGCACCGCCCACACGCCCCACGGTTTTTTCACGGGCACGCAGGTAGACATGATTCAACCCCTTTCCGGCCTGCACGACGGCAGACGAGCAGAAAGACTCACGGATGGCAACGCTTGGCGTACTCCTGGCGGTGAGCCACGTCGAAGGGCGAGGGAATCATACGGCAATCGGGAGCAGACCGCAAGGGCTGTGGCATCCGCGATCTGGCGCCGGAGTATTCGGAGCACGTTCCCTGTACCGGTGCGAATTGCCCGAAAGGTTCATCAGCGCGAGCGGATGAGCTCCGACGCTCGCGTCAGCAGGACACGCCGAATGACCACACGCCGCACGGCATTCGTAACGCGGCTCAACCCGCGGACTCTCTCTCACACCTGGCCCGATCGCCTCTCCAGGCATCGAGTCCCCGCACGTTCGCGAATTCGCGGGTTTTTGCGAGCTGTCGCATTCTGACACACTCTGAGATCTCCTGTAACGCCAATGCCCTGTGCTCGAGTTGTCCGTTATTCCGCTGAAAAGGGCGATCCGGCCACGGTGCGCGGGCCTGGGAATTCAGATGGTTTCGCTCGCCGGCCTCGAGAAATCGCGAATCGCAGTTGCCCGTGGGATTCGGCCCGGATAGACTTTCATCCGTCGCGATCTTCTCTGATCCTTCCTCTTCCCGAGGATCTGCCCGCATTCACGGGTGTTTTCTCCCGATCCGGACCGATCACTGAGGTTCGATGTGTGGCCTGTCGCCGCGCGGCGCAGAGGACTTTCCCTGTCTGCGTTGCACGACGTCTGGCAGCGAATTGCGGCGGATGGAGCTCATATGGCAAAGCAACGATCGTCTGTGCAGAAACGCGAGCGTGAACAACTGAAGCGGCAGCGCGAACGGAAGAAGGCGGAGAAAGCGGCGCGAAAGCGCGAGCGGCGACTGAACCACGACTCGGAGGGCGCAGCGCCGCCACCCGAAGATGTGGGCGTGACGCCCGGAGCGGACGGGAGAAACACGGATCCCTGCGAGGAATAAGGTGCGGGCGGACCGCATCCATGCAGGACATCGGTTCGGGGCTATCCGGATTTCTTCTCGCGGAACCCAGGCTCAGCCGCCAGGGTGAACAGTACGACTTCTTCGCCGGTCAGTGTGCTGATGTCGTGGTGCAGGCTGACCACCTCCACGCCGGTAGACTCCAGGACCATCGCTTCCAGGACCGGCCGCGCCGTTTCAACCAACTGGGTCCGGACTTCTTTGAGCAGGCCCCGGCCCTTCTCCGGCACCAATGCCCCGACCAGTTGTCTCTCGGCCGCGGTCAGGACGCCCTGCAGGCGGACCAAGAGAAGATCGCCGATCAGGTAGGCGTGGATGTCCTTGGGCCCCCGGCCCATGTATTCCTGTTCAAAGCGACTGATCCCTTCGCAGACGGCGGCTTCGATCTCTCCCTGTGTTTTCATCGAGGCCTCACCAGTTGGGGAAGGCACGGACGGGCGACCGCCGATTCCGGCCTGAAAACACGGTTCTGCATCCGCTACACGCGCTGGCCATTGCCCCGGGCACCGTGCCGTCCAGGCCATTGGAGCGGCATTGTACAAGGACCAAATCTCAAAATCCACTTGCTTTTCCTTCTACAGCAGGGTACGGTTCCTATGAGGAGTAACCCAGAACTGAAGGGAAGCTCTGACCAAGGTTTGAGTCGGATGACTAAATGAAGGGCACCCCGGCTAGGGGGGGCCCGTTAGTGAGTACGCCGACGTGCCCGCGCACTTTCAAGTTCGCGGGCACGTCGGTTTTTTTTTCGCCTGTGCTGTCACGATGCGCGGGCCTCTCGTCCGCTGGTCCTCCGGCCGCGGGGCACAGGCGTGCGGCGCCTGGGATGCGGCACGGGTGCGCGTGCGTGTCTGAGTGGGCAAGGTTGAATCGAGGCGGAAACCGCGGGCGGCGAGACAGGAGCGGGGATACACCGATGCACGAAGGTCTGATGGAAACAACGATGGGGTGCTGTCAGGCACAACTCCCTCCTGCACCCCGCCGGCGCCTGGGGATGGCAGCGGCGGCGGAGCAGGCGATGGAGGTGTGCGCATGGATCGCACAGCCCGAGGGCCACGCTTGGGTGCCCGAGGAGGCGGACCTCTTCGTCGGGCTGCACACCGCCGCCTATCGGGCCGAACAGCGTAACGGCAACGGGCACGTCATGCCCGAGGACCGCCTGCGGTGGCGTGATCGTTATCAGGTGATCCGGGGGTACCTGGTGGAACGCCACCTCGGGCTGGCATACGTGGTGGTCGGACGCTACCGCGGCTACGCGTGCGAGCATGACGATTTGGTGAGCGAGGCCCTTGGCTCGCTGCTCCGCGCCGTCGAGCGGTTCGACCCCTGGAAGGGGTGCCGGTTCAGTACCTATGCCTACACGGTCATCGCACGGGGGTTGATGAACGAGGGTCGACGTGCCGTCAAGCGGCGGAGTCGGTTTGCGGCCCTGGATGGCGTGGCCTTTGAGCCGCCCGACCGCGTCGACACGCAAACGGAGCTATACGTGGAGCGACTCCAGCGGGCCTTACATGCCAACGTCGGCGAACTGAGCGATCTGGAGGCACGGGTGCTGGCAAAACGCTTTCCCTTGAATCACGAACCGAAATCAACGCTCGGTGCGATCGGCCAGGTGGTCGGACTCAGCAAGGAACGCGTTCGGCAGATTCAGAACACCGCTCTCCGCAAGCTGCGCGAGGTGCTGCTCGCCGATCCGGTGTTGCGGTGATAACGATTACGGTTTCTCCCCATATTCATTCTCAACGACGCCTCACCGGCCGAGGACTGCACGGACGGCAAACCGCCGATTTTCGGGCTGATAACGCGGCTCTTCATCTGCCGGAACCGCTGCAGACTCACGCGGGGCGCTGCTTCCCGGGCAATCCGCCAGACATCAATCTCCCGACTGGAAACTGAAATCCCGTTGCCATCTTTCTTCTTACGGTTTATAATAGAGCATCTGAAAGGTGTGCGCCCCTATGGAGGGGCGCCCCGCTCAGGATTTCAGTCGGATGACTAAATGAAGGGCAACCCGGCCTGGCCGGGAGGCTCGTTAATGAGTAAGCCGGCGCGGTCGAATGCCTTTGGGTGTTCGACCGCGTCGGCTTTTCTTGCTTGCGGTGGTCGTGGACGGCCGCAGCGGACAGGGAGGAACGCCATGGAAAGAGCCGAATCAACGATGGCGCGCCGGATTGCGCATGCGGCGGCCTCTTTTGAGAAGCAGAGGACGGGCAACACGCCCAACTCTGTGACCGTGGTGCTGAGCGACACCACGCTGGTGATCACGCTACACGGGGCCTTGTCAGAGGCCGAGAAGGCCCTGGCGAAAAGCCCCGAGGGCGCCGCCCAGGTGCAGGACTTTCACCGACAGCTCTTTACCAGCGCCTCCGACTCGCTACGGCAGGAAATCAAGAGAATCACGGGGGTGGAAGTGCGCGAAGCGACGGCGGAGGTCGAGCCGACCACCGGCACCGTGGTGGGGGTATTCACGACCGGTACAACGGTGCAGGTGTATCTGCTCGCCCACGGCGTGCCTGCGGGCACATGGAGCGGAGACGCACGAGGCGATCCGTCCTGAACGCGGAGGTTCTGCTTTGTTGGGCCTGACCCGGAAGCACCAGGAATCAGTGGTCGTCGGAGGCAGCAACGGCGTCGAGCGCCTTCTCAAGGTCACGGTGCTCGAAATCCGTGACGGGAGCGTGCGACTGGACTTTGAGGTCAAAAGGGACGTTTCCGTCCATCGTTCGGAAGTGTGGGACCGAATCGGCGCCGGCGGCCGGTCGGAAACGGGCTGATCGGAAAGGAAGAAACCGATGGGGAAGACGAACATCGACCGACGAGACCACGCCTGGTTTGCCGTGGTGGACGCAGAGCATTGCCGGCTCTTGTGCTGCCGCCTGACCGAGCAAGGCACGCAACACGTTGATGAGTACGGCAGGTTGGAGAACACGTTGCCGAAAGCCGAACCCGCGCGGCCGCAGAGCGGAGACGGCATGACGCACGATATCGAGGAGGAGGAGCGACGTTTCGGAGGGCAGATCGTGGCCTGGCTGCGGGGGAGGGTTGAAGAACACGAGATCGATCGCCTGGCGATCTTCGCGCCCCCTCGCATGCTCGGCGTCCTCCGGAAGGACTCTTCCGGACTCCTGGCGGGGCACCTGAGGCAACTCGAGGGCAATCTGATGCGCCTCGATGCCGGTCAGTTGGCGGATCATCCGATGATCCGCGAACTGATTCTGGCCGCTCACGAGCGATCGTCGAGCGGGACGACGACGGATTCGAAGGGACCTTATTCAAAGGAGCATTGAGATGAACAAAGCATTTGCGGGAATGTTGATTGCGGGGCTGACGCTCAAGAAGCAGCCGTAGCGGGATTCCCAGGGGTTCCTCTGCTGGAATGGAAACACAATGGACCGCGTTGCGACGAAAAGCCTGTCTCCACATTCCTCCGGGGCGGAGTGCGAACCGCCTCGTTCCAAGGGCGCGTCTGCGGCTCAGGATCCGCATCGGCTTATGAGGCGGTCTGGAGACAGGTTTCTGACGCGGAAAACGAATGTGTTGATCACCGGCGTCACCGGGCTGATCGGCGGCGAGCTGGTCCGCCGACTGCTGCGGTGCGAGATCGGCAAGGTCTTCTGCCTGATTCGGCCGAACCCGATGGTGGATGCTCGCTCCCGGCTCATCGAGCGCATGCAGTGCGGCGAGGACAGCCGTACGGCCCGAGGGGACGAGAGTCTGGAATCCGTGACCGGCGACGTGGTCGTCCCCCGCTTCGGGTTGTCCGACCCGGATGACGCCCGGGTGACCGAGTCGGTGGACATGATCATTCACTGCGCGTCGGAGTTGTCCTTTATCCGCGATGCCCGTTGCCGAGAGACCAACATCACCGGGATGCACAACCTGATCGCCCTGGCCCGCCGATGCCGCCGCACTCCGTTGATCGTTCACCTCAGCACAGCGTTCAGTTGCGGGGCGGTCACCCACCAATGCCTCAACGAAGACGACGGCGGCGATCCGGACAACGGGCACCATAACGAATACACGCGATCCAAGGCGATGGCCGAGCGCGTGCTGCGCGACTCCGGCGAACCCTGCTTGATCCTGCGACCCTCGATTACGCTCAGCGCGGGGATTCCCGCGCGAAAGTTCGCCCGAGCGATCGCCTGGTTCGTACCCTTGTTGCGGGATTTTGAGGCCCTTCCGATTGATCCTGCATCGCGGGTGGATATCGTGCCGGTTTCCTTCGTGGCGGAGTCGATCATCCGTTTGTTGCAGAAGCCGCAACGGCGACACGACTGTTACAACATTTCAGCCGGGGCGGAGTCGGCCACGCTGTGCGGCCCGACCTCAGCGTTTTTGGATGATTTCTACAAACGCCGCAAGCCGCTGACGCTGATCCCCCCGTCCGAATGGACACGGGAGAAACACCGTCAGTATCTGGGGGCGGCCCACCAGCGAAAGCGGTTTGCCACGTTCCGCTACTATCTGCCGTTTCTGAACATGGACGTGGTCTACGACAACACGCGCCTGCGGACCGAGTTGGGCAACGAGTTGCCCGTAATCACCCCGGTCACGCAATACCTGGGCGACCTGTTAAACCTTGTGGCACGCGAAGGCTCGGACGTGAGTAGCTCCCGAGGCGGCGCCCCGAGCGATTTGTCGTTTGCGCAGGCTCGCCGGCAGGGTTTCGCCGGCCCGTGAACGACTGCCACTCTGGCTGAGAAGGAGGTGACATATGACTATTGGAATGATCTTCTACCTGATCGCGGCCATCGTTCTGTTCCTGGGGGGCATTGGCGCCACCGCCATCCCGAACCCCGTCATCTGGGGGCTGTTCTGCCTTGCGCTCGGCCTGCTCCTGAACAAGTACGAATTGGGCTTTGGCCGCCGCGGGTAAGCCGCTCTCGTCGGTGCTGGGTCGTGCCGCCGTTGGTGGAAGAGCAAGTGAGGTTCGTCGTCCTTCGGAGCGAGAGCACGCGACGCAAATGAAAGGAGAGACGCATGGACACCACGCCGATGAGGTTCGTTTCAGGAGTCGGCAGCAGCGAAGCCTCGGCCCGGGTCGGTAGAAGCTCCGAAAAGGCGATCCCAGGACGGCCTCCGACGGGCCCGCCGGTCGAAGACATGCTGGAGCTATCCCCGGCGGGACTGGCGCTTTCGCGGGCTGACGTTCCGTCTCCCGAACGGTTCACGCGGATATGCGGGCTCCGCGACGAGGTCAAGGCCGAGACGTTTCTGACGCCCGACCGCATGGACGGGACCGTCGAGAAGTTACTCGAGGTTCTCGGCCAGAGCGAGCAGCATTGAGGCTCAGGCCGCGATCCGACGGATGGAGGCCGCGGTTGCGGCGGACGCGTTTCATCGCGAGCGTCCCGTCGCGCAGGGAGTTGCATCGCACGGCGTCGACGGGAAAGGAGACCAGATGATGCGGCAACAGAAGTCCCTTCAGGGGGCCGGATCGCGACCCCAGGAAACACGGTCGGTCGCTGATTCCGCCCTCGGTAAGGAGCAGGCCGACGGCGGGCGGACGAGGTCGCGTGCCTGCGCGGAAACGCGCAGTCGCATCGCGTTCGTCGGCAACTACCTGCCGCGGGAATGCGGCATTGCCACGTTTACGACCGATCTGTGCGCTGCGCTGTCCGGCCACGCGATCGAGTGCCTGGCGGTGGCGATGAACGATCGCTCCGAGCGTTACGACTACCCGCCCCCCGTGCGCTTCACGGTCGAGCAGAACGACCTGGCCTGCTATCGCCGCGCGGCCCAGTTTCTCAACAACCGCGTCGATGTTGTGAGCCTGCAACATGAATACGGCATCTATGGCGGCCCGGCCGGTAGCCACGTCCTGACGGTCCTCGGCGAGCTGCGGGCCCGCGTGGTGACGACCCTCCACACCGTCCTGAAGGAACCGTCCCTCGAACAACGCAAGGTGCTTGAACACGTCGGCCGCCTTTCGGACCGTGTGGTGGTGATGAGTCACCGCGGGGTGGAGTTCCTCCGCGAGGTGTACCGGATCCCGGCGGAGAAGATCGACTTCATCCCGCACGGCATTCCCGACTTCGCCTTCGTCGATCCGAGCTTCTACAAGGAACAGTTTGGCGTGCCGGGCAAGTCGGTGCTGATGACCTTCGGCTTTCTCGCCCCGGGCAAGGGCCTGGAGAGTGTCATTCGCGCGCTGCCCGCCATCGTCGCGCGCTTCCCGAACGTGGTGTATCTGGTGGTGGGGGTGACGCATCCCCATGTACGCGAACAGGAGGGCGAGACCTACCGCTTGGGCCTGCGCCGGCTGGCCCGGGACCTCGGCGTCGACGAGCATGTTATCTTCCACAATCGTTTCGTGGACAACCAGGAGTTGATGGAGTTTCTGGGCGCGGCCGACATTTACGTCTGCCCGTACCTGAACGAAGCACAGATCACGTCGGGCACCCTGGCGTGGGCGGTCGGCGCCGGCAAGGCGGTGGTTTCCACGCCTTTCTGGCATGCCCAGGAACTGCTGGCCGACGGGCGCGGCGTGCTCGTGCCCTTCAACGATCCGGCCGCGATCGCGGAAACCGTGAACGGTCTGCTGGAGAACGACGCGGAGAGGAACGCGATGCGCAAGCGGGCGTACCTGTTCGCCCGGGAGATGACCTGGCCCAACGTCGCCCGCGCGTACCTGGATTCCTTTGCGCGTGCGCGTGAGCAGCGTGCCCAGCGCCCGTGCCTGACCCGTGCCTATGCCGCGCATCCGCGGCTGGACGACCGGCTGCCTGAGGTCCGGTTGCAGCACCTGAAACGCTTAACCGATGGGACCGGCGTTCTGCAACACGCCCGATTTGCGGTGCCGAATTATCGTGAGGGGCACACAACGGACGACAACGCGCGGGCGTTAGTCTTGATGGCGCTGCTCGAAGATCTGGACGAACTCCCCCCGGACGAGATCGAAGATCTGGCCACGCGGTACCTGGCGTTTCTTGCGTACGCCTTTGACGCGAGCACGGGACGTTTCCGGAACTTGCTGTCGTATGAACCGCGCCAGTGGGTCACCGAAATCGGATCGGAAGACTGCCATGGTCGGGCCTTGTGGGGGCTGGGGGCGCTGGCGGGTCGCTCTCGTCGGGCGGGATTGCGCGGGCTGGCCGTCGACCTGTTCAACGCAGCTCTCCCCGCCGCGCTGCAACTCAAATCACCGCGCGCGTGGGCGTACACGCTTCTTGGAATCCACGACTACCTGCGCTGGCTCTCGGGAGACCGGGCGGCCGAGGTCGCCGGTAAGCAACTCGCCGACCGGCTGATCAGCCGTTTCCAGGAGACGCGAAAGGACGGCTGGACCTGGCTCGAAAACTCGCTGACGTACGGTAATGCGCGTATCCCTCAGGCGCTGCTGGTGGCCGGCGAGTTGTGGGGGGAGGATCCGTACACGGAGGTGGGCCTGACCATGCTCGAATGGCTGGTCCAGGTGCAACGCGCGGGGAGCGAGCATTTCGTGCCGGTTGGTTCGAATGGTTTTTACGTACGCGGCTGCGAACGCGCCCGCTTCGATCAGCAGCCGGTCGAAGCCGGGGGGTCGGTTTCCGCCTGTCTCACGGCCCTACGGATCACCCGCGATCCGCGGTGGCACGTGGAGGCCGAGCGTGCCTTCGAGTGGTTCCTGGGCCGCAACGACTTGGGGCTCCCGTTGTGCGACCTCCGTACCGGAGCGTGTCACGACGGCCTGCACCCCGACCAGGTGAACGCCAACCAAGGCGCCGAATCGACCCTGGCCTTCCTGCTGGCGGTCGCGGAGATGCGACTGGCCGAGCACGCCATCGTGTTGTCCAACGGTTCGGGGGCATCCCCGGAGGCCCCCCTCCAGACGGAACGGGAGAATCATGGCGGATAATCCGTGCGCAACGCTGTTCGAGCGTCATCCTCAGAATCCGATTCTGACCGCGGCGCAGTGGCCGTACGCAGTCAACACGGTCTTCAACCCGGGCGCGACGCGCTTGCCGGACGGCACCACGCTGCTGTTGTGCCGGGTCGAGGATCGCCGCGGGCTCTCGCACCTCTGCGCGGCGCGCTCGGCCAACGGAGTCGACGGCTGGATCATCGACGCCGCGCCAACGCTGCTCCCCACGGATGATCATCCGGAAGAAGCATGGGGGATTGAGGATCCGCGCATCACGTACGTCGCTGAGCTGGAGCAGTATGTCATCGCGTACACGGCCTACTCCCGCGCCGGCCCCGGCGTGTCGCTGGCGACCACGCGGGATTTCGTGCACTTCGAACGGCACGGAAGCATCATGATGCCCGAAGACAAGGACGCGGCGCTCTTTCCCTGCCGGATCCATGGACACTGGGCCCTCGTGCATCGTCCTATGTCGCCGCTCGGCGCCCACATCTGGATGTCCTACTCCCCGGACCTGCGGCACTGGGGCAATCATCGCCTGATGCTGGCGGCACGCCGCGGAGCCTGGTGGGATGCGAACAAGATCGGCCTGTCGCCGCCGCTTATTGAAACGCCGGAGGGCTGGCTGATGATCTACCACGGCGTGCGGCAGACTGCGGCGGGCTGTGTCTACCGAATCGGACTGGCGTTGTTCGATCGCGAAGCGCCGGAGCGCTGCCTGCTGCGGGGGGACTCCTGGGTGTTTGCGCCTGAGGCCACGTACGAGCGCGAGGGCGACGTCGGCAATGTCGTGTTTCCGTGTGGCCTCACCTTGGGCCCCGACAATGACACCATTCATCTCTACTACGGTGCGGGGGACACCTGTATCGGCCTCGCCGTGGCGAGCGTCCGCACGCTGCTGGGATGGCTCAAGACACACCGCGAACTCCCCGCGTGGCAGGTGGTGTCAGGCACAAGAGGCGCTGATCGTGATCGACTTCGGAGGCCGGACTGACAATGATTCGCGGCCGCAGGGCCGCGCGTTTCGTCACGATGCCTCCGTCTCATTTGGCCGAGTGGCGATCTGGCCCACCTCCGCGTGGATTCGCTTCAGCCCCAATCGTACGTTTTCCAGGAAACGATCGACCTGCTGCTCCACCGCCGGCGGCGGAACGCTCCATTCCGCCAGCACGTCGGCCAGTTCGAGAACAAACCCCGCGAGCCATTCCGGGTCGTGAATGGGAGCGTCCTGGAGAGCCCGCAGATACGCCAGTTCGGCGCCGCGGAACTCCTCGCTCGTCTCCGGGGCCGTCCAGACCACCCGGTGAAACTCGTGAACGGCCGCAGCGATCCTCGTGATATCGGCGAGGACGGCCCGCTCCCGATCGACCAGCTTGCGGGCCGTCAGGCCGTCTTCACGCTCCTCATTCGCACGGACGATGTCGGCGCGGATCTCCTCCAATCGGGCTTCGTCGAGCAGACGCGGGTGCGTCACGCAGATGGCGGAAAGCCGACGCATCAATTTGCCGACAGCCTGCTCATCTCCCTGCCGAGACGCCGCGACGACCTGCTGCGTCAGTGCGGCGATCTGGTCCCTGAGTCGCTCCAGGAGCGTCCGCAGCCTGCCCAGTTGTTGCCCGTACGGCTGCAGCGCGGAAGCGGGAATCACTCCGGGGTTTTCGGCCTGGAGGGCCCTCATCTGTCCCCAAAGGACCAGGGCCTCACCCTCGTCGTGGTGTTCCAGGACTCCGCTGAAGGCTCGGGCGAGTCCCTCGAAAGCGGTCCAAACGGGCTCCTGTCGCGGCACTGGGATCGAGATCGACGACACGAATCGCACTTCAGGCCGGGTTGCGCGGGGAGCGGTCGGGGCCGTTTGGCTTTGCTGCTCCCGCTCCAGTTCGGCACGGCGCCGCTCAAGATCGGAGCGAATCAGGCTCTGCAGCGTCGGATCGTCTCGCACGTCCGAGTCATGCATGGCGCGCGCGCCAATCTGTTCCAGCGAGGCGGGATCCCGCGCCTCGCGTTGGATCACCGACCGCCAGTGAGAGGAAACCGCATCGCGTTGCTTCGCATTCATCACTCGGCTCCGAGGCGGTGTGGAATGAAGACGTGCGCACCACCGAGCCCATCGCGGCCCTTCCGAGCACCCCGTCCGCGGAATCCGGGGAAGTTCACGACCACGCGACAATCCGCCGCATCGTCCTTCCAGCCAGGCGGCATCCCTAACGCCCCGATCCGCGATTGCCGGTTGGCTGGACGCCCTGCTGTATTATACCCGAGTCCGCCATCCTCGTCAGCCCTGTCATGGGTTGATCACCACACTCGTGCATAACGATGGCCACGGGCCGCCGACGATCGCGACACCCGTTTTCCCGGGGCATTCAGGGTGACCGAATACGAACCGACGACGTCCAGCCAAGGAAAGATCACCCCCATCCTGGCCCATGGGCCCTTACGCTCTCCACCACCCGTCGTTTGACCATTTGGCTGGTTTTCCCGAATTGTCGCATTCTGACACACTCTGGCCTCTTTTATGGCAGCGGGACCTCATTTCCGAGTTGTCCGCAATTCTGTTGAAAAGGGCGATCCTGCTACGGCACGCGGGCCTGGGAATTCAGGTGGTTCCGCTCCGCGGCCTCGAAGAATCGCGAATCGCGGTTGCCATTTGGGTCCGGTCCGGATAGAGTCTATTCAGTTGCGATCTTCTCTGGTCCCTCCTCGTCTCGAGGATCTTCCCGCGCTCGCGGGCGCTTTCTCCCGATACGGACCGATCACTGAGGCTCGATGGATGGCCTGACGCCGCGCGGCGCCGAAGATTTCCCCTGTCTGTGTTGCGCGTCGTCGGGCAGCGAATTGCGGCGGTTGCCGCAGGTAACTTGCAGGGCTCGATGATCCGATGTTACGCCCGTATCAGCGCTGTCGGTTCGATAGCGGACCGACCCTTCCGGGGGAGTAGACCCCGGCCGGTGGCCAACGCTGGCTGACGCACGAGGTGGCTACGGGCCGCCGCGGAGTTGCCGGTGGCGAGCCGGACGCAGTGCGGAAAAGAACGGAAACAAGGAAACGGAGCCGAATGGAGATGTTCGATGGGTCGGAAACTGTATGTCGGAAACCTTGGCTATGACGTCACGAGCAGTGACCTTCAGCAACTGTTTGTCGGTCACGGAACGGTGGCTAACGTGACCGTGATCAACGATCGCGACACCGGTCAGAGCAAGGGTTTTGGGTTCGTTGAGATGAGTTCGAACACGGAAGCCGAGGCCGCGATTGCGGCGCTGGATGGAAAGGAACTGGGCGGCCGTGCGATCAAGGTAAATGAAGCCAAGCCGCGCGCCGCCCGGGTCGGCGGCAGTGGGCGTGACTAAGCCCGTCTTCGCCAGGACCACGTAGCGGCCGTACGGCCGCCCTGATCACGCGGAGAGCTTGTGACATGCTTACGGTTGGGGGCCATCTGCGTTTCATCTCGCGGAACCCAGGCTCGGCCGCCAGGGTGAACCGTACGACTTCTTCGCCGGGTCAGTGTGCGGATGTCGGGCTCGACCTGTTCCTGCGTCCGCATGGCGACTTCAACCTCTACTGGAAACGCAGGTGAAGGGACGCCCAATCAGAAGTGCATACAGGAGCGCCTCCGGGCGTTGGCTCCGTGCGCGTCCGCTGCTCACGCGAGAAGGCGCTCTTGCTTTTCCCGGGTCGGTCGGCATAATACTGGGACGGAGTTGGCGCGAAGGTTCAGCGCAGGCTCCATTCGCGGTTTGACGCGAGTACGTCGGATGACGATTTAGAGGGCAACTCGGCCAAGCCGGGGGGCCCGTTAACGAGTAAGCCGATGTGGTCGAATACCTCTGCGTGTTCGTCCGCATCGGCTTTTTCTTGTGGCGTCTCCTTCGCGGACCCAGGTGGCGCCCCGGAGGGCATTCGATGGACAGGCCCCGTTCGCGAATGGCGCAACAGGTTGCCCGAACGGCCGAAACATTCGAACCGGAGGCAACCGGGCACCGGCTTCGGTCGGCCGCGTTGTTTTTTGGGCGATGACGCGCCGGGCATCACACGGCACGGGGCTTTTCGGAGGCCGCGAAGGCGTGAGACCGGCAAATGAAGGGCACAAGCGTCCGTGATGTGCTTTTCGGAGGTTGGAAAGAAGCACCGCGGCCGGCGGGGCGCCCTGTCAGAACAGGGTGATCCGCCGCGCTTCGGTCGCGATGTTGCGCAGTTGGAGGATGGACCCTGCGGACGCCTCCACCGGCTGCATGGAAGTCCTTCGTCGCACGCGAGGCGACGAGCTTCTGCGGACGGGCGAGCCGGCCGGGTTGCGTCGTTGAGCGCGATACGTCACCCGACGGCATGACCTGACGAGCATGATCGCGTGCGCGTTTGACCACTGGACCCGCAGGCTGCCGTTCGGAGATCAGTCGCTCCGTCCGTTTCTTCCCGGCCGTGCCGGGATCGAAGGTGCTCCCGGTATCCTGGAATGGCAAGGTGCCCCGATGACGAACAGTGAGCCGACACCCGCTGACACAACCGAAGCACGGGAAATCGCCCGGCAGGCCGAGGTCGAGATCGCGATCCTCCTGGGCATCGAGGAAGCGCTGCGCATTGCGCTGCAGTGGATGACGCGAGGCCGTGGAAACGCCCACAAGCTCTCCACGCTGCGTTTCCACGCGTGGTCCTTTGAACGCCACCTGACCCGCATACAGGTTCTGGCGGATCACGGTGGCTACCTGCACCTGATCACGGACGCCCAGCCACATCTGGCCGACGAGGTGGAAGCGTTACGTGATGAACGCGCCCGTCTGCACGCCGGCCTGGAGAGCATCCTCATACGACTGGACCGCATCTCGCGGGATGATGCCGGTGGATTCGGGCAATTGTGTGCGGATCTGGAGCGCTTCCTCGACGCCCTGAGGATCCATGGCCGGAAGGAACGTGCGTTGCTCCAGCGATCCTTCGCGCAGGAGGAAGGTGGAACCGGATGAGGGTGTCGAAAGAGGCAACCGTCATGGCCTTCCCTGCCGGTCAGAGTCCCGGCCAGTCTGGCGTCCGAGGCGCCGGCAACCGGTATCGGAGGTTTCGGCCGGCGATCGCCCCCAAGTTCCGTTCGTGGGTCCGGTGGCTTCAGGCAGACGCTGACGCGAATGTCCGAGACGCCGCGAATCGCCCGGTTCGAGGTTCGCCAAACCTGAGAGGACGGCCGCTATGCGCCTGTATCTGATCAATCCGCGAAATCCCTTGGCGTGCCTGACGCACGTCCGGGAGAGTCGCTGGAATCACTACCGCGTCTGGAAGCCGCTGGGACTGGCTACGATCGCGGCCCTGACCCCGCCGGAGTGGGAGATCTCCATCTTCGATGAGAACGTACATGCGCCGGACTACGCGGCCCTGCCCCGCCCGGATCTTGTCGGGATCACAGCGTTTACTTCGCAAGCGAACCGCGCCTATGAGGTGGCAGCCGACTTCCGTGGCCGCGGCGTACCGGTTGTGATGGGCGGCATTCATGCCACCATGCGCTCCCAGGAAGCCATGGCACGCGTGGACTCGGTCGTAACGGGCGAGGCCGAGTCCGTCTGGGCACAGGTTCTGACCGATGCCCGGCGGGGCGCGCTGCAGCCCCGGTATGAGGGGACGCACGACTCGCTGGATCAGATGCCGCCCGCCCGGCACGACTTGCTGAACGGCGACTACGCGTTCGGATCGATTCAGACCACGCGGGGCTGTCCGCTGAATTGCAGCTTCTGCAGCGTAACGTCGTTCAACGGCTATCGCTATCGTCAACGGCCTGTTGCCGACGTCGTGCGCGAGTTCGGCAGGATTCGGGAAAAGCTCGTTCTTATCGTCGACGACAACCTGATCGGCACCAGCCGTGAGCATATCGCCCGCGCAAAGGACCTGTTCCGCGCCATGATACGGGCCCGGCTGCGAAAGCGATGGATCGCCCAGGCGACGATCAACATGGCCGACGACGAGGAACTGCTGGCCCTGGCTGCGAAGGCCGGCTGCGCCGGCGTCTTCATCGGCTTCGAATCGCCGACGGCCGCCGGCCTGAAGGAAGTTGGCAAGAAGTTCAACCTGGTCAACGGCCGCGACTTCGCCGCGTCCGTCCGCCGCATTCAGCGGCACCGGATTCTCGTGGCCGGCTCGTTCATCATGGGACTGGACACGGACGAACCCGGCATCGGCCGGCAGATTGCGGAAGCGGCCGGGCGATACGGGGTGGACGTCCTCAACACCTTGTTCCTGACACCGCTGCCCGGCACGCGGTTGTGGGACGACCTCCTGGCGCAGGGTCGGATCGCCGCCGATCGCTTTCCGGAGGACTGGCAGCACTACACGCTGACGTTCCCCGTGGCCCGCTACCGACACTTCTCCTGCGCGGACATCGTTCAGGAGATGGAGATTTGTGATCGGGTTTTCTATTCCCTGAGGTCTATCGTACGCCGGGTATGGCGTAGCGCGCGCCGCGGGGGCAGGCCCCTCCTTGCACTCGTTGCCAACCTTTCGTATCGAAACAACATCCATCTGGGTCGCGCCGGGTGGCATGCCTTCATGGCATCTCACGGTCTGCCGCAGGAAAACCGTCCAGGCAACGAAGCGAGGAAAGCTTCCGCATCTGAAGAGCTTCGGTATGAGAGAGCGAACCGCACCAGGCAAGCATGGCATGGATTGTCGCCGCGACTGTCGGCGATAGACCACGACAACGAGTGAATGGGATGAGACCACTCGTTGCCCGGCGGTCCGGGTGGTCAGAAGCGCATGCTCCGGAAGAGCCAGGTGCTTGAGCGGTCCGCAGCCTGTTGGGGCTGGAAGGTTTCGCCGTCGGTTTGAGAGGCGGGTTTCATGCGTGTTGGGGCAGGTTTTCTCACCGGTATGAGCGACGGGTGGCTTCTCCTGGCCATCGTGTTCATTCTCATTGTGCTCGTTGTCGTCGTTTTGGCCGCACGGGTGTTCGGTCTTTACGTCCAGATCGTCCTGACCCGGGCCGGCGTGGGTTTGCTCGAACTGATCACGATGCCTTTGCGGAAGGTCAATTCCGGGACGATCGTCGTGAACAAGATCGCCCTCGTCAAGGCGGGCATCCACGACGTGTCGGCGAACGACCTCGAAGCGCACTACCTGGCCGGCGGCAACGTCCACAACGTCTGCCGAGCGATGATCGCGGCGGACCGGGCCCAGCTGGGTTTGGGTTGGAGCGTCGCCTGTGCGATCGACCTGGCCGGACGGGATATTCTGGACGCGGTCCGGACTTCGGTGAACCCGAGAGTCATCGATTGCCCTCGGGGAGACGATGGTCAGCAGAGCGCCCGGCTCGACGCGGTATCCAAGGACGGCATTCGTTTGCTCGTCAAGGCACGGGTGACGGTCAAGACAAACCTCCAGGCGCTGATCGGTGGAGCGACGGAGGAGACCGTCATTGCCCGTGTAGGGCAGGCCATCGTGAGCGCGATTGGGTCGGCAGAGTCTTACAAAGCGGTCCTGGAGAGCCCGGCGCGGATTGCTCGCAAGGCTTTGGATAGCGGGCTCAGCTCCGGGACGGCGTTCTCGATTCTCTCGGTGGACATCGTCGACATCAGCGTGGCCGCCGTGCCCGACAAGGCGAACGTGGGTGCGCAGTTGCAGACCGAGCAGGCCGAGGCCGACAAGCAGCGGTTTCAGGCCGAGGCGGAGAAGCGAGCGGCGATGGCCCGGGCACGCGAGGCGGAGATGCAGGCGCTGGTGGAGGAAAACCGGGCGAAGGTCGTCGAGAATGAGGCCAAGGTCCCGCTGGCCGTCGCCGAGGCGTTCCGCCGCGGGAACCTCGGCATCATGAATCTCTACCCAATGCAGAACGGTGAAGCGGACGCACCTGTGCGCGGAGCCGTTGACGGGACGGGTGAACACAAGGCAGAACCACCCAAGGCCTGACTCGAAACGACGGACCGGCCGTGAGCCTGGCCACCGTCGGGCGGATGCTGCCGTCGCGCTCCGCCCGCCAGCCCTCGGGCAGCCATGGTCACCCAACTGCTCCGTCCCGGCGTCGCGACCTCCGACCGTCAACAGGCTTCCTCCGGGGGCAAACTGAGCCAGATTAACCCCTCCTCGCCTCGCCCGGAAACCAGGCCCCGCGCTGCCAACACTTCCCAGAAACACGAGAAGACACAGAGCACGTGCATCATTTCTTTTTTACGCTCAGCGCTTCGAAGCCGGAGACGACGTCGAACAGTTCTTCGTTGATGCCACTTTGGCGCAAACGATGGAATGTCCCGTTGAGATCCTCCAGCAATTCGTCGATGTTCTTGTCGGCCCGTTGCATTGCCGCCAGGCGGCTTGCGTTCTCGCTCGCGAGGGATTCGGCGCACGCCCGGAAGAGCGAGACGAAAAGGTATTCGCGGATGAGTGCCCGCAAGGTTGCGGTGCCGCTACCCATGACCTCGGGCAAAGTCCTCGTTGGCCAGGGAACCTCGACCAGCTTCCGTCGCCATTCTTCGTCCAGCGGTAGCAGTCGCTGACGGACGGCCGCGTAGACCGCACCGGACTTGGGGCGGTTGTAGAAGAGGTGGAGTTGGGTGAGTTCACCGCGGCCGTGGCGCGTTTCGCTCTCCATGAGAATCTGCCCGACAAGTGGAGTGATGGCCTTGACGGAATTCGGCACGGTGAAGAGTCCCACCGGCAGCAGGCCCGCATCCGCCAGGCGAGCATGAACGCGCTCACCGACGGCCCAGACCTCGGGTCTGGTCGGAAAAGCCGCCAGCTTCTTGACCGCATGATCGGCCACCACATCATTGAACTGGCCCACCAATCCCTGGTCGGAACCAAACACGATTGCGCCAATCGCCCCCGCGTCCGTTTTCCTGGTCTCTTCAGTCGTCCATGCGGCTGAACCGGTGCCCCGAAAACAGATGCCCAACCCCAGTTCTACGGCGCGATAGTAGTCACCCAATGCACGCACCGATTGCTCATATTGTCCGATACTCGATGCGGCCAGGGCCTTCATGGTCTGAACGACAGATTGAAGATTTCCGGCACTGTTGATCTTTCGACGCAGACTCGCCGTGGTATTGCTCATGACTTCTCCTCGAGTTCAATCTTGGGCTTGGCTTTGACTTCGGGTTTGGGTTCCGGCTTGGGCTGGAAGCGAGCGAGTGTTTTACGGGCGATTTGGAGGATCGCTTCGCGATCCGCGTCGCTCAACTTGTCGGCGGTATCCAATCGCTCGCGCACCTCCGCCGGGATGTCCGCCGCCGCCTCACGCACGGCGTGCTCGGCGTCCGTCATCTGGTCAATCGGCACCGGGTCGAAGAGGTCCGCGGTCAAGGCCAGCAGCACGGCAATCTGCGCGGGTACGGACACCGGGGCGAACTCCGGCTGTTTGAGGCAAGCGCGAATTCGCCGTCCGTGCTCGATGCTCTTGCGGGTGTCCTCATCCAGCCGAGCTCCGAACCGGGAAAAGGTCTCGAGTTCCTCGAATTGGGCATAGGCAAGCTTGAGGTCGCCAGCCACGGCGCGGTAGGCCGCGCGTTGCGCTTTACCGCCAACGCGCGAAACGGATTTGCCGACATCGACCGCGGGCAGCACGCCCAATTCGAACAGCGACGGCGAGAGGTAGATCTGCCCGTCCGTGATGGAAATCAGGTTGGTCGGAATGTAGGCGGAAATGTTCTGCGCTTCCGTTTCGATGATGGGCAGCGCGGTGAGCGAGCCGCCGCCGAGTTCCTTGCGCAAGTGCGTTGCGCGCTCCAGCAGCCGCGAGTGGATATAGAAGATGTCGCCGGGGAACGCTTCGCGACCGGGCGGACGGCGCAGCAAGAGAGAGAGTTCGCGATAGGCGCGGGCGTGATGGGTGAGATCGTCGTAAACGATCAGCACGTCGCGACCCGCTTCCAGGAAAGACTCCGCGATGCTGGTCGCGGCGTAAGGAGCGATGTAGGCGAGGCCTGGCGGGTCGTTGCCCTCGGTCACGACCACGACGGTGTAATCCATTGCGCCCTTCTCCCGCAAGATGGCCACGGCCTTCGCCACGGCGGAAGCGCGCTGACCGATGGCACAATAGACGCAAAGGACGTTCTGGCCGCGCTGGTTGAGGATGGTGTCGATCGCAATGGCGGTTTTGCCTGTCTGCCGGTCCCCCAGAATCAACTCACGCTGGCCGCGCCCGATGGGAATCAGCGCGTCAATGACTTTCAGTCCGGTTTGGAGCGGCACGGTGACGGGCGCGCGATCCATGATGGAGGAGGCGGGGCGTTCGATGGGCAGGCGCTCGCTGGCGGCCACCGGCCCGTTGCCGTCGAGGGGCCGGCCGAGCGGGTCGAGGACGCGTCCCAGCAATCCGTCGCCCACCACTACGTCCATGACCCGGCCCGTGCGCTCGGCTTCATCGCCGGCGTGCAAATGCCAGTATTCGCCGAGCAGGACCACGCCGATTTCATCCTCGTCCACGTTGAACGCGATGCCGAACACGCCGCCGGGAAATTTCACCAGTTCGTCGAAGCCCGCCCCGGGAAGGCCGGAGACCCGGGCAATGCCCGTGGAGACGCTCGTGATCGTGCCCACCTCGCGCGGCGTCATTTGCGGCGTGAAGGTCTTGCGCCCCTGGCTTAGCCCAGCGAAGGCACGGTCGAAACCACTCGCTAAAGAATCGGGCAGCGCGCTCATTTGGCCTCCTCGGGGGCTGCAGGCTTCGTCCCGGACCTCCGCTTGGGCCCCGGTCCGGCCTCCGGTTGAGCCTGGGCCTTGGCCTGTTCTTTCAGCAGTTCGCCGACGCTCTTTTCCAGTGACGCCAGATAATCCGCAATGCTCCAGGCGACCTTCCATCCATTCACGGTGAGTTCGATGCCGCTGATCACGTCCGGCGCGCTCTCGAAACGGAACTGGATTTCAGTCG
>Ga0334888_1002238_pt1 | contig 21780 bp, 19 predicted proteins | sample GraSluR1_MG_FD_207227 | JGI IMG/M metagenome (GOLD analysis project Ga0334888, IMG submission 207227) | Sludge microbial communities from methane-producing bioreactor in Wageningen University, Netherlands - Granular Sludge_3_08-R1 | ecosystem: Engineered > Bioreactor > Anaerobic > Unclassified ...
GATCACCAGTTCGCTGCTCACCGCCGAGAGTCTCGGGGTGGCACTCAGCGTCCGCGGTTACGGCGCGCACCGGACGATGACCGTCATGCACGACGTGGTGCGCCGTCCCCAGGAGGTCGCGCTCAGCATCCTCGTCCTGGCCTTGGGCGTCTGCGCGGTCGCCGGACGACTGGCTTGGGGCTGGGGACGTCTGTGACGCGCTGCGTCCAACGGACCCGGTGCGTTCCGGCCCGCAACCGGAGCGCTTCCCGCGACCGAAATCGGAGCCCGCGCCCGATATATCGGGCGCATCTTCGGATTCGGGGCGCGGGAACGACTTGGTGGGGCGCAGGGGGTGGGGAGGGGTCAGGCTGGGGGTGTGAGGAGGGCGACGGTGTGGACGGGGCGACCGTCGTCCAGCAGGCGGACGACCTCGTCCACGGCCTCCGGCGCGCAGGCGAACAGCACACAGCTGGCCGGGCCGGCCGAACGCTTCGGGTCGACAATCCGGCCGCCGGTCCAGCGGGCTTGGAGCCCGGCGATGCGGGCCATCTCGTCGGTTTCGAAACCGACCCCGTGAGAGCCTGCAGGCAACGCGTCGTGCACGAGCCCGGACGCCAAGATCCTGCGCACCTCGGCGACGGTGACCTGATCGGGGTGGCCGATGTACAGGGTGAAATCGGGCGCGGCGATCGGCAGGCCCGCGCAGATGATCACGTCGCCGGGTTGAGCCTTCGGCAGATCCTGGCTCAGCGCTCCGATGACGGTGATGCCCAGTCCGGTGGCCGAGGTGGGGGCATTCTCCTCGGTGCTGCCGGTGACCGCGTCCGCGGGAATCCCCGCCTGCGCTGCGAGGATCTCGATCTCGTCGATCATCTCCTGGCCGGTGGGATCGCGCTCCACGCACAAGGCGTTGACCAAGGCGATCGGCCGTGCTCCGGAGCACAGCACTTCCAACAGGGGCACGCGAACGCCGAAATGCGCGACGGTGCGGGCGTCCACGCTCACCGAATCAGCGGGCTTGGGGCCGATACCTCCGATCGAGTCGCAGGCGAGCACCAACCGGCTGGCAGATTCGAAGACCAGAAGGTCGCGGAACCGTTGCATCATGGTGCTCAGTATCGCAGCCCGGATGGTGTGCTCAAGGTGAGAAGTAGTCCCATATACTCGCCTTGATAGATAGTTATACTCAACTTGAGAATTAGTCCATGACAGGGCAAGACGTCTACCTCGCCTGGCGCGGTCAGATTGCCGGCACACCCACATTGGAGGACGCGATGAACGATCCGCAGCCGGAGGTATTGAATCAGCTGCCGAGCCGAGCGCAACGGCTTGACCGGCTGAAGTTCGGACGCGAGCACGGCAAGCTCCTGGTCGGGTCCGGCGTCGGCTGGGCGCTGGACGCCATGGACGTAGGCCTGATCAGTTATGTGATGACAGCTCTCGCGGTGCACTGGAACCTGTCGAACACCCAGCTGAGCTGGATCGGGTCGATCGGCTTTGTGGGCATGATGATCGGTGCTTCGGTCGGCGGGCTGCTCGCCGATCGGATCGGACGCCGCAACGTGTTTGCGCTCACCCTGCTGGTCTACGGGATCGCCACGGGCATGGCTGCGTTCTCCGTCGGGATCGCGATGCTGATGGCCCTGCGATTCGTCGTCGGACTCGGCTTGGGAGCCGAACTCCCGGTGGCCTCCACTCTGGTCAGCGAGTTCGCCCCGCAACGGATCCGTGGCCGGATGGTCGTCTGGCTGGAGAGCTTCTGGGCGCTCGGCTGGATCATGGCAGCGCTGCTCGGCTACTTCCTGGTTCCTCAAGAGATCGCCGGTTGGCCGGGCTGGCGCTGGGCGCTGCTGGTCGGTCTGGCGCCCGCCGCATACGCGCTGGTGGTGCGGCACGGTCTGCCCGAATCGGTCCGATTCCTGGAATCGAAGGGCCGCCTGATCGAGGCGGAGAAGTCGGTACGCGAGTTCGAGATCAACTCCGGCGTCCAACCCGAGGTCGACATCGAGACAGCCGTGAAGCACACGCCGGTCAGCGTCGAGGTCAGCACGCAGCAGCGGGCGAGGCTGTTCTCACCCGAGATGCGGCGCCGGACGATCGCGCTGTGGGCGGTCTGGTTCTTCGTCAATCTCAGTTACTACGGTGCCTTCACCTGGATGCCCACCTTGCTCTTCCGGCAGGGTCATTCGCTGATCCGCTCGTTCGAGTACACGCTGATCATCACGCTGGCACAGCTGCCCGGTTATGCAATGGCCGCCTGGCTGATCGAGAAGTGGGGACGCCGCCCAACCCTGGCGAGCTTCCTGCTGGGCTCCGGTGTGGCCGCAGTGCTGTTCGGCATCCAGACCTCCCCGGTGGGCATCATCGTGGCCGGTTGCGCACTGAGCTTCTTCAACCTCGGTGCCTGGGGCGCGCTGTATGCGATCGGCCCGGAGATCTACCCGACCGCGATGCGCGGCACCGGCACGGGCGCGGCCTCGGCCGCGGGCCGCGTGGCTGCGATCATCGCGCCACTGTGCGTCCCGCTGCTGCTCAACTCCGGGGGCAACCCGCTGGTCTTCGGCGTTTTCGGGGTGTCGTTCCTGATTGCAGCCGGCAGCGCACTGTTGCTACCGGAGCGCCGCCAGAAGGAGATGGTCGAGTGACCTCTTGCAGGGCCCGTCTAGCCTGGAATCGATGAGCGCGACCCAGACCACACCGACCAGGCTGCTGCCCGAACTGCGGCTGAGTTCGCCGTCCCATCCGGACGCGCTGGTGATCGACACCCCGGTCGTCCTCGCGCCCATGGCAGGAGTGACGAATGCGGCCTATCGGCAGTTGTGCCGCGAGCAGGGCGCGGGGTTGTACGTCTGCGAGATGATCACGTCCCGCGGGTTGGTGGTCGGGGACCCGAAGACCGCCGACATGTTGGCCTTCTGGCCCGAAGAGGACGTGCGCTCGGTGCAAACCTACGGCGTCGACCCCGTCTCGCTGGAGGTCGCCGTCGACATCTTGTGCGACGGTTTCGGGGTCGACCACATCGATCTGAACTTTGGCTGCCCGGTGCCCAAGGTCACCCGCAAAGGCGGCGGCGGAGTGCTGCCCTGGAAGCTCGATCTGGTCCGTCAGATCATCGCCAGCACCGTGCGCACCGCGGACCGCTACGGGGTTCCGGTTACGGTCAAGACCCGCATCGGCATCGACGACCGGCATCTGACCTTCCTCGATATGGGACGACTGGCCGAGGACTGCGGCGCAGCAGCGATCTGCCTGCACGCGCGCACGGTTGCCCAGGCCTACTCGGGACATGCCGATTGGAATGCCATCTCCGAGCTGGTGCAGGTGGTCGACATTCCGGTGCTCGGCAACGGGGACATCTGGGAGGCCGCGGACGCGGTCGCCATGATCGAGCAGACCGGTTGTGCCGGCGTCGAGATCGGACGCGGTTGCCTGGGCCGGCCGTGGCTGTTCCGCGATCTTGCGGCGGCGATCGCCGGTGAGCAGGAAACCGTGCTCCCGAGTCTGGGAGAGGTCTGCGCGATCGTCCGCCGGCACGCCGAACTGCTGGCGAGGCTGTGGGGCGAAGAACACGGCATGAAGGATCTTCGCAAGCACATGGCGTGGTACTTCAAGGGCTTTCCGGTGGGAGGCGACACCAGGCACGCCTTGGGCATGGTCTCCAGCCTGGCCGAGCTCGATGCGCTGCTGGCCCAGTTGGATGGCGCTGTGCCGTATCCGACCGCCGAACTCGGGCGTCCGCGGGGACGCCAGGGCAGTCCGCGCTCGAAGGTGACGATGCCCTGGGGCTGGCTGGACGACCGGTGTGGGCTCGAGCTGGATCTCAGCGAGGCCGAGCTCGAGACCTCCGGTGGATAGCGGCTGCCTGTCAGAGGCGTATGCCAGGCTAGGCCTATGACCTCCGATGCGCTGCAGCCCAATGCGCGGGCGATCAGCTGGGCGTCCACCATGACCGGGCACGGCGACGACCTGGTGACCGCGCACCGCGACAGCCACGTGCACATCGCCACCGGGGCGCCCATCGGACGCGAAGCCCGCGAGGCGCGTGAGGCGCAGTGGCTTCGTCCGGGAGCTGCTTTGGCCAGCGGGGCGGGAAACCGGGCCCGCGAGGAACAGCCTGACTCCGAACGCACCTGCTTCGAGCGTGACCGGGACCGGATCGTCCATTCGACGGCCTTCCGAAGGCTCGCCGGCAAGACCCAGGTCGTGGTCTATCCGACCGACCATCAGCGCACCCGCCTCACCCACGCCCTCGAGGTTGCCCAGGTCGCCACCTCGGTCGCCCGCGCCGTCGGGGCGAATGTCGCCCTGACCGAGGCGATCGCGCTCGGTCACGACTGTGGGCACGGTCCGGGCGGGCATGCCTCCGAGGAGGCGTTCGACGCCTTCCTGCCGCACGGATTCGACCATGGACCGTGGGGCGCCGACGTGGCGCTTGCCGAACTCAACCTGTGCGCCGAGACGCTGGACGGCATCCGCAATCACTCGTGGTCGCGTCCGGCGCCGGCGACCATCGAGGGTGAGATCGTCAGCTGGGCCGACCGGATCGCCTACTGTGCACACGATCTCGAGGACGCGGCCGCGGCCGGCATCGTCCAACTGGACGAGCTGCCCAGCTCGGTCACCGAGCGGCTCGGGACCGGACGTCGTGAACAACTCAGCATACTGATCCGCAGCATCAGCCACAGCATCGTCGAGGCCGGACGGGTCGGCATGGAGGCGGAAACCGCTGAAGCCCTGGCGCAGCTGCGGCGGTTCAACTACCAGCAGATCTACACCCGCCCCGAATCACTGGAGCAGTCGCAAGCGGTGATAGCAGTCCTGCAAGAACTCGTCGCGTACTACATCGAGCACCCCGCGAGCCTGCCCGACGGGTTCCGGCAGGACGACCGGGTGCTCGCGGCCGTCACCTATGTGGCAGGCATGACCGACAGATTCGCCTTCGATCAGGCCGAGAAGCGGCTGGGCTGGGCGCGGTGGCGGCTTCCGCGCAGCATGGGCCACGGCGTCGGCCCGATGGCGTGAGCTCGGCCCGTCAGATCGAGCGTCTAAACTTGCGGCCATGGCCAGCCGAATCAACGATGAAGACATCGCGTTGGTTCGCGAGCGGGCACGCATCGACGAGATCGTCGGCGCCTATGTGCAATTGCGCAATGCCGGAGGCGGCTCACTGAAGGGGCTGTGCCCTTTCCATGACGAGAAGACCCCCAGTTTTCAGGTGACGCCATCTCGGGGCTTCTACTACTGCTTCGGCTGCGGCGAGGGTGGCGATGTCATCACCTTTCTCCAGAAGATCGACAATCTGAGTTTCACCGAGGCCGTCCAGGCGCTGGCCGACAAGACCGGCGTCCAACTGCGCATCAGCGACGACGGCCGCCCGGCCACCCAACCGGGCCTGAGGCAGCGGGTGCTGGCCGCCAATCAGGCGGCCTCGGAGTTCTATCAGAGCCAGATCACCAGCGCGGAGGCGGTGATCTTCCGCCAGTTCGTCGACGGCCGCGGTTTCGATCGGGAAGCCGCCCAGCACTTCAGCATGGGATATGCCCCCAAGGATGGCAAAGCCCTGCACGATCATCTGCATCGCGCCGGATTCAGCGATGAGGAGTTGGTCAGGGCCGGGCTGATCCGTGAGTCGGGCTGGGACTACTTCCAGGGCAGGGTGGTCTGGCCGATCAAGGACTCGGCCAAGTCCGTGCTCGGTTTCGGGGCGCGACGAGTTTTCGACGACGACCGGATGCCCGCGAAGTACCTGAACACCCCTGAGACCGTCGTCTACAAGAAGTCGCATGTGCTGTACGGACTCGACCTGGCCCGGCAGCCGATCGGCAAGAAGGCCCAGGCGGTCGTCGTCGAGGGCTACACCGACGTGATGGCGTGCCACCTCTCCGGCATCGACACTGCTGTGGCTTCGTGTGGCACGGCGTTCGGAGCCGATCACGCACGGATGCTCCAGCGGCTGATGGGCAACAACGATGCATTCAATGGCGAGGTGGTCTTCACCTTCGATGGGGACGCGGCCGGTCAGGCTGCTGCGCTGAAGGTGTTCAGTCTCGATCAGACCTTCGTTGCGCAGACCTATGTGGCGGTGGAGCCGAACGGTCTGGATCCGTGCGATCTGCGGCTCAAGTCGGGGGAGCCCGCGGTGCGGGAGCTGGTGGGCCGCCGGGTGCCGCTCTATCGCTTCGTGATGCGCAACGTGGTCGCCCAGTACGATCTCGACCGGGTCGATGGCCGCCTGCAAGCAGTCCGGGCGGCCGCACCACTGCTGTCCAGCATCCGCGACGGGTCGCTGGTGCGCGGCTATCTGCACGATTTGGCCCAGCTGGTCGGCATGGATGTCGAAGAGGTCCGCCAGATCGTCTCCCAGCAGGTACGCAGGGCGATGCCGGCAGCCCACGAACCACCCAAGCAGCGGACACGCCGGCCTGCCGAGGAGCCCGACGGGCCGGTGCTGGACGGATTGTCGCTGCCGTGGCCCGACCCCCGCGATCGCAACCTCGCAGTCGAGCGCGACACGTTGAAGCTCATGCTGCAGTACCCGACACTGTTCGACACGACCTGGAACGGAGTGAGTGCAGATGATTTCACCCACCCCGCCTATCGCGCGGTGTTCGAGGTAATCTTGGCGACCCCGTTTCAGGCGCAGGGTTGGACGGAGCAGTTGCAGGCCGTCACCGTCGATGACGTGGCTCGTCAGTTGCAGGTCGCGCTGCTCGTGGAGGGCATTCACCATGACCCCGACGAGGCATATGCGTCCGCCTATACGGCGAAACTGCAGCTTCTCACGACGCTGCGTCGGCTTGCGGAGCTGAAATCGCGGCTGCAACGCATCAACCCGGTCGAGCATTCGTCCGCCCACAAGCAGGCATTCACCGAGCTCATCGCGCTGGAGACCAGGCGCCGGACTCTCGAGCAGATCAGCGCCGGAGCAGATTAGCGCCGGAGCAGATTAGCGCCCGCTCTGCGGTGTTTTCACAGCACTCGGTGTTGTCCGTTTTCGGTCTGTGCACAACCCGATTCGCCGCTGGTGGGCGTCTCATGCTGGACGCATGTTCTTCGACATCGTTGATACCGCGCTCCTGACGGCCGCCGATGAGATCCGGCTCGCCGTGGCGATCGAGGCGGGCGTGACTGCTGAGCGTGCGCTGATGGATGGCTCGCTGTGCTGCGACGTGGCTGCCGCAGATCTCGAGCTGATCGCCGAGCTGGGGCGCGCTGCCCGTGACGAGTTCTTCATGGGCAACCTGCGGATGGTGGCCAACCTTGCGCTCACCTGGGCCGATCGGGCGGGCGTGTCCGCCGAGGAGCTCTTTCAGGAGGGCTGCGTCGGGCTGGGCAGGGCGATTCAACGCTGGGACTGGCGTCGCGGCTACCGATTCTCCAGCCTGGCCTGGCCGATGGTCGAGGCGGAGATCTCGCATGCTGCGATGCGCCGGTGCGGCGCGATCGAGGCCAGCGTCTTCCGGCTGCGGAGCGCTTTCGAGCTGCGGCGGGCCAGGGAACAGCTGGAGACGCTGCTCGGGCACGAGGTGACGGTGACCGAGCTGGCCGGGTATCTGGGGCGTGATGTGCGCACAGTCGCCGCGACTGTGGAGCTCAGCGCACCCGACCGGCTGTCCGACGATCTGATGGCGCTGCTGCCAGACCCTGCGGGGGAGTGCCCGCCCGACGAGCTGCACGCGGAGGTGCTGCGTGGGCTGGACGAACTGCCCCCACAGGAAGCAGCCCTGCTGCGGTGCTCATTCGGCATCGGTCAACCCGCGATGACGCGCGCAGCGACGGCGGATCGGCTGGGGCTCAGCGTGTCGACCACTCGACGGCTGGAGCTCAAGGCGCTGAGCAGGCTGCGGAGGCTGCTGCTGTCGGCCGAGGCCGCATGAGGACGTCCGTGCGGGTGGGAGAATTGGGCAATGGCCGATCGATCAGCGTACAAATTGACCAAGGACGAGATCGCCGAACTCGCGAAGGTGCTGGGAAGACGTCCCGATGTGCTCGTGGCTGCGCGCGGACCGGAGGGATTCGTGGCACTGCTACGCGACCGCATGGTGGTGCGCAGGCCGCAGGGCTGGCAACTGGTGGCTTGGACCGACATCCAGCGGGGCGGCTGGGACTCCGACAACCGCCGGCTCTACTGGCAGATGACCGACGGAACTCGCAGCGAGGTCGAGTTGAATCAGTCGAGCGCGCTGCCGCACGCCTTCGCAGAGCGAGTGCGGGCGTCCATCGTGGCTTGGCGGCAGGTCGAGTTGGACGACGAGCTGGGCACCGTGCAGGTGGTGGGCCGGCGACGCCCGGGCTCGGACGAGCCGATCAGCTGGCAGGTCGAGGGTCTCGGCCGCTGCGATCTGGGCAACCCGAAGGTGCAGTCGATCGTCCTCGGCCTGGTCGAGGAGATGCGTGCCGAGTACGAGTAGCCCACCGCATCCTCGCTGTCGCGGAGCATCTCGCAAACGTCGTGGACGCAGACCTCGATGAGTCGGATGTGCTGAGTCGGACCTTGCTGAGTCAAACCTGGGCGATACCATGGGCGCTGCGCCGCGAAGCAGCTGCCGTTCGCGCTTCGCGGCCCGCAATCGAGGAGATGCAATGTCTGAAGTCAGTCGCGCACTGTTTGAACCGATCAAGCTACGCGGACTGGAGGTCCGCAACCGCATCTGGGTACCCCCGATGTGCCAATACGTTGTTGACAAGCAGGATGGCGTCCCGGTTGCCTGGCACCTGATGCACTACGGTTCGTTCGCGCGCGGAGGTGCAGGTGGGGTGATCGTGGAGGCCACCGGCGTGGTGCCGGAAGGCCGGATCAGCCCGCAGGACCTGGGCCTGTGGAATGATCACCAGCGCGATGCGTTCGCGCCCATCGTCGAGCTGGTGCACGCCCAGGGCGCCAAGCTGGGCATCCAGCTCGCCCATGCCGGACGCAAAGGCTCGGTCTATCGCGAGTGGGGCACGGAGGCACCCGGCACCAGCGTGCCGGTCTCCGAGGGCGGCTGGCAGACCGTGGCGCCGTCGGCGGTCGCCTTTCCCGGCCTGGCTGAGCCTGCCGCACTGGACCAGGCAGGCATCGACCGCGTGGCGGCAGCATTCGCCGCGGCCGCTCGCCGCGCCGTGGACGCGGGCTTCGACTTCGTGCAGGTGCATGGCGCTCACGGCTATCTTCTGCACGAATTTCTCTCGCCGCTGAGCAATCATCGAACCGATTCCTACGGCGGCACCCTGGAAAACCGCGCTCGGCTGCTGTTGCAGGTTGTGGACGCGATACGCGCCGAGGTCGGCCAGGCCATGCCTATCGCGGTGCGCCTGTCTGCCACCGAATGGGTGGCTGGCGGCTTCGACATTGATGAGACCGTCACTGTGGTGCGCTGGCTCGGCCAGCACGGCGCCGACTTCGTCGACATCTCTACCGGCGGCAATGTCAAACAGGCGCCCATCCCGGTGGGTCCCGGCTACCAGGTGCCCTACGCCACCGCCGTCAAGAAGGCCACTGGTGTCACCACCTCGACCGTGGGCATGATCGACAGTGCATTCCAAGCCGAGCAGATCGTGGCAACCGGCCTCGCGGACATTGTCATGGTAGGACGCGAGTTCCTGCGCGATCCGAGCTTCGCGCTGCGCGCCGCTGAAACGCTGCAAGTGGCCGTCGGCTACATTCCGGCGCCCTACCGGCGCGCCTACCGCCGCTGACTGCGAAGGGGCCCATTCGGGAAGGCTCTGGTGCTTGACCGCGGTGCTCATCACCGCTGAGTGGGCGAGTCTCCTCGAGTTTGGGGAACCGTCGAGGTTCTGCTAACGTTTGTTCTCGCGTTGAGAGACGCAACCGCCAATCCCTGGTAGCTCAATTGGCAGAGCATCTGACTGTTAATCAGAGGGTTACTGGTTCGAGTCCAGTCCGGGGAGCCCCTTTTGAAGCCGCTTGACAAGGCGATAGGCCAAGTCAGGCGGTTCTTTTCTTCGCAAAGTGCAACATGCGGGCAACTACCGTCCTGACGATGGCAATCGAAGCGATTACCACGACGTCTCCCACCGGGGGCGAAGCGAAGTGGGCCCCTTGTGCGAACCCTAATTCGCTTGTCAGCGTAAGATTGGAGAATGTCTAAGACCGCGAGCCGCGTTGAGGGGTACTGGATCGAGCAGATCGGCTTGATGCGCGAGCTTCCGGCGGCGGTCACCGCCAACGAGCCCGAGTCCATCCACGACTTGAGGGCCGCGGGCCGCCGCCTCAAAGCCACCATCCGGGTCTACCGGCCGCTGCTTCGTCCGCGGCTCGCAGAGGCGCTTCTGGCAGAGCTCGACTGGTACAACTCCGAACTCGGCAGGGCCAGGGATGCCGAGGTCATCCATGAGCACATGGCCGAGCTGTTCGCCGACCGCGCCGACGCCAAGCCGCTGCTGGACGAGCTCGCCGGCGAGCAGGAGAGCCTGCGGCAGGAGGCAATCACGATCTTGGGCGGCGATCGCGCCGCTGCACTGGTGGATCTTGCCGGGGTGATGGTCGCCCAACCATGGCGCCGATCGAAGGCCCGGAAGGGGAAGGGACCCACCCGCGAGCAGATCATGCGCCGTGTTGGCTGGGCGGAGCAGCGCGTCGGCAAAGCGTGGCAGGAGGTCGACGCTCACCCTGAGGGACGATGGGCAGGCCTGCACCTGCTTCGCCGCCGGGCAAAGGCTGCCCGCTACGCCTACGAATCGGTGGCTGCCGCGAGATCAGGCGCAGCAGCCACGGCCCGTTACTATGCCGAACTGGCCGACCTGCTCGGCATGGTACAAGATGCGGTGATCGTCGAACGCGTACTGGCCGGGCGTCCCGGAGAGCTCACCGAGTACGCGCTGGACGAGCAACGGCGCAGGTCGCAAGCTGCTGAGAAACGTGTCGCAGATGCTCGAAAAAGTGCAACAGCATCGACTGCCGATTCGGGCAGACTAGCAACTGCACCAGCACAGCCGCCGGTGTGAGCCGCATCTGACTTCGCTAGCCAGACACTGTGCAGCGCGGCCATCCGTCGATGAAGAAGGAGAAGACATGGCCGAATTGACCACTTACCGCAACTACGTCGCGGGAGAGTTCAGAGCCACTGACCAGACCATCCCCGTGGAGAACCCCGCGACCGGCGAGGTTCTGGCGTATGCGCCGCGGGCGACCCCGGCCGACGTGGACGACGCTCTGCAAGCCGCATTCGATGCAAAGAAGAGTTGGGCGTTGACGCCGGCTCCGAAGCGGGCGTCCTACCTGACGAAGCTCGCCCAGGCGATTCGCGCCCATGAGGCGATGTTCACCGACATTCTCGTCAAGGAGCAGTCCAAGACTCCCGAGCTGGCAAATGTCGAGGTCCTGTTCACCGCCGACTACCTCGATTACATGGCCGGCTTCGCGCTGCGCATCGAGGGTTCTGTGATGAACTCCGCGCGTCCGAAGGAATCGATCTTCGTGCTCCGCAAGCCACTGGGTGTGGCGGTCGGCATTCTGCCGTGGAATTTCCCGTTCTTCCTCATCGCTCGCAAGCTGGCCCCGGCCTTGGTCACGGGCAACACATGCGTGATCAAACCAGCATCGGTGACACCGATCAACGCCTTGGAGTTCGCGAAGGTCGCCGCCGAAGTCGGGCTCCCCAGGGGAGTATTCAGCATGCTCGCCGGGTCCGGGGCAATCGGTGAGCAGATGTCGGCCGATCCGCGCGTCGATATCGTCAGCTTCACCGGTTCGGTTCCGGTCGGGTCAGCGATCATGGCCGCTGCCAGCAAGAACGTCACCAAGGTGAACCTCGAACTGGGCGGTAAGGCGCCGGCCATCGTCCTGGACGATGCCGACCTCGATCTCGCCGTCGCCTCGATCAAGGCCTCGCGGGTGATCAACACCGGCCAGGTCTGCAACTGTGCCGAACGCGTGTACGTCACCCGCGGCGTGGCCGACGAGTTCATCAGCAGAATGACCGAGGCCATCGCCTCCACCACCTACGGTGATCCGAGTGTTGACAAGGGTCTTGACATGGGTGCCCTGATCGATGCGAACGCCGCCAGCCGCATCGGTGCCATGGTGGACGCGTCGGTTGCGCAGGGCGCGACCGTGCTCACCGGAGGCAAGGTCGCCGATCGTGGACAGGGCCACCACTTCGAGCCGACAGTACTGACCGACGTCACCCAGGACATGCCGGTGATCCGCGACGAGATCTTCGGGCCGGTGCTGCCGATCATGGTGGTCGATGATTTCGATGAGGCCATCCAAAAGGCCAACGACTCGGAGTACGGCCTGACCAGCTCGCTGTACACGGCCAGCCTCGCCAACGCGATGAAGGGCATGCGGGAGATCGACTTCGGCGAAACCTACATCAACCGGGAGAACTTCGAGGCCATGCAGGGCTTCCATGCCGGTACCCGCAAATCCGGCGTCGGCGGCGCCGATGGTCCGCTCGGAGTGGAGGAGTTCACCCGTACGCAGATGATCTACGTCGAAGCGTAGCGGCCAAGGGGGTGGTCGCAGGTCCGGTCATCGTGGTCGTCATGACCGCGGGACCGGGCCTGCGGTCAGCGCGTCGCCACGACGGTAGGTCCACAGCGCCACCAGGCTGGCGATGCCCGCCGCCATGAACAAGGCGCCGCCAAGTGTCATGTCGCCCAACCCGACCATCCCCGACTGGTCTATCGCGGTGGTCTCAATGCGCATCTGCGCGGTGACCGCCAGGATCAGCACCGCAAGGAGGGTCATCGTCGCGAACGCCAGCACCCGAGAGCTCTGGGGGAGCGCTTTCGAATCCCCGGCCATCAGATCGCCATCGGTCATCACCCGCCACAACAGGCTGATCAACAAGACCGCGGACGCCGAGACGGCACCGAAGATCATGCCAGGCTCCGACAGCGGCTCGCGGAAGCGGAACAACGTGACCAGCAACGCGAGAATCAGCGCCTGGTGCACACCGGCGTCCCCGCGTCCGGTGCACCAGATGAGCGCGCCGATCATTAGCAGCAGCACTCCTGCGGGCTCTATTTCCCACGCGAACCATGCCCATGCGGTGAGTACCGAGAGCGCCGAAATGGCCATGATCGCCGCATAGGCGCCGAGCACGACGGGCGTGACCCGGTCGCCGCGGCGGGCGCGATGCCAACCCCACCACAGGGCCAGTGCGGCTTGGCCGAGGCGCACGAGAAAGACCAGGGTGGTGCTGGACGACAGGTTGGCCAGCCAGTCGGGCTGCGAACCCAAGAAGACATCGGCCAGACCGCCGGCGACGGCGCCGAGGCTGGTGAGCAGCATGAACGCCAGCGTCACCGATGCGAGCCCGAACGCTTGTGATGTCCAGCTGTCTGCCAGCGCGTCCGGATCGGCGGGATCACGAGGCGAGGTGCCTCGATCAGGCAGACCCGACCACAGCACCGCGATGATGCCCGCTGCGAGCGCCACCAGCAGTACTGAACCCATCCAGTTCTCGAGTTCCCAGCCGAGGCGCCGCTGGTGGGTCGACCAGATCGCGTACCCGAGGTTGCCGAGCCCGAGCACGGAGATTGCGACCAGCGACAGATGTCGAGGCATCAGCTGGGAAAGCCGCAGGCCCATCCATTGGGAGAACGAGATCCCGACCTGCGCTGCCGCATAGCCGGTCATCATGAGCGCCGGAACGGCCAGCGAGTTCATGAATGCGAGGATCAACAGCACCGTCGATGTGCGGATGTCGTAGCCGAAGTTGCCGGTGGAGATCAGCGGCATCATCACGCCCGTGCTCACCAAGATCCAGATCACCGGGAACTCCCAGCCGGCGAAGCTGCCACGCCGCCGGATGAGAAAGAAGATGATGATTCCGCCGACGCTCGCGACGACTGCGAGCGAACCCGTGCCGAGCGCCAGCTGCGGAGTCAGCGGCAGCAGGAAGACGATGATGCTGATCAGCTTCAGGAGGGGATGAACATGCAGGGCAGCGGTCAGGCCGACCGCCAAGGTGAGGGTGACCAGCCACAGCAGCACAGTCATCGACGCGCTGCCGATCACTTCGGCGCGTTCGATGACGACAGGACGATCGGCGCTGCGCAGCCAGGGAGCGCCGAGCACCAGAACAACCCCGATGAGGTAACCGGCGGCGGCCAGCGCCATCACGGGGGCCAGGCCCGGCTGCCAGTCCTTCGGGCGTGGCCGGCCCGACCGGATCGGATCGACGAAGATCTTGTCGAGGGCATCGACCACCACACGGGCTTGGGTCTTCATGCTGGCCACCATTCGAACTCCCCGATGTCGCTTGTCACGAGCAGGCCGCCGGTCATCGGGACCGCCCAGGTGTTGGAGGCTGTGCGCTCGATCTGCCAGGAGCCGAGTTCGTCACCGGAGGTACTGAGCAGGGTGGTGGTCTGGCGTCCCATGCTCAGGATCTGGCCATCGGCGACGTAGATCGCCAGCGCCGACAGCTCTGCTCGCCAGATGACTCGTCCGGACGCGGGGTCGATGGCAGCGATGGCGTTCGGCAGCCGGCAGACGACCAGCTCGTCGGTCGCCACGAGTTGGCGGCAACTGTCGGGCATCCCGACCCGCCACAGCCGGTCGCCCGCGAGCGTGAAAGCGGTGAGATCGGCGGTCACATCGCTGACGACCACTGCCTGGTGCGTCATGGCCAGCGAGCGGACGTCGTCTCGCACCTCCAGCGTGGTGACCCGATCCTCCGCGTTCAGGATCGCGATCTGCCGTTCGGACGCGGTGGCGATCAGTGCCCCGGAATCGCCTTGGACGACGGCTGGTCCGACCGTCGATCCGGCTGGCATGTCGGTCGTCCGGATGGTGCGCCCGTCACTGACCGCGAAGATCGTCAGCTGACCGTCAAGGGTCAATGCCGCGGCCGCCTCATCGTCCACCCAGAACAGATCGCTGGCAATGTCAGGTAGGTCGGCTTGCCAGACCCATCGTCCGTGCCTGTCATAGGCGACCAGGGCGCGATCGGTGGTGGCTGCGACCACCATCTCCCCGGCGTCGAGTAATGCCGTCATATCGAGCCCCGGACGACGAACCGTGCTGAGCGTCCATTGCCCATTCGCGCCGGGGGAGACAAAATCGAGATGGCCGTTCGTCCGGTTCGCGAAAACGAGCCCGTCGCCGACGGCCACCGGTGGGGTCGTCATGCCAACAGCCATCGCGACTTCTCCGGTGAGGATGGTCGTGGTGATGGGGTCGGAGGCCGGCATGAGGTCGGGATGCGGTCGGAGTCGGAGACCGGATGTGTCGACCGCCGGCGGTTCACCGGCGGCCGCCTGATCGACGGCCACGATGCCGCGCTGCGGGCAGCGGGTCGTCACGGAGGTGGTTTCGGTGTCGCGATAGCGGTCGGTGGTGGTGATCTCGAGGCAGCCTTGCTCGGCAGCGGATCCGATGGATCCGGTCCGGCTCCACGATGTGGAGACCCCATCGGTGTCGGTCGCGGTCGCCTGTGACGTCCAGCTCGCGCCGGGCACCGCATCGGCGGGCAGTTCGACCAGTCCGCTGTCGAAGGCGAGCCGATCTGTGCCGTCGATTGCATACAGCACCAGACCGGCATCATCACTCAGCATGAGCAATCGGGAGGTGATGGCGGAGCGTGTCTGCCAGATCTCGCGTATCCAGTAGCCGGCGGATGCTTGTTCGTAGCTGATCGTGTCGAGAACCTGCTGCATGATCAGGGGTGGGTCACTGAAGGCGATCGCGCCCGGAAGATGCGAGGTCTCGATGATCGTCGTCTGTGGGCCGTTGCTGAGGAACTCGCGGTGTCCGGACGTGGCCAGGTACTGACCGGCTTCGACGTCCGGCATACCGGTCGGCGGCCTGCTGTGGGAGGCGAGAATCACCGACCACACGAGGGCGATGACCACGCCGATGACACTGACGGTGGCTGTCCGGCGTCGTCGTTGTTCAGGGGTGGGCGCGGGGGATCCGGGCGCTATGGGCTCTGGGATCGGTCCGGCCGGTGGAGGCCACGGACCTGTCGGACCATGCTGGACGCGCTGATTCGGCACGTCCTGAGTGTACGGGCCGGAGGTGCCCGGAAGGACCTGATCGGGGCCGGCTTCCGGGCACCATCAATGCCCTTGTCTAGGCGTCGAACAAGATGACCTGACGCACGGCCTTACCATCGGCCAGCGCATCCATCGCGGAGTTGATCTCGTCCAGGGTAATGATGGACGAGATCAGCGCGTCGACCGGCAGCTTCCCTTCGCGCCACAGCTGCGCGTAGGTCGGAATGTCCCTGGCGGGGACTGCGGAGCCGAGGTAGCTGCCCATGATCGTTCGGGCTTCAGCTGTCAGCCCGAGCGGGCTGATGGTCGCGTCGGCTCCGGGAGCCGGCAGGCCGACGGTGACCGTGATGCCGCCGACATCGGTGAGCTTCACCGCGGTCTCGAAGGCCCGCGGATGGCCTGCCGCCTCGACGACCACAGGTGCCTTCACCCCGGCATCGATGGCCTCCTGGGGCGTGTACACCGCGCTCGCGCCGAGTTCGGTGGCCCGCTTCAGCTTGTCCGGGAGTGCATCGACCCCGATGACGTCACCCTTGCCCAGCGACAGCGCCGTGATGAGGGCGGCCATGCCCACACCACCGAGCCCGACAACAGCGACCGTATCGCCATCGGCGGGAGCCCCGGCATTGATCACCGCACCACCGCCGGTGAGCACTGCGCAGCCGAGGACGGCCGCCACCTGAGGCGGAATGTCGCTCCCGACCGGAACGATGGAGCGGCGGTCGACCACCGCATGGGTCGCGAATCCAGACACCCCGAGGTGGTGGAACACTTTCTGGCCGTTGCGATGCAGGCGTTCTCCGCCGGTGAGCAGCCGACCGGCGGTGTTCGCGGCGGTTCCGGGGATACATGGCAGTTTGCCGTCGGTGAGGCAGTTCTTGCACTTGCCGCAGCGCGGCAGGAAAGCCATCACGACCCGCTGGCCGACCTCGATGTCGTCGACGCCGTCGCCGAGTTGCTCGACGATGCCGGCTGCCTCATGACCCAGCAGCATCGGGACCGGGCGTGGCCGGTTCCCGTTGACGACCGACAGATCCGAATGGCAGATGCCGGCCGCCTCCATACGGACGAGCACCTCACCGGGGCCGGGCGGATCGAGTTCGAGCTCACAGACGGTGATCGGCTTCGATTCCGCGTACGGACGCGGACGCCCGATTTCTTCGAGTACTGCTCCTGTGATCTTCATTGTTGCTGTTTGTCCTTATGAGTGTCTGATTGCGTGGGTGAGGATGCGTCACGAACGGCGGCCGCGATGTCGTCTCCAGCACGAAGGGGCTTGCGTGCGAAGATGCCCTCGTGGGCCAGAATCGGGCGCCGGTCGCCGGCCAGCTCGGGATGTCTCTCCTCGAGCTTCTCGCGTTTGGCGGCGACTTCGTGCCAGTGCCGGATGGTCTCGCGGTCACCTGCGCCGGTCTGCGTCCATGACCGTGGCATCTGGTCGCGGGAAACCCCGGTATCGGCGCGTCCACCGATGTTCAGCCTTGCCAGGCGCCGTCTGGACGGCGCCTGGCAGACCGGGCAGGACGGGGCATCGTCCGACATCGAGGCGATCAAGGCCTCGAAGTCATGCCCGTCCGTGCAGACGAAGTCGTAGAGAATCATCGCTGGTCTATGAGTAGTACCCGGCGGGCGCGAATCTCAGTGTCTTCTTCTGCTCGGCGTCGTGGCCGAAGATCATCTCGGCGCCAGTGGCATCGGCGATGCCGCGCAGTTTGTCCACCGACTCCAGCCAGGCGAGGTTGTTCCAGACGATCGCGGCACCGACCGCAGGCGGGCCCCAGCTGTCGGACAGGTAGACCGCATCCGAGGTGAAGATCTTCGTCCCGTCGTTCTCGAGATCGAGCTTGAGCGACATCGTTCCCCAGGTATGGCCGGGGGTTTGGATCACACTGATGCCCGGCAGGATCTCGTCATCGCCGGCGATTCCATCGATCGCCAGACCGTCGTAGTCGGAGACGATGTGCGCGCCCTGGCTGTATCCGGTGATCGACTTCACGCCCTCCAACTCGGCCGTGCTGGCAAGGATCTTCGTCTTGGCCGGGTTGAATAGTTTCGCGTTGGCCGCGTGGTCGAAGTGCAGATGCGACAGCACCAGAATGTCGATGTCGTCGAAGCCGAGGTCGAGATCGGCCAGTGCGGTGTCGAGGTAGCCGGGCCCGTCGACCGGTTCACGGACGGGGAAGAAATCCTGGAAACCGGTCGGCTCCCAGCGAGTCTCCCAATCCCGTGGCACGCCGGTGTCCCACAGCACACGTCCTTCTGGATGTTCGATCAGCACTGCATGCGTGGGGCAGTCGCCCCAGACCACCGGATCGTTCTTGTGATACCGGTCGCGGATGGTCTTTCCGCCCTTGAGAAGGAGCCAGGTCAGATCAGTCTCCATGACTCCGGTGGACAGGACATGCACTTTCATTTCTGTCATCGCAACCTCCTGTTGTGATTAGGGTTTTCAGAAGACCCGAATTGCGATCTCTGCGGGTGCGCTCAGTAGTTCTTTGATCTCGTCGTCGAGCTTCACCAAGGTGATGGATGCTCCGGCCATCTCGAGCGAGGTGCAGTACTCACCGACGTAGCTGCGCCAGACCTTGATCCCGCGCTCGGCGAGCTTGCGATGGGCGATGCCGTAGAGCAGGTAGAGCTCCGAGATGGGAGTACCGCCGAGGCCGTTGACCATCAATGCGACTTCGTCGCCCTCGTTGTAGGGCAGATCGGGGACGATGGCTTCGAGCAACTCGTCGACGATCTCGTCGGCGCTGCCCAGCTTGTCGCGGCGTCGCCCGGGCTCGCCGTGAATACCGACGCCGACTTCCATCTCGTCGTCGGCCAGGTGGAACAGTGGTTCGCCCTTGGCCGGGGGAGTGCACGGGGTGAGTGCGATGCCCATGGATCGGGTTACCGAGTTCACCTTCTCGCCCACCCGGACGACTTCTTCGAGATCGGCGCCCTGCTCGGCTTTCGCGCCGCAGGCCTTCATCACAAAGAAGTTACCGGCGACCCCCCGGCGTCCGACGGTGAATGTCGAATCCTTCACTGCGACATCGTCGTTGATGAACAGGGTGGCAACCTTGTAGCCCTCGGATTCGAGCATTTCGGCGGCCATCTCGAAGGCCATCTTGTCACCGGTGTAATTGTTGACCAGCAAGAGAATTCCCTTGTCGGAGGCGAGCAGCTTGCCCGATTCGTAGACATAATCCATGGGCGGAGCAGCGAAAACATCGCCCGGACAAGCCCCGTCGAGCATTCCAGGGCCAACCACCATGACATGCGCGGGCTCATGGCCCGAACCGGATCCCTGAATAATGGTGACCTTGTCATTGTTCGGGGCATCCGCACGCATGATGAGGTTATATTCGGGCACATACTTCAGTGTGCCCGGATTCGCCAGGGCGATGCCGGTGAGCATTTCCGGAACGTACTGCTTGGGATCGTTGACGAACTTCTTCATTGGAGATCCTCTCGCTATGGAATTAGTGATGGAAGTGGACGATCAGCGTCCCGGCCAGTTCTTGGCAACGGCCGTGGCGAGCACTCCGACCGCGGTCGCTCCCGCGTCGACCGATCCGATTGAACGTTCGCCGGTGTAGGCCGCGCGCCCACGTTTGGCTTCGAGCTTGCTGGTCGCTTCGGCCGCTTCGACCGCGCTCGCGGCGGTAGCGTCCAGCACATCACCGAGTGGAGCTCCGTCGTTGAGCTCCCGCTCGAGGGTGTCGGTCATCGGAACCAGCGCATCAAGCAGGGTCTTTTCACCCAGGGATGCCCCGCCGCGCGCCATGATGCCCTCGGCGGCCGAGCGCAGCATCGCGACTACCGTGGCTCCGTCGAAGGTCTCGGCTTTGCGAGCCACCATGGACGCCCGCAGGAACGCGGTGCCCCAGATCGGGCCCGAGGTGCCCCCGACTCTGCTGGTGACCACCATCGCGACCTTCTGCAAGAACGTGGCCACGCTGCTGCGGTCGAATTCGTCCCACTGTTCCAGGACTTTCTCGAAGCCACGTGCCAGGGAATACCCGAAATCTCCGTCGCCGACGACCGAATCCAAGTCGCAAAAGTACTTCTCATTGTCGATTGCGGTTTCGGCGATGGTGCGCACAACGTACTCGGTGATAGCCACAGGCTCCGACATCCGTCACTCCTTCGTGCTCCTGCCAACTGTTTCAAGCGTATCCACCCGTGCTGACAAAAAATGCTGAAGTGATCAAAGACTCAGTCAAGACATCGTGTGCAACTCGCGGAGGGCCTGCTCGAAGGCGCGATACAGATGTTCGTTGAACAACCAGAAACGGACTTCGATGACCTGTGGATGCTCGGCCATCGCCTTCGCGACGGTGGACACGGCGATGCGCGCGGCCTCATCGGCGGGATAGCCATAGACCCCTGCTGAGATGGCCGGAAAGGCAACGCGGGCGCAGCCGTTCTCGGCCGCCACTTCGATGCTTCGGCGGTAGGCGCTGGCCAGCAACGCAGGCTCGCCGTGGCGCCCGTCGCGGTAGATGGGGCCGACGGTGTGAATCACGTGCGCGGCGGGCAAGCGATAACCCTTGGTGATCTTGGCGTCACCCGTGCGGCAACCGTGCAGGGTCCGGCACTCGGCGAGGAGCTCGGGACCAGCGGCACGGTGGATCGCGCCGTCGACACCGCCGCCTCCGAGCAGTGACGTGTTGGCGGCATTGACGATCGCGTCGGCTTCGGCGTCGGTGGTGATGTCGCCCTTGTGCAGTGTGATCTGAGCGTTCATGTATCGACTCTAGGTGGATGCATTTGGCGGTGTTGGATGCCGGCTCGATCGGGCGGAGTGGGCATTGTCGTACTCGGTGTCCGAAAACTGTCAGTGGTCGCGGCAAGCATGAAGCTCCCACCGAAAAGGTGGGCACGAATCGTGAAGACGAAGTCAAGGACGTAGTACCCGGGGTGACTCCTCGACTTCCACGCATGATCCAGAACCAATGTGAGGAGAAGTCATCATGTCGCAGTTTCCCCCTAATCAGCCTCCGCAGCAGCCCTACTACCAGGGACAGCCGCCCCAGCAGCCCGCGGGACAGCAGCCGCCGCCGTACGGTCAGCCGGCTTTCCAGCCCGCCAGCGCGCCGAAGAAGCCCTGGTACAAGCGGGCTTGGGCAATCGTGGGGTTCGTCATTCTCGGATTCTTTATCCTGAGTCGGCTTGTCGGAGGCGGTTCCGCCGATGACCAGACCCAGGATGCTGCGGCTCAGCCGAGCGTGACCATCGCCGCCGAAACGACCGCAGCGCCGGCGCCGGAGCCCACCACTGCGGCTCCGCCGGCCGAGACCGAGCCTGCGGTGCCCACCGAGTACAAGTCCGCGCTGAAAAAGGCCCAGAGCTACATCAAGACCATGAACTTCAGCCAGGCCCGTCTCTACGATCAGCTCACGTCGGAGTACGGAGAGAAGTTCTCGCCCGAGGCCGCCCAGTACGCCATCGACAACGTGGACGCCGACTGGAATGCCGAGGCGCTGGCAGCCGCGATCAGCTACCAGAACACCATGGCCATGTCACCGTCTGCGATCTGGGATCAGCTGGTTTCCGAGTACGGCGAGAAATTCACTCCCGAGCAAGCCGACTATGCGATCGCAAATCTGCCGCCCTGAGAATTCCGCGGGTTTGGGTGATGCGTCTGCCCCGGAAGCGAGCAGACGCATCACCTGTTCGGTGGCGGATCTGGGCGGCAAGAGTCGTGCCTCGCGGCACTGCATCCGATCTTCGTTCGATGGTCAGCAGCTGTGGCGGTAGACGCCGTCACGTGCGGCCGTGAAGGTTCCCAGAACAGGGATTCCCAGTCCCGTCAATCCCGCCACGGCATCGTCCAACCAGGCGCGATGCTGTGCGGGT
>Ga0334888_1002247_pt1 | contig 21734 bp, 27 predicted proteins | sample GraSluR1_MG_FD_207227 | JGI IMG/M metagenome (GOLD analysis project Ga0334888, IMG submission 207227) | Sludge microbial communities from methane-producing bioreactor in Wageningen University, Netherlands - Granular Sludge_3_08-R1 | ecosystem: Engineered > Bioreactor > Anaerobic > Unclassified ...
GGTTAAAATAGTTTAATCAATGGTTAAAATAGTTTAATCAATGGTTAAAATAGTTTAATCAATGGTTAAAATAGTTTAATCAATGGTTAAAATAGTTTAATCAATGGTTAAAATAGTTTAATCAATGGTTAAAATAGTTTAATCGGGGTTAAATAGGTTAATCAGGGTTAAAATAGTTTAATCAATAATTATAATATACACTTCCTCTAAAAGTTGATAAAATGCCTTCTTATAAAATCCACATCCCCTTCGCACTTATCATGGCCTTACCATTCTTTCCCAATGTTTTTCTCCTTTCATTGGCCCTTTTTGGAACGTCCATAATCGATTTTGACAACAACATCAAGGAGAATCAGATAATTATCATGTTTTTAATAGGGCTTGTACTGGCCTTAATTTTGTATATATTCAACTTACCCTCTATGATAGGGGTTATTTTAATTTTATTGGCGGTAATCTTCTTTATCTCCAAGCACCGTGGGTTTATGCACTCGATCTTAGGGATAGCAGCTATATCCCTATTTTTAACAGTTTTTGCTGCTGGTTTTTACCTGCTCCTGGTGGATGTAGTTGATCTGAAGATTATTTTGGTCTTACTCTCCATAATTTTAGGTTTCATAGTTTTAAACAGGAAATTATTATTTCCCTATTTGATTTTGATGATCATTGGAATTTATTTGACTCCCAATCTATCATTAAACGTCTTTCATATTTTTGGAGCATTTTTTATAGGCTGTTTAAGTCATATAACACTGGATCTTTTCACATCTAGCGGGGTAAGTCTTTTGAGCCCTTTATCGTCCAAAAAATTTCATAAACTTTCTGGTATTTTGATCATGGTTATCTGGATAGTGGCTGCAGTACCATATCTCTTTATTTTCAGCAATTAAAACACTAAGCTATAAAATTTTCACGATACAATTAATTTTTTTTGTTATAGCTCTATTACAGTGACTGTTGATTAAAAGAATTTTATTTACTGTCACCTATACCCGGAAAAAATTTTTAGATATCTTTATATATCATGTTTTATAATGATGAATTGTAATTGCTATATCTAAAATAGTGTTCTAAACCTGGTAGAGAGATCGTTTCAACAATGAATTAGGATTTAAATTCAGTATAATAGTAATAAAAAGGGATTGACATGTTTCTTATGCGGATATTTTATGGAATTGCATATTTCATCGTTTTGATATTTGAGATCATCAAAGCCACCTGGGATGTGGCTGGCAGAACACTCAATGGAAAAGTGGAACCAGTGGTTGTAGAGATAGAAACTGAACTTAAAAGACCCGTCTCCCAGACCATACTGGCTAACAGCATAACCTTAACCCCGGGAACCCTCTCCATAGATCTCGATTCTCAAAATCAGATATTAAAAGTGGCCATCATATACCCACGGAGCAAAGAAGAAGTAATTCCCTTCGAACCCTACATAAAAGGGATGTTAGAATAATCTTAGTCACAGAGATGTTAAAATAAACTTTTATCCGATTATATCAAAGAGATTTAAACAACGTTAACACGCACAACTAAATTAGAGAGATGTTAGAATGGACTTGTTGTTGATATCAGAATATATATTGCTGGCAGCACTGGCCATCTTTTCCCTGGCAACCATCAGGATCACCACCAGAAAAACCATAGGTATGAGTCTGGTGGGACTTTCCGGGTTAGCCATTGCAGTGGCCACCATCTTAATACTGATTAAAAATATCTACGGAATAGGGTTCTGTGGAGATATAGCACTCGCACTTATAGTTTTAGGGCCAGTAGGCACCATAGCATTTTCAAAAGTTTTAAAGGGTGATTAAAAGTGGCATTTATCGAAGTAACCGATCCCATATCCCTGGTAAAATCAATTTTACTCATCATATGTGCTGTCCTGGTCATACTGGGAGGAATTGGAATCTTGAGGTACAAGGATGACCTGGAAAGGGTTATGTACGCCCGGATCCACATCTTGGGAATAGCAGACATGGCCTGCATACTGGCCTTGCTTGTCCTGGGCGAATATCTTCTGGCAGCAGCTTATTTCGTCATGGCGCCCTTCAACGCCCATGCCATTGCCAATGCCCACTACTATGGGGAGGAGAAAAGATGATCGAATACATTCTCATGATCACAACCGTTTTAGGTGCCATCATAGCTTTGATGCAGAGAGATTTACTGAAGGCGGCCATACTAACCGGTATACCCGGGATTTCCATCGCCTTTTTATTCCAATTTTTACTGGCACCCGATGTGGCGTTGACCCAAGCAATCGTTGGATCAGCAATCGTACCGGTATTTATCGCACTTACAGTTCTTAAAACAAGGAGAACAGAGGAAAAAAGTAAATAATTAGATTAATGGTGAAAAAATGGTAGTAGACAGCCAATTGATGTCCTTTTTCACAGCAGGATCACTAGTAGTAATCGGAATATTCGCTGCATTATTCCTGGATAATCTTATAAAGAAAATAATAGGCTTGGCCTTCTTAGCTGACGGTGTAAACCTGTTCATCATAACCATGGGATATAAGCCCGGGGGAATTGTTTACATATTCTTACCTGACATGGTGGTCAGCAACTTCGCCCAAACCGCCTCATATCCACTCCCATTTGCTCTGGTGCTTACCAACATCGTTATCGGCGCCAGTACACTGGCGGTGATATTGGGTTTGGTTATCATACTTAACAAGAGACACGGCTCACTCAGCGCATCAAAAATCTTAAGGGACAAGGGAGAGTAGATGAAATGATTTCAGGCTTAAAAATAGAATCAACAAAATGGGGGAATACTAAATGAATGCAAACGCTCTCATTGCCGTTATGGTCATACTACCCATTGCCAGTGCACTTTTCCTAAATTTACTCCATAAAAAGGACAGGACCATAAAGATACTGGCCATCATCACAGCCATTGTAATACCAATCATACCACTTTTAACCCCTTATGGTTCACATTTCTTCGGCGGTTATGTTCCCCTGGCCCAGAATGCAACCCTGGCCCAGGGATTACCGTCACTCATCACCGGAACACAGTTATTCCAGTTCCACCCCGGTGTCATGTACGTGTTCACCAGTGCCCAACAGCTCATGGTATTTGTTCTGGGACTCATCACATTCTTTGCCATATTCACCTTCTTAAACGAAACAAAAAGGCCCTCAGGAGTTTACGCCTTCCTGATGTTCATGGGTACCGCTTCAGTATCAGCCATACTACTTTCAGATGATATATTCAATATATTTGTATTCTTTGAGATAGCAGCACTGGCCCAGGTGGGAATAATCGTGGCATCCGGTATAAAAAATAACTATGAAACCGCCCTTAAGTATATCCTCCTGGGAAATATCGCAGGACCTCTCCTGCTATTAGGCATAGTCATATTATTAGGTGTTACCGGGAATGTTAACGTTACAGACATGATATTTACATTTAAACAGGGGTATGTGGACCCTAATAGTCCCGTAATCCTTATGGCACTGGCTCTGATAGCCTTTGGATGGCTTTACGCTTCAGGCCTTCCACCATTCCACACCATAAAATCAGCAGTCTACAGTAAGGCATTACCCCACGGGGCAGCTTTACTACAGGCCTTCTCAGTATTTACCCTGGTGGCAATAGGAATCATAATACTCAGGTTGTTCTCCTACAACTCCTTCACCAACATAGCCATAATCGGCATATCAGTGATAGCCATGATCCTGGGAATCACCATGGCCATAGTACAGACCGACTACAAGAGAATCCTGGGGTACCTGGCCGTGGGAGAATTAGGATACATCGGAATAGGACTGGGACTGGGAACCGCATTCGGGATCACGGCTGGTCTTTTCCAGGCGGTTAATGAGGCCATAATAACTTCTTTCCTCTTCATTGGATTTGGAACAGTGCTCTACAAAACCAGAACCAGCAACACCAGAAAACTGGGGGGAATGATGTACGTAAACCCCAAGGTAGCTTTACTGGTCCTCCTGGCCGGACTGGCCATGGCCGGTGTCCCACCTCTCAACGCCTTCCAGAGTAAGCTGATGCTAATACAGGCAGCTATACAATCTGGACTGCCCGAACTGGGTATAATAATGATACTCTTAAGTATCGTAACCTTTATGACCTTTATGAAAGCATTTTACACCATATACATGCGGCCAAAACCCAAAGAACTGGAAATTTTAGATAACAAAATCCCCAGATCAACGGTGATATCCCTGGTAGCTTTACTGATAATCTGTATAATACTGGGACTATTCCCGCAAATAGCAACCAACAGTCTACAAACATTAGCCGCAGGACTGGTTTAAGGGTGAAATAGTTATGAGTTTCTACGATATCATATTGAAAAGGATAAGGAAAATACAGGAAAAAGCTGAAGAAGAAGAACCAATAACTAATGTAACAGCTTCAGCAATGCTAACTGCAGAACTAACTCTGATTGCATCGGTTTTAGTTGCTGTAGTTATGGTAAGGTTGATTCACCCTGTTTTGATGATAATTATGATAGCAGCGGTACTGATAATCGCACTCATGGCCATGCCCATCATGCCCAGACTTAGAAGGGAACAAAACGACGATTTGAACAACATGATGTTTTACGTTGTGGTGGCCCTGGGAATAATTGTAGCCCTGTTTTACTGGGGGAATTTAAATGTTTAATGGAGTAAAAAACATAGTAGGTTTATTAGCCCTTGCAGTATTCGCCGTAGCTTTATTCCAGGCAATATATGGATTCGATCAGATACTATATCCGGGAATAAGCTACTTATACCTCTGGTTAGGTCCTGATATAGCGCCTAACGCTGTAACCAACGTAGTATTCGACTGGAGAGCCTATGACACCCTTGGTGAAGCCCTTATACTGGTCACCGCTGTGGTTGTAACTTTACTCTTATTTGGAAGAGGCAAAGTAAAGCTGGGAGGTAAGTAGAATGAGTACCATACTGAAACTATTCATATTCCCCGCAGCACTGATAATCACCTGTTTAGGAGTTAACACTATCCTAGGAGGACACATCACCCCGGGAGGAGGTTTCCAGGGAGGTGCCATAATAGCCGGAGCTTTCATATTCTGTGCCGTGGTATACGGACTAAAAGATTCACCCATAAAGTTCTCCCATGACTTCATGGGCCGTATGGAGAGTATCGGGGCACTGGCATATGTTTTCATTGGAGTGGCTGGATTAATATTCGCTGGTTCCTTCCTGTATAACCTGGGGGTGGATCTCTACGGAATCGTACCCGCATTTATAAAAACCATATTCGACTACCCTGATCCAACCCATGCCGGAGTAATACCCTACCTAAACTTTGCAGTAGGTTTAAAGGTATTGGTAGGATTAAGTGCTGTGGTAATAGCCTTTTTAGGATTTAAAGGCGAATTTGATGAAGATGGAGAAGAAATAGAGGAGATTGAATGATATTTTACGCAGGCCCCATTGTTCTGGGATTCCTACTGGGATTTATAATAGGAAGCAGGATAAAGGTTAACCCGGAAAGTAAGCTGAACTTCACCTGGGGAAGTTACATCACCATATTCATCGCTGCCCTGGTAGCAGCATACTTCATAGGACCCTTCCCATACTACCAGGACGTCCCACTGGCATCTGGATTTGTATCAGCCATCGTGGGGATTTTCGTAGGTAAAGTTACCCTGGGAAGATATGTTAAAGACGACACTGAACATTAAAAGAAAAATAAGGAAGATAAAAGAATATAAAGATAAAAGAAGATATCTACAAGAACAATTACAAAAAGAAGGTATTTACAAAACAATTACAGCAAAAAAACAAGTGAATCATCGGAGTAATAGGCAATGTTTATATCAACAAACAAATGTGAAGGCTTAGGAGAATGCATCAAAGAATGCCCTACAGGGGCTATAAGATTAATTGATGGAAAAGCATTCAGCTGCATAACCTGCGGAGCCTGTGCGGACGCCTGTCCCAACAAAGCCATAAAGAAGAATCGATACGGAGGCTACGTGGTGGACCGGGCTAAATGCAACGCCTGCGGAGTCTGCGAGATGACCTGCCCGGTAAACAGCATCAAAATAGAAGATGACCTGGTGAAGGGAATATGCGCCCGTTGTGGTATCTGTGCAGATATATGTCCACTGAACGCCAGGATAGATGCCTTCGATGTAATCGAGGAAAGACAGCTCCAATTTTTACAGTCACTCAACTTAACCATCCAACCAGAAGTCAGGATGCAAAAAGAAGGGGAAAAATCAGAGAGAATGGGTTTAGTCACCGACTATAATAAATGCACCCGCTGCAGACGATGCGAATACTACTGCCCCACCGATGCCATAATGGTGGATGTGGATCTGGAAGGGAAATGTACGGAGTGCAGAATCTGTGAAGACGTCTGCCCGGCCGGAGCCATAACCGACACCACCATAGATGAAAATAAATGTACATTATGCCTTAAATGCGTTAAAGAATGCCCCAACAGGGCTATAACCATAGAAGACTTCACCGTGAAAATCAACAAGCCAGAACCAGGCGAAGAAATAACAGGAAAAATAGTATCCTGCCTCAACTGTGGCCTATGCACCGAAGCATGCAGCCACGGGGCACTGAAGATGGTAGATGGGAAAATACGCTACGACCCCACCTTCTGTGAGGAATGTGAAGAAATGGAATGTCTGGATGTCTGCCCAGTTGGCACCTTACGTTTATCAGATGAACCAGAAAGGAGGATCAAAGGATTCTGCGTATCCTGCGGTAACTGTGTCCAGGCCTGTGATGTAAATGAGGCGCGAAGCTTCCAGAACACCACATGGGAAGGGGACGTAACTGAAAATTGTATATCATGTGGAGTATGCGCAGAGATATGTCCCAAAGAAGCCATCACCCTTAAGAAGGGTTCCATCAATGTTGACCTAAGTAAATGCATCCTCTGTGAAAAATGCGGTATTCACTGTCCAGCGGATGCCATACCCAAAACTACCATGCTTAAAAAATCCATAAAAGAAGGATTCACCTTCGTACAGGACAAACTATGCATGAACTGCAAATTATGTACCAAGATATGTCCAGAGGAAGCCATAACAGAAACAGAAGATGGTAGAATCGTGGTGGATGATGAAAAATGCATCTACTGCGGAGCGTGTTCCAATGCCTGTCCAGCCAGGGCCATACTATTTGAAAGAGAATTCGAGGTGGCACCATGAAAGACTTTATCCGGGTATTCCTGGAAGGAATCATCAACAACTCTAAAAGAATATTATTCGCCTCAGATCGGGTTACCGATATTGAAATGAGGAATAAAATCCTGGAAGGAAGGGTTACACCCACAGATAAAGTGGCAGAGATACCCTGCATCGGCTGCGGAGGATGCAGCAACGTCTGTCCAACAGGAGCCGTAACCATGCTGGATCTGGAGGAACCAGTGCGAATAATCGAAGGAATGGTCAAAAAACAGATCCCAGTTTTAAACAGTGAAAAATGCGTAAACTGCTACTACTGCCATGATTTCTGCCCATTATACGCCCTGTTTGGTAAAGCAGGTACCATACACCCCAACGATGTGGGTGAAGTGGAACTGGATATTAGGGACCTTCTGGAAAAGCCCATAAAAATATCAGACGATAAATTAACCTTTATAGCACAATACTTATCAGATTCAACCGTGTTAAAGAAGAGGGGAGTACCCAAAATCCAAAAGTGATTATCATGAGTTTAAAATCATATTCAAGGGCCAGAGCCGTTCACGTCATGCTGGTCTACACAGGCGGATGTAATGGCTGTGACATTGAAATAGTCAACTGTGTTCTCTCACCAAAATACGATATCGAGCAATACAAGATATTTTTAACATGGAATCCAAGGGAAGCCGACGTACTGGTGGTCACCGGCCCGGTAACCAGGCACAACAAAGAGCCGTTAAAGGCCATCTACGAAGCCATTCCCGAACCCAAAGCAGTGATAGCAGCCGGAGCATGCGCACTCATGGGAGGGGTTTACAAGAACATACACGGAGACATCCCCTCTGAAGAGATATGCGGACCAGTAGATGAGGTAATCCCTGTAGATGCCAAGGTACCCGGTTGTGCTGTAAGACCAGAGGATGTACTCGCCGGGGCAGTGGCTGCACTGCCGTTATTGCTAGATGCCGAATGACCCCCATAAAATAGAATTAAAAATCAACAATATTTAGAACTTAAAATTTACTCAAAATATCAATCAGGTGTAAGTGATGGATGAAGACAACAAAATAACCGATGAAACCCCGAAAAAACAGGTAATCGAGACGGAAGTTCCACTGGGACCCGTGCACTCGGCTGCCATAGAACCATACCGGGTACGGTTATTTGTGGAAGATGAAATAGTTAAAGATGCAGAGATAACCGTAGGAGTAAATCACCGAGGTATAGAGCGTATAATGGAAGGCCTGCCTGTAGAGAAGGCCAACAGCCTCACTGAAAAGATATGCGGCATCTGCTCAAATATTCATATTTGGAATTCAGTTTTAGTGGCTGAAAAGGCATTGGAGATCGATGTACCGGAAAGGGCCCAATATATAAGGATCATCATGGCAGAACTGGAGAGGCTGCACAGCCATTTACTTTACTTAGCCCATGGAAATGAAGTACTAGGACATGAAACCTTCTCCATGAGATTATTCTACATCAGAGAAACAGTAATGGAACTGCTACGCATGGTGGGAGGTAACAGGGTGCAATATGGTGTACCGGTTATCGGGGGAATAAGGCCCCGGGCAGAACTGGATCAGATGAAGATCCAGAAAATAGAAGATGGAATTAATTTCCTGGAGGAAAAGCTCTCTAACTTTGCTGAACGTTTCATTTCAGATCCCATGATAATGTCCCGTATAACCGGGGTTGGCGTCATTAAAAAGGAAGATGCACTTAGATTAGCAGTTTCTGGACCCACCCTCAGGGCAACAGGAGTTGCAGTTGATCTCAGACGAGATATGAAGGAATACGATCCCTTTGACTTCGATGTAATAACACAGGATGATGGAGATATTAAATCAAACCTACTGATGCGGGTATTAGAGAATTTTGAATCCATAAAGATCATCAGACAGGCCATCAATCATCTCCCCGAAGGTTCAATAACAAACCGTAGCTGGGAGATGCAGGACACACCCATAACTAAGAATTATGTTGAAGCTCCCCGAGGCAAACTTTACCACTCATATGCATTAAACGATGGGAGGGTGAGGCACTGTATTATACGAACGCCTTCCATAACAAACATAGGCGCCATGGAGTACGCGTGTATAGGCTGCCATATCACCGACGCCCAGCTGGCCGTGGTGCAGTGCGACCCCTGCTTCACCTGTACCGACCGGGCTATACAGATAATCCAGTTATAGGAGAAAGATTACGATAATAGGAGATTTAAATAATGACCGTTGTTGACTCATTAATCGCGTTAATCGCAGTAATAGGAACGTTAATAGTGGCCTTCGTGGTAAGTGTTTGGCTGCCGGGTATCGAGCGGAAATTCGTCCAAGCCCGGATACAGCAGAGGATAGGCCCACCAATCTCAAGCCCTGGTTTAATGGCTCCCATTAAATTCTTCTTTAAACAGATAATCAATCCCAACTCTCCCATGCCGGGACTCTATAATTCACTACCAATTATAGGGATAATCATAACCATACTGCTCTTAATCATAGTCATGCCCCAACTGTATTTCCTGGCTGCCTTTGCAAGCGTCGTAGCTCTGGTGGGGCTTTTGAAGGTCGAGGAGATCCTGTACATGTTCATGGGTTCCCTTTCAAAATCAGTTTTATCCATCAGGATGCCCTTCCCAGATCTGGTTAAAGGTGCCAAGCATACCGATGTTCCCCGGTCATTTGTGGAGGAACTCAGTTCAATGAGGGCTTTCAGACTAATCGCCTTCGGATCATTCCCTATCTACATCGCAATCTTCGTACCTGTGGCCATGGCCGGTAGCATATTCTTGAATGACATCGTCGCCTACCAGCAACTTCACGGACCGGTTCTATTCACATTAGGGGGTATTCTGGGGGCCATAGTATTCTTCGTAGGATTCATGATACTCTTAAACGAGTACCCCTTCGCCATACTAAAAACCAAGGCAGACGTTATAGAGGGACCTCTACTGGAGTACGCATCAAAATACAGGGCCTACGTATATATAAGTCGAGGTCTCTTGATATTCGTACTTTCCAGTATCTTCGCCACTCTATTTCTGGGATTACCGCCCAGCATTCTAAGCTGGACCATACTCTTAAACATAGTAGTGACTCTGGCATTCACCATAATCATGGCCATAGTAAGCGCCTTCTCCCCAATATTCACCTATAAGCAGTTCTATCCAGTAGTTGCTGGTGTTTCAATACTGGGTGTACTGGCCATCATAGCATCCTTCCTGTAAAAATTATAAAGAATAAGTGATTTGATAACTTAAAATTATACCGGTGATGAAATGAAATTCGTAGTAACACCCTTCCATATCATAAGTGTAGGAGGCTACATCGTGGAAACAGACTTCCCCTACCGTAACATAATCGTGGTCAACCCCACCGAAGAACCAATAAAGATCGACATACCCATATTCTCAGAGGACTGGATCGAAAGACACCGCGACTTAGGCCTTGAGATCATCCCTGTAAAGGAAGAGGATACCTTCCTAAGTAACTTCAGAAGGGCTAAGGTGAAACTGGATAAGTTAAAATCGGAACTGGGTATTGAAGACTGAGTTTTTTAAACTATTTTTCACTTGCAAACCTAACTCCCATTTGGTATGCCTTCTCCAGATCATAAGGAAATACTTCTTTTCTTCTTTTAGCCTTGTGTTTTTCATGGAAACGAGTGGCAACTACCTGTGAATAATCCTTGAACTGGTAGGTGTCGAAGCTGAAAAGGGATTCTGAAGAACCAAACAGAGTTTTCAGAGTTCTTTGGTTGATATCGATATGTCCAGTGTATCCAAATTCTTTTAATTGCTCTTCAGTAATATTCATGGTGTAAATAAAGCCTGTTTTTATCTTTTTAGGGAAAAGCGTCCGTGTAGGGTTGGTATATGTCAGGTTGGGAAACATCAAGCGCTCCATGAAGGATCTCATTTCACCGGAAACAGTTCCGAAATAGATTGGAGAGCCAAGAATAATGGCATCTGATTTTATAATCCCTTCAAAGATATCTGTAAGGTCATCCTTCACAGCACACCTACCGTAACTTTCACCACCAATAGTTTTACAGGAAAAACAACTGATACATCCCTTATAGTTTAGATCATATAGATGGACCAGTTCAGTTTCAGCTCCCTGTGACTCTGCCCCTTCAAGGGCTTTTTTAAGCAGGGTTGCAGTGTTCCATTCCTTCCGGGGGCTGCCGTTAAATGCAAACACCTTCATTATTTACCTCTCTAAAATTCCTTCATCTTCAGCTTCCCTTTTTAAAGCCCTATTCATAGCTTCAAACCCAGATTCAGTATCTTTCAACATACTGGAGACCAGTGGGACAAATAGTCCTGTGAACTCTTCTTTCTGGATAAATAGAACTTTGTTCTCATCTATTTTCTCGATAATTAAGCTATGTTCACCATCAAATAATTTAGGTATCCATAGAGCTCCTAGCCATCTTAACTCCTCTTTTGGTTTGTAACTCAATATTTTAGGCTTGAATCTCATCCCATTTGAGTTAGGTGGTTTTATAAAAACTTCGAGCTGTGCGCCTACAATCTGGTGGCCTGAAATTTCCTTGATAAATGGGTTCCACTGGGGATAATGATCAAAATCGGTAAGTATCTCCCATACTACACTAGCCGGAGCATTAATCTCAATCTCGGTGTGGATCTCTTTCATGACTTAGATTATGTCTTTCCAGTTAGAAAAATTTTTAGAAAACATCGATGATTCAGTGTATTATCCAATCACTTCGTTAATTACAGTTCTCAACTTCACTTATCTTCCTGGCCACCCTTAAAGCCAGTGCAGAGGTAAGTAAGATGGTGGGTAAACCCTGTGAACGTGGTGCCAGGGATAAATCCGCAACCCATAAACCATCAGGAATCCAGAAAGGCTTCATATCCTTAACATCCTCCTTTTTTAAGGGGACAGTACCGCCAAGATGCCCACCATTATGTACGCCCTCTACGAATGGACCGGAAACACCGGCTCCTTCCATAACCTGTTTGGCCTGTTTTATAGCTTCGTCCAGTCGAGATCTATCATGGGATGTGATTGCTTTATCCACTCTGCCATCGGCATACACGGTTCCCTGCTCTTCATCGGCTAGTTTGACCATAAGCCCCACCCGATCCTTAATAGAAACATTCTTCCAGGGTTCATGCAGGAAATGGGAGAGAATATCGATGTAAGGGGATAGAATATAATCATCTTCTTTGGTGTACCAGACCATGGGCGGTTCTTTAAGTTGATTTGCACCCTTCGAAACACCTCCCAGGGTGAGGACGATGTCTACCCATAGATGATCCTCTGCAGGTAGTCCGGAGGCCTTTAATATTTGTGGGGTGCCGATACCACCAGCGGCCAGTACAACTACGTCAGCTTCATAAAGTTTGGACGCGGAACCTGATCCAACCATGACTCCCCTGGCACGTTCCTTTTCTATGATAACCTTCTTTACTGGTGACCTGGTTTTAAGGACGGCCCCTTTATTTACAGCATCTTCAACGAACCTGCGGGAATCCCAGCGTGCCCTGGGACTGCATCCCACTTCACAGAGTCCGCAGGAAATGCATTTAAGGGAATCCACAGATTTAGGGGTTAAATGAGGTTCTAAACCCAGTTCCTGTGCCGATTCGAACATGTTACGGGTCACTGGCCTCCATCTATACTGGGGGAAGGTACTGATTTTAATCAGTTCTTCAAGTTCATCGAACTCCTTGGTCAGGTCCAGGTCGATTTCCTTTAGTCCATGTTCAGCCCTTACCATGTTTCCGCAGGCCAGAATAGTTGAACCGCCTGTGGCTATCCCTCTAAATAGAATCAAGTCCTTGCTCGAACGCACAGAATCGTATGCTGGTATGACCCGGGAGAAGTTTTTTTCATTTCTGGTGAGGCCTATCTTCCGGAGGGGCTCAACCAGTGAAATTCGCCGGGTGAATGGCTTAAATTCTCCACCTGCTTCTAAAATCAATACTTCAAAACCTTTATTAGCCAGCTCCCGGGCAGCTGTAGCGCCCCCCGCACCGGTACCTACGACTATTGCTTTCATCATCAACTCCTCCATCTAATATCGAGTAATATTTAAATCTCATGACTTATACAGGCCACACATTTGGGATGACCTTCAGTTATCCTTAAAGTAAAATTCATGTGGATATCCTCGTTAAGTCCCTGAACCACCCCTTCATCAGCGGCGCTGAGTATGTTACAGGTTTCAGCGGTGTAGTAATTGGATAGAGAACATTTATTTACTACCATGGTAATTCGGTCTCCGGACTCCTCTATCTCAAACTCTATGCCCAGGACCCGGTATAGTATCCGTGCCGCTCTTATAAGATCCTGAAGACTGCCTCCCACTCCCAGGCGCTCTTTTGCTTCCCGGCCCAGCTTCAAACCGGCCTTAAAAAGAGCTTTTCTACCCACTCTCAGGGCAGTATCGTATCCTAATGAGTCGATCAGAGCTTCAACACGCACGTTATGGGTGGTGGCCATTATTTCCCTGCGCTGTTCTAAGTTTCCTTTCATTTCCAACTCCTTTTCGGTTATCTCCTTGTATTTTAGAGGGGCGTATTCTTCAAGGAGCAGGTCAAGGCATTCAATCGTGACCTCAGCCACCCGGTCTAATTCAGGGATTAAAAGGGTTTGCGGCGTCCAGCAGGATGCAATTCTTAATTTAAGGCTCATAGTAAATTCACTCTTTAGATCTCATATATAATCCACTAGTTTTTAAACATCAATAGTATCGTTCACCTAAAATTCCAGGTTTTCTAGATGTAAAACAAATTCTGGACATTTAACATCTTCATATATACATTTAACTACATCTTCGAAACGTCTGATGATTTTTCTCCTTTTCAACTTCAAGTTGGCCGTTAATTCACCGTTTTCGATGGATAAATCATTTTTAAGCGCCACCCATCTTTTTATTTCTTCAGGCCGGGAAACTCTGGAATTAATATCTTTTATTGAACTATTAACGGAATCTACTGGGATAGATGCATCATCGAACCATAACAGGGAACTGCAGTATGGTTTCCCTTCCCCTATCAACATCACTTCTGCTACACCAGGTATATCTTTAAGCAGGGACTCTATCTTTAAAGGGCTAATGGTTTTTCCATAGGAATTCACCAGCACCTCTTTCTTACGTCCGGTGATAATCAGACTACCTTCGGGAGTTAAATAGCCAAAATCGCCGGTTAAAAGCCATCCATCTTCAAAACCAGAATCAGCATCATCATCAAGGTAACCAGTCATGACCTGAGGTCCTTTAACCCTAACTTCACCGTCTGGAGAGATACTTACTTCTGTTTGTGGAAGTGGTTCGCCTGCAGTACTTATCCTGTTTGCCCCTAATCGATTTATGGTAATCAGGGGCGCTTCGGTTAAGCCGTATGCATTGTAAATTTCTATTCCCAGCTCATGGTAAGATAAGAGCAGATCTTCACTGACCGGAGCAGAACCAACTATAAGCTGGGCACAACGGTCAAGACCGGCCTTTTTAATGACGCCTCTTCTGATAAATCCCTTCATAATCCTCTTTATAAAGCTTTCCCGGGATTTAAGGTACATTCCACCCAGCCAATTTTCAGTAAGGCCGGACCACACTTTTTCATAAAAACGGGGAACAGAGAAGAATATGTTTGGCCGAACAGAAGGAAGAGCATGGGGAAGGTCCTGGAAATCCTCCAGGAAATAGATATTTAAAGGTGCCGGAGCGTAGTACGGTCCGTAAAGTCCCATAATCCCCTCAACCACATGGTTCATTGGTAGAAATGATAGGTATGAGACGTCTTCATTCCGGTTTTTCCATGGGGGCATGGATGCAATATATTCTGCCATCCATCTTAAATTTCTGTGGGTGAATACAGCCCCCCGTGGTTTACCGGTGGTTCCCGAAGTGTAACGTATGGTGGCTACGTCATCTAAATCAACTAGAGATAAAGGAATCTCATCACCCGATTTTTCTGTGAGATTCAGGAATTCATCCCAACCCCTCATATTTGAGGGGTTATCTGATCCCCGGGTGAAGGAAATCAAGTCAACATCAGTTTCACAGTCTTTTAATCTATCCAATATGCCAGGCACACCAACAAATAGTATAGAAGCTTTAGAATCCTTTAAGATGTCTTTTATTTCCTCTATAGAACTGGTATAATAGAGTGGAACACTAACAGCTCCCACCAATCCTATGGCAACATCCAGGACAAGGTAACGGGTGCTGTTGAAACCTACCAGGGCTACCCTATCACCCTTTTTGATGCCGAGTTCACCAAGGGATCGGGCAGCGTCCAGCATATCCTGGCGGATATGGGATGTTAACCTGGCCTCAGTCCGTCCTTCAACTATATCATAGTAATGCACCGGCCGGCTGCGGCTTTTAAGACGGAAAAGTATTTGTTCATGCACCGTCCTTTCTGACCTATGGAAGAATCCCATATACACTGCAAACTGTAGGAGGTTGGGCAGATAGTCCTTCCAGTTTAACTTAAATTTACCCACCAGTTTTTCGGTGTTCTTGATGGAGAATTCCCTTTCTTCATTGAAGTAAGGTGAAAGAGCGCTGATAGTCTCCAGTGTTCTCTTTCTTTGGGGGCTTCTAATTAACTGTGAGGAAGAAAATCTCTCTATAAACGTGGCAAGTTTAGGGACAAAAATCGGTCGAGGTAAGTTGTAGTTCAGATTTTCCTGGGCCCAGACCTTTAAGAATTTTATTAACTCCTTCACGGTGGGTAGTAACTCTTGGGGAGCGGTTAAGTGGAAGGTTAAACCTTCAGCTTCTGGATCAAAAGTTAAACTGGTAACAGCATCAGCCACATAATCAACCGGTATTAAATTAATCTTTTCTGAAGGTTTAATGGGTATAAGTCTTTGTTTTCCACTTAAATATAATCTTAAAGGCACATATATGGTGTTGAAAGTTTTTATGTATCCTGTTTTCGAATCACCCACCAGCATGCCCGGTCTAAAAATAGATACCGGTAGATGGGAATTTTTTACCTCTAATTCACTTTCATATTTGCTTTTTTCATAGTTACTTAAAAAACCGGCTTCACCAGTTAAAGATTCTTCCTTTATAAGGCCTTTTCTCCCACCAGCAACGTATGCTGTTGATATATGGGAAAAACGTTCCAGTCCATGATTTTCATCTATTTCCCGTCCTAATTTAAGGATATTAATGGTACCTTCCCAGTTGGTTTTCCTCAACTCTTCGAGGGGTGCATTGAGACGTAAATCCGCAGCCGTATGAATTACATGGGTTACTGAGTGCACCAGTTTTTCATATTCTTCATTTTTGAGATCGAGCTGTTTTTTGGTGATATCTCCTTTAACCAGATATATTCTCTTATCAATAGCTCTGATTAGATCGGGGAACTCCCACCAGGTCCTTTTAAGATACTGTAAGGCTGTTTCCTTATCATTTCCCCTTACCAGTACCAGTATCTCATGTTGAGTCTCTTTTAATAGCCTTAGGGTTATCTGAGTTCCCAGAAATCCAGTGGCACCCGTAATCAACACACGTTTACTTTCAGAAGTCATATTTGTCCGTAAATCCTATTTCTTTTAGAAATGTTTTCAACAGTTCTGGATTCATGGAAGATCTGGTTAGATGTTCCTGGAATCCTTTTTTCAAAGTTTCTTTTTGTTTGTCAGGATTTCTTACTAAATCATCTACCTTCTGCTGGATGGATTCCCATATATTCGGGGAACAGCTGTCAAGTAAATAATCCTTGTGAATCCCCAGTTCCTGGTAGAATCCTTTAAGCCTGGTGTCATGACCTACAGCAATCTGGGGAACCGCTGCTTCGAGTACTAACACTCCGGCATGGTAACGGGAGGTGACCAGTAAATTGAGGCTGCGTAGGATATGGGTCATCTGGGAAGCGTTATATTCGCTGGATGAAAAGATGCGTGCATCTTCCGAGTTTTCCATTTTATCAAGGATGTCCCGGGCCAGTGGCTCGTCCACTTCCTCCATACAGATTAAGGCTACTTTATGGCCGTGTTCTTCTATTATTTGATCTGCCTGTCTAGCCCATTCACGTGCCAGCTCATCGCTCTTCTTTTTCCTTGCCTTGGAACGGGAGAAATAGTATGGCCAACGGTACAGGTTCTCTTTTTTACCCCAGGGACGGATCACCACAGGCCACAGGTTAAAATCAACCACCGCCAGCCCCGCTAACTTTTCTCCAGCTTCAGGCCAGGTTTCCTGTAGTATATTTTCGTCTTCTTCATTGGGGATAAATTTGAAGGCACAATCAGCAGTTACTTTAATGGGGGCTGTTACGCCAATTTCTTTTAGTTCAAGGGCAGCTCTATTTGTCCGAGTGATTATCAGATGGGTTTTACTGGCCTCCCTTTTCACCAGGTACCGGTTAAAGGAGGAAAGATTCCCTGAATCTACAGCGTAAGCTACGCAGGGTATTCCTTCATTATATGCGCATCTGGTTGCATATAAAAATGCCCAGAGCAACGCCGAAGTCCAGGTGTCCATGTAACAGCTTCCTTCTGCCAGTAAAACAAGATCAGATTCCTTCACCAGTTTCCTAATTCCCCCGAAGAAGATGGGAGATAGGGGTTCGATGTGAACGTCTGGTTCCTCTTTAAGGTATCTTCGTAGATTTTTCTCGTTGAGGGTGGGTACGGAGATATGGGCTTTTCCCTTGAAAATGTCCCTTAACTCTTCTATGATTACCAGTAACCGTGCTTCTGATCCGGTGTTGTTTGCTCCGTTGTAACCGACTAGCAGCACTTTAATTTGCTTTTCTGTCATAAAAATCTGGAGATTTAATTTGATTAATATTATTCATGTTCAGTGAAATAGTTATCCCTTTTTGTGTCCCCAGGACCCAGATCGCTCATCATGAAAAATACTACTTTAAGCGTCAATCCAGTGGCAATCCTGGTGAAGATTCCAATTTTTGCCGGGTAATAATATTCCTTACCTTTATTGAACTTGTAATCGGCGGGCATGTAATCCTTAACATTTTCTGACACTGTTTTGAAAATTCTAAATCCCACATAATCTCCGAAACTGACTCCCTTTTCATCTGATTTCAGGGAGTTATCGAATTTAGTGACTGCCTTTTCCAGCGTGTTAGAATTTTTATTCTTTAAAACATCGGTAGGTGGCCAGGGAGCAGTTACCAGACCGCATTGGCTGGTTACATCGTAACCCCATGAGTCAACCACCATCTTCATGTATTTGAGTGTTTCTTTAATCCCCATACCTCCAGTTGTGGTGAGTACCAGGGCTTTCTTACCGTGGTATTCAGGGCGGTGGCAGAGATAGGCTAACCTGTCTATGAAGTTCTTCAACAGGGCAGATACATGCATAACATATACAGGGGATACCAGAACCAGTCCATCTGCTTCTCTCATCTTCTCCTGTACCATTTCCCGGCCGTCTTTCAGTGGACAGTATTCAATTCCTTTGGATAAACAGTTAAAACAGCCTTTACATGCTTCAAGGTTGATATCTTTAAGGAATAGATATTCAAACTCGTAGTCTACCTTAACTTTCATCATCTCTTCCAGTTTCTTGGCCGCCTGGTAACTATTGCCCTTCTTTCTGGGGCTTCCGATTATGGTTAAAATTTTAGTTTTACTGGTCATTTCCATCACTTTAAAACTTCAATGGATTTTTATAGAATCTAAAATGAATTCCGCGTGGTCTGCCATTCTATCCCAGGCCACTTCCATGAAGGTTTGCATGGATTCGTTGTAATTTAAGACGAAGTATTCAAAATATAGATATAGTGCAAATGAGAAATACTCATAGGCCAGTACTTTAGGATCCACCTCTTTGATAACCTTTTTTTCCATCATTTTGGTGAAAATCTTCTCCCAACCATTGATTGGAGCTTCCAACAGTTCTTTTTTGAAAAATTCCCTTATCTTTTCGTTGTGGTAGAGTTCTATAGATATGAGCCTCCATATCTTCTGTGTGTTAGGGGTGTTCATCCCTTCAATGAAATCTCGGGCACCCACTTCAAAAAATAATTCGGGTGTTTCCATTAACTTATCCATTTCTTCTTCTGGAGGCCCGCTTTGTAGTTCAGACATAAAATACTCCATTATGGCATCTAAAATGGCTTCTTTACTTTTATAGTGATTGTATATGGAACTCTCCCTTATCCCCACTTCCCTGGCAATTTCACGCACTGAAACTGCGTCGAAACCTTTCTGTGAGAAAAGGTCCAGGGATACATCGAATATTTTCTCTTTAGTGGTTTTCTCTGGGTTATTTCCAGTTTTCGAACTTGAGTTTTTATTCGTCATGTTTTACAATTCCAACTTTTATTAACTAACGTTAGTTCGTTGTCTTAGTATATAAAACTAACGTTCGTTAGTTAGGTTTAGGGTTCATCACAACACCCGGTTACACCTCAAACACACCAAGGTTAACATCAAAAAAATCCACACAAACCGCACTGAAAACTGAGAAATGAGTCGATGTTAATTATAAATATTTCAAGAAATAAATAGATAAAAAGAGGGGAAAGAGCGAGACAAATGTTATCTGGAAAAAAAGATATTAAGAAATTGGAGAAATCTGGAAAAGAGCACAGTACTGTTACCACGGCTTATGGGAGTCGATATTTTAAGGATAGTATACCTAAATTTGAAATACCACAGGATGGCATGCCTGCACAGGCCGCATACCAGTTAATACATGACGAGCTGAACCTGGACGGCAACCCTGCCCTTAACCTGGCAAGCTTCGTCACCACCTGGATGGAACCCGAGGCAGATAAGCTGATAATGGAATCTGTGGATAAAAACTACGTGGACAACGACGAATACCCTCAAACCCAGAAGATAGAAGAAAGGGTGGTTAACATATTAGCCAGACTATTCAACGCCCCTGAAGACTGCCAATCTTTAGGCACTGCCACTATCGGGTCATCAGAGGCCATAATGCTGGCACTCCTGGCCCATAAATGGAAGTGGAGGGAGCGTAGGAAAGCAGAGGGTAAGTCCATTGAAAACCCAAACATAGTCATGGGTGCCGATGTCCACACAGTATGGGAGAAGTTCGCCAAATACTTCGACGTCGAATTGAAACTTATACCACTCCAGGAAGACCTGTACACCATCACCGCAGAGGACGTGGCCAGTGAAGTGGATGAAAATACCATAGCCGTAGGCGTGGTCGTGGGTACCACTTTCACAGGACAAATGGACCCAGTAAAGAAAATCAACGATTTACTACTGGAAATAAAAGAAGAGAAAGGATGGGATATACCCATACATGCCGACGGTGCAAGTGGAGGTTTCATAGTCCCCTTCCTGTACCCCGACCTAATGTGGGATTTCAGGTTAGAACAGGTGAGGTCTATAAATGTATCCGGACATAAATACGGACTGGTTTATCCTGGTGTGGGTTGGGTAATATTTAAAGACAGGACAGACATACCACCGGACTTGATTTTCAACATAAACTACCTGGGAGGTAATATGAGTAACTATTCACTTAACTTCTCCAAGGCAAGTAACACCATAATAGCACAGTACTACAACCTCATCCGCTTAGGCTTCAATGGTTATAAGGATATCATGGACAACATGATTGAAAACACGAGGTACATGGTAGGAAAACTCGAAGAAACCGGGAAATTTGAAGTTATAAATCAGGGCCTCCTTTTCCCCCTGGTTACAGTTCGATTGAAGGATGTAAATTTCACAGTCTTCCAGTTATCGGATAAGCTCAGGGAGAAGGGCTGGATAGTACCAGCGTACACCCTACCTGCAAATGCCGATGATATCGCAGTCCTCAGGATGGTGGTCAAAGAGAATTTCGGTAGAGATATGGTGGAATGTTTCCTTGATGACATTACAACAGCATGTAAGGGACTGGAATCAGAAAATAACAAAGATTTAAGGGAAAATCCAACTTTACTCTATTAAAATATAGAATATATCTCCCTTTTTCATTTTTTTTATTAAAAGTTAAATTATCTACTTCTACGATACTTATAATTGAAAAAATTAAAATTACAAGCACTATTATGGGGTAAAAAAACATTGATATACTTATCATATTAGCCCATCCTAGACATGGAAGTTTCAATCATGCCATAGCTGAAACAACTATAGATGCTCTTAAAAATAAAGGACATAGAGTTATTTTCCATGATCTTTATCAGGAAAAGTTCGATGCCATACTCCCTATGATGAAATCCCCCGGGATGCAGAACTCAATTCGGAGATAGAAAAACACTGCCAGGAACTGGAAACTGCCCAGGGAATCGTAATAGTCCACCTAACTGGTGGAGCCAGCCTCCGGCTATTTTGAAGGGATGGATCGATCGGGTGATAAGGGCGGGAATAGCCTATAAATTTGTGGAAGGAGATCAGGGTGAAGGAGTGCCGGTAGGTCTTTTGAATGCTATTCAGGCGGTGGTTTTCAACACATTTGACACTCCACGTGAAAGAGAGATGAAGGTCTTTGGAGATCCTCTGGAGACCCTGTGGAAGAATTGTATCTTCGGACTTTGCGGTGTGGAAGCCTTTCACCGGAAAAATTATGGAGTAATGGTAACCAGCACTATAGAGGAAAGGGAAAAATGGTTGGAGGATGTTAGAACAACCGTCAACTCATTATTTTAGAT
>Ga0334888_1002248_pt1 | contig 21727 bp, 15 predicted proteins | sample GraSluR1_MG_FD_207227 | JGI IMG/M metagenome (GOLD analysis project Ga0334888, IMG submission 207227) | Sludge microbial communities from methane-producing bioreactor in Wageningen University, Netherlands - Granular Sludge_3_08-R1 | ecosystem: Engineered > Bioreactor > Anaerobic > Unclassified ...
CCACGTGCCCGCCGCGCCGCCCGGCACGGCGCTCAGCGGCCTCGAACCGCTGCGCATCCGCGACGACAGCCTCCTGGTGAACGTGGGGGAGCGCACCAACGTCGCCGGCAGCCGGCAGTTCGCGCGCCTGGTCCGCGAAGAGAAGTTCGACGAGGCGCTGCAGGTCGCCCGGCAGCAGGTGCGCCAGGGCGCGCAGATCCTCGACGTCAACATGGACGATCCCTTGCTCGACGGCCCCGACGCGATGCGCCGGTTCCTGCTGCTGCTAGCCGCCGATCCGGAGGTGGCCCGCCTGCCGATCATGATCGACAGCAGCCGCTGGGAGGTGCTCGAGGCGGGCCTCCAGTGCCTGCAGGGCAAGTGCGTGGTCAACTCGATCTCGCTCAAGGAGGGCGAGGCTGAGTTCCGCCGCCAGGCTCGCCTGGTGCGCCGCTACGGCGCCGCCGCCGTGGTGATGTGCTTCGACGAGCGCGGTCAGGCCGACACGTTCGCGCGCCGCTGCGAGATCAGCGAGCGGGCTTACCGCCTGCTCGTCGAGGAGGAGGGCTGGGATCCCACCGACGTGATCATCGACGCCAACGTCTTCGCCGTGGCCACGGGCCTGCCCGAGCACGACCGCTACGCGGTCGACTACCTTGAGACCGTGCGCTGGATCAAAGCGCATCTGCCGGGGGCGCGCACCAGCGGCGGCATCTCGAACCTGAGCTTCAGTTACCGCGGCAACGATGCCGTGCGCGAGGCGATGCACGCGGTGTTCCTGTTCCATGCGGTCAGGGCGGGGCTGGATCTGGCGATCGTCAACGCCGGCCGGCTGCCCGTGTACCAGGACATCGAGCCGGCGCTGCGCGAGGCCGTCGAAGACGTGATCCACGCGCGGCGGGCCGACGCCGCCGAACGCATGACCGCGCTGGCGCAGGGCTTCGCGGGTCGCCGCCACGCCGAGGTCGAGGACCTCGCCTGGCGCCGGTGGCCGGTGGCCGAGCGCCTGGCCCACGCCCTGGTGCACGGCGTGCAGGACCACGTCGAAGAGGACACGCGAGAGGCGCTGGCCGAGCTGACGGAGCCGCTCAAGGTGATCGAGGGGCCGCTGATGGCGGGCATGAACACCGTCGGCGACCTCTTCGGCGCGGGCAAGATGTTCCTGCCGCAGGTGATCCGCTCGGCACGGGTCATGAAACAGGCCGTGCGCGTGCTCGAGCCGGCGCTGTTGGCGGCCCGGCAGCAGGGCCGCAACCAGGGCAAGGTGCTCTTGGCCACGGTCAAAGGCGATGTCCATGACATCGGCAAGAACATCGTGGGCGTGGTGCTCGGCTGCAACAACTACGAGGTCGTCGACCTCGGGGTGATGGTGCCCGCGCAGAAGATCCTCGAGATCGCGCGCCGCGAAGACGTCGACATCATCGGTCTGAGCGGCCTGATCACCCCGTCGCTCGATGAGATGGTCCAGGTGGCCGGCGAGATGCAGCGCCAGGAGTTCACCGTGCCCCTGCTGATCGGCGGCGCTACCACGAGCCGCGCGCACACTGCGGTGCGCATCGATCCCGTGTACGCGGGCGCGGTCGTGCACGTGGTTGACGCGTCGCGCGCGCCCGGCGTGGTCGGCAAGCTGCGCGACCCGGCGGCGGCCCGCGATTTCGCCGCGCAGACCAAGACCGAATATGCCGAGGTCCGCGCGGCCCGCGAGAAGGAGCAAGCCGGGCGCGATCTGGTGCCGCTCGGCGACGCCCGCGCCCGCGCCCTCGCGACCGACTGGACGGTGTACGCGCCGCCCCGCCCGCGGGTGCCGGGTTTGACCGTGCTGCCCGACTTCGACCTGGCGCTCTTGCGGCCGTTCATCGACTGGACGCCGTTCTTCCAGACCTGGCAGCTCAAAGGCCGCTACCCGGACATCTTCGCGCGGCCGCACATCGGTGCCGAAGCGCAGCGCCTGTTCGACGACGCCCAGGCCATGCTCGACATGATGCAGGCCGACAAGCTGGTGCAGGCGCGCGGGGCGGTCGGGCTGTATCCGGCCGCCCGCCGCGGCGACGACGTGTTGGTCTACACGGACGAGAACCGGCGCGAGGCCCGCGCCGTGCTGCGTCACCTGCGCCGGCAGCGCGCCGATGCGCGCACCGGCGTCTGTCCCTGTCTGGCCGATTTGATTGCGCCCGAGGACAGCGGCGTCTGCGACTGGATCGGCGCCTTCGCTGTGGCCGCCGGTTTCGGCGCGGGCGAGCTGGCCGAGCGCTTCGAACGCGACGGCGACCCGTATCGCGCCATCCTGGTCAAGGCCCTGGCCGATCGTCTCGCGGAGGCCTTCGCCGAGCGGCTGCACTGGCAGGTGCGCCACGAGCTATGGGGCTACGAGCCCGATCCCGAGCCGAATAACGAGTCGTTGATCCGCGAGCAGTATCGGGGCATCCGGCCCGCGCCCGGCTACCCGGCCTGCCCCGACCACACTGAAAAACGCGTGCTGATGGACCTGCTCGACGCCCGCGCGCGCCTGGGGATCGAGCTGACCGAGACCTGCATGATGGTGCCCGCCGCCGCGGTCAGCGGTTGGTACTTCAGCCATCCCGAAGCGCGGTATTTCGGTCTGGGTCGCATCGGGCGCGACCAGGTGCGCGACTACGCGTCCCGCAAGGGCTGGACCCTGGCCGAGGCCGAACGCCGCTTGGCGCCGAGCCTGGCCTACGAACCCGCGGCCGACGAAGGAGAGAGGGACTGAACCATGCGCGTGACTGAACACCTCGAGCGCGCCGCCGACACGCTGTTCAGCTTCGAGATCATTCCGCCCAAGCGCGGCGGCAGCGTGCGCGACATCATCAGCATCGTCGAGCAGGTAGCGCCGCTCAAACCGCCGTACATCGACGTCACCAGCCACGCCGCCGAGGCGTCCTACGAGGAGCTGCCGGACGGCACCATCCGCCGCCGGGTGCGCAAGAAGCGCCCGGGCACGCTCTCGATCTGCGGCATCATCCAGAACCGCTGGGGCATCGACACGGTGCCGCACCTCCTGTGCGCCGGCTTCACGCGCGAGGAGACCGAGGACGCGGTCATCGAGCTGAACTACCTGGGCATCACGAACGTGCTCGCCATCCGCGGCGACGTGCCCAACTACGTGGCCCGCACCGACCCGCACCGCACCCGCAACCGCACCGCCGCCGACCTCGTCGCCCAGCTCGCCGACCTGCGCCGGGGGCGCTACCTCGACGAACTGGAGGGCAGCGAGCCGATCGACATGTGCGTGGGCGTGGGCGGCTACCCGGAAAAACACTTCGAGGCGCCCAACCTCAAGACCGACGTCCAGCGGCTCAAAGAAAAAGTGGACGGGGGCGCGGACTACGTGGTCAGCCAGCTCTTTTACGACAACGCTGCTTTCTGGGAATTCGAGCGGCGCTGCCGCGAGGCCGGGATCACGGTCCCGATCATCCCCGGGCTGAAGCTGCTCGACAGCGTGCGTCAGCTCGGCACCATCCCGCGCCATTTCCACGTGACGATCCCCGAGGTCCTCGCCGACGAGATCCAGGCCAGCCCCAAGCACGCCGCCGAGATCGGCCGGCGCTGGGGACTGCACCAGGCGCGCGAGCTGATCGCCCGCGGGGCGCCCTGTCTGCACTTCTACGTCATGAACGACGCGAGCCAGGTCGTCGAGCTGATCCGCGAACTCGGCTGAGCGCGCCCTGACGCGCGGCCGGGTCGCCGATCAGCGCCGCGGCTCGAAGCACACCAGCTCGTGCACGGCGTCGTTCGGATTGTCCTGGCGAACCATACTCGTGGTGCCGGTGGACGAGGCCCCGATCGTGAGCGAGAGACTCTCCAGTCCCTTGATCAGCAGGAAGCGGCCGTCGTCCATCAGCACCAGGCGATGCCCCTTGCCTCCCTCCGGCACCGTCACCGTCACCTCGCGCTGCAGCCGGCCGCCCGCGTCGTAGACGTCGTAGCTGCGCTCGCCATGCTCCGGCCAGCGCACGCCGCCGTAACTGTTGGTCACCCACAGGCTGCCGTCGTCGAGCACGTGCAAGCGTTCGACGCAGCGCGCGCGGTCTTGCTGTTTCCAGTCGATCTCGACCTCTCGTCCGCCGACATTCATCTGCATCGAGGCGCGCTGTTCGGCCTTTTCTTCCTCGCTGCGCAACCGGGCCGTATGGTCGCGGGTGATCGTGCGCACGTGGACGCCGTCGCGGTTGTAGACGTCGATCCGGTACTCGTCATAGCGCGGCACCAGGTAGACGTGCCCGTCCGGTCCGACCTCCCACAGGCCGCGGTCGCCGGCGAAATGCTCGGCGAGGTCGTCGCGCACCTGGCGGTCGAAGCGCTGGGTGGAACTCCGCTCCGCCAGGCGGTGCCGCTCCTGTCCGTCGTCATCGAGCAGGGCGAGGTAGCGGAGGCCGCGCATGCCGCCCGCGGCCATGTCCATGGTGTTGTTCGCGGCCGCGACCGCCCGCACGCCGCCGCGCTCGCGGGTCGCGAGCAGCAGCGCGAACCCGCCGGCTTGCGGGTCGCTTTTGCCGAGAGACCATTCGCCGCGCGGCTCGCCGGTCTGCCGATCCAGATAGATGAGCCGGCCGGGGAAGGTCTGCTGAACGGCCGCGCAGCCGTCTGCGGTCAGGCCGAGCGCGGTCGGCTGGCGAAACTCGCCGGGTCCTTCGCCCTCGCGGCCGAGGGTGCGCAAGAGGCTGCCGGAGGCGTCGAAGACGAGGATCTGCGCGAGCTGGCTGTCGAGCGCGTAGACCTCGCCGCCGGGGCCGCTGACCGCGGCGCCGACCTGGCCGAGCAGGATGCCGTCGTCGTCGTCGCCGCCCTGGCGCCAGGCCTCGCGCAGCGTCCAGTGTTCGCGGGCGGGCGGATCGGCGGGATTGGCGATCGCTGCGGGCTCGGCGCCGGCGGCCGGGGCGGTCGCCAGCACCGCCGGGGCGGCGCCGCAAACGGCGATCAAGAGCCATAACGTGCGGCACATACGCGTCTCCTTGGCGGCAGTGGGGTTGCACGCAGACCGTCGTTGTACGTGGCGCCGGACGCGTAGGTTCCACGCCGCCGCGGCGGTGTCGCTTCGGGTCTTGTCCCGCCCCGCTGCGCCTGGTACCTTGCTGGCGTCTGCCGTAGACTGAACCGAAGCGACCGCAACGCGCGAGGTGCGAGTCTTGAGAGCTCTGATCACCGGCATCACCGGTCAGGACGGCAGCTACCTGGCCGACCTGCTTCTGGCCAAGGGTTACCAGGTATTCGGCATGGTGCGCCGCTCGAGCACCGAGACGTTCGAGCGCATCGACCACATCCGCGACCGTGTCACGCTGGTGCAGGCCGATCTGCTCGACCCCACGAGTCTGATCAAGGCCCTGCGCGAGGTCGACCCCCAGGAGATCTACAACCTGGCCGCGCAGAGTTTCGTGCCCACGAGCTGGAGTCAGCCGGTCTTGACCGGCGAGTTTACCGGCTTGGGCGTGGTGCGCATGCTCGAGGCCGTGCGCGAGGTCTGTCCCAGCGCGCGTTTCTACCAGGCCAGCAGCAGCGAGATGTTCGGCAAGGTCCGCGAAGTGCCGCAGAACGAGCTGACGCCCTTCCATCCGCGCAGCCCTTACGCGGTGGCCAAGACGTACGGGCACTACATCACCGTGAATTACCGGGAGAGCTACGGCCTCTTCGCGGTGTCGGGCATCCTGTTCAATCACGAGAGCCCTCGGCGCGGCCGCGAGTTCGTCACGCGCAAGATCACCGACGGCGCGGCGCGCATCAAGCTGGGCCTGGCGCGCGAGCTGCGGCTCGGCAACCTTGACGCTCAGCGCGACTGGGGCTACGCCGGCGACTACGTCAAGGCGATGTGGCAGATGCTGCAGCAGGACGTGCCCGAGGACTACGTGATCGCCACGGGCCAGACGCACTCGGTGCGCGAATTCCTCGAGATCGCGTTCGAACACCTCAACCTGCACTGGCAGGACTACGTGGTGCAAGACCCCCAGTACATGCGGCCCGCCGAGGTCGACCAGCTCGTCGGCGATGCCGGCAAAGCGAGGCGCCAGCTCGGTTGGCAGCCTTCGCTGTCGTTCACCGAACTGGTGCGGAGGATGGTCGACGCGGATCTGGAGGCTCTGCAGGGCTAACAGCCTGCGAGCCAGGATCACCGCCGCAGCGAACGCAGCCAGACCTGGATCACCGACGCCACGTAGGTGGGTTTCTCCAACATGAGATAGTGACCGGTGCCCTCGATGCGGCGGAAGCTGAGGTTTTGCGCGCCGCCGAAACCGTAGGCGGCGAGAATCTGGTCCTCGTGCTCCGGATCCGGCAAGTACGCGTCGCTGCCGATCACCAGCATGGGCACCGGGCTCTGGGCCAGCAGCTCGGTGAGATCCCAGTCGAAGCTGCTCAGCAGCAGGGAGACGAAACTGGTACTGTCGGTGCGCAGGGCCATGTCGACCGCCCGCCGGCATATCTCCTCGTCGGTGCTGATGGCGACGTAGTGGCTGGCCACAAAGCGGTCGTAGTCCTCGAGCAATTGCTGGGCGACGCTGGCCTTCAGTTCGCTGCTGGCGAGCTGCCGCGGCGCGGTGTCGATGACGACCAGGCGCGCGACGCGGTCCGGATGGTGGAACGTGTAGTGCATGGCGATCATGCCGCCGAGGCCGTGGCCCACGAGAATTGGGCGTTCGACCTGATGCGCGTCGAGCCAGGCGGCGAGGGCGGTCGCCTCGCCGTCGATCGTGGGGTCGGCGAGCGGCTTCGTCGTACCGTGTCCATGGATTTCGTAAGCGAAGATCCGGTACGCGCCGCCCAGGAAGGGTTTCAAGCTGTCCCAAATCGCCGCGGACGCGCCGAGACCGTGGATCAAGACTACTTCGACAGCGTCCGTCGGAGCGGTCGCGTCCGTGCGGCCGGCCCGTTCGCTGCGGTCGGCTGTCCGGCTCCATCGCTGCTGTTTGGGCGCGGCCGGGTCCTGGTCCGCCGCGGCGATCCGGGTCTCTGCGGCCGCCAGCATGAGCGCGGCGGCGATACCGATCGCGACGGCGGTCTTGGCTACAGCCTTGCGCAACAGCCGGCGCGCAACCGGCGCCCCGTTCAACGGCCGAGAGTTCACGGACATGGGCGTACCGTCCTTCTACCCGCCGAGCGTGAAGACATCGCCGTCGCGGGCCGCCACACAACGTACACCGGATGCCGCCTGAACGACAGCGTCCGGCGCCAGGCGGGCAACCAGGGGATACAAATGGGTCAGCACGACCAGGTCGGGCTGCGCGCCGCGAACCAATGCGGCGACCTGCGCCGGGCTCAGATGGCCCGCGACGGCGAGGTCGTCCGGGGTCGTGCACTCGACGAGCAACAAGTTGCAGCCGCGCGCCTGCCGCGCCAGCTCGTCACTGGGCCCGGTATCGCCGGAGTAGACCAGGCGGCGGCCGGCCGCGTCGCTGAATGTCCAGCCGAGGCAGACGCGGCTGAAGCGGTCCTCGGGATGGTCGACGGCGAAGCACTCGGCGCGGCCTCCGCCCGCCAGCCTGACCGCCTCGCCGGGCGACACCTCGCGGACCTCGATCTCGCGCCCGCGCGGCGCCAGCCAGTCGCCGTAGAGTTCGCGCAGGCGGTCCAGGTACGCGGCCAACCCCGGCGGACCGGCCACGAGCAGCGGCGGGGCGGGTCGCGCCAGCACCGAGTGCAGGGCGAAGAGCAAGGGGGCGAGGTCGGCCGCATGGTCCAGGTGCAGGTGCGACAGCAGGACCGCGGGCAACGTATCGACGCCGTCGGGCGCGCCCGGCCCGCGCACCAGGCGCACGAGGGCGCCCGGCCCGGGATCGAGCAGGAGGCCGTGACCGTCGATCTCGAGCCAATAGGCGGCTGGACCGCGGTCGGCTGTGGGCAGGGCGCCGCCGGCGCCTAATACGTGGAGGCGAATCATCCCAACAAAGTGAACAGCTGAAATGAGGAACGTCAAGCTGCGGAAGCGGTTCAATCGGCCATGGCCGCCGGGCCGGCGAGGCTGGACAGACCGCGTGAAGCCGTCTAGATTCAGTGGGTTGACGGCGGCGGTATCGCCGGTCCCGGACGACGAGGAGGAGAGATGCTCCGCGCGGCATTGCTGACCGTCTTGTTCGTCGGATCCATCGGTGCCGGATTCGCACCGCTGGCGTTCGGGCAGACCGGATCGACGGGCCAGGATTGGACCGTGGAACTGGACATCAAGGACACGCAATCGCCGGCCGAGCGGATCAGCGCGCTCAACCAGCAGATCGTAACGCTGCAGGCCCGCGATCCCCGCACGCCGCAGCTCGGCGATATGTACAACGACCTGGGCGTCGCGTACGCGCAGCAGGAACAATGGGACCAGGCGCGGGATGCGTTCATCCGCGCCGTGCAGGTCAAGCCGTACGATCCCGATTTCCACCGCAACCTGGCATTGGTGTTCTTGCGCTTGGATGACCACGAGCTGGCCATCGCCGAGCTGAAATCGTACCGCGAGTTGGGCGGGGGCCAGGCGCTGGACGCTTACCGCCTGCTCGGCCAGGCCCATCTCAAGATCGGCGACGTGAGCGCCGCCCGCGCCGCCTACCGCGACGGTCTGCAGGCGATCGGGCGCAGCCCCTCGGCAGAGGCCTGCCGGTTGGCGCTGGCGCTGGCCAGCCTGGAGCAGCAGAATGGCGCCGAACGAGCGGCGCGCGACGTGCTTGAGACGTGGCTGCCGGTCGCGCGCGCCTGGCAGGAGAAAGCCGCGGCCGAGGGCGCGCAAGGGGGCCTGCAGGAAGCCAGGCTCATCCAGACGAACATGATCACCTTCTACGTGCAGGACGCCTTGCTGCTCGAGGAGGCCGGGGAGGCGGCGACGGCGGTTGACCTGTATCGCAAGGCGCACGAGCTGGCGCCCGAGCGGGACGACCTGCTGCCGCGCATGGTGAGCGCTTACCTGGCGGCGGGCGATCCGTTCCAGGCCAAGGTTGCCGCGCGAATGGCCCGTCAGGATTTTCCCGAGCGGCCCGGTCCGTGGCTGGCGACCGCCCGGATCCACGAGGCGGAAAACGAACCGCAGCAAGCGGCCGAGGCCTACAAGCGCGCCTATGAGCTGGCGCCCGAGACGCCGGGGTTGGCCCTGAAGCTGGGCTCGCTCTATCTGCAGATCGGCCAGGCGGCGGAAGGCCGCAAGTACCTGGCCAAGATCATCGAAGCCGCGGACACCCCGGTCGAGATCGTCTACAACTATGCGGTGAGCCTGATACGCGAACAGCGATTCGCCGCGGCGATCCCGCCCCTGCAGCGGGTGACGCGCGAGTCGCCGGAGTTCGCCGGCGGCTGGGTGGCGCTGGCTCAGACATACCGCGCCCGCCAGCAATACAGCCGGGCCATGGAGGCCTACGCGGAAGCGCTGAAGCTCCAACCTGACGCCCGCACGGCTTACAATCTCGGCGTGACGGCGGGGCAGGCGAAGGACTGGAACGCGGCGATCACGGCGTACGACCAGGCCCTGGCGCTGGACCCGCAGCACCGGGAGGCGGCCTACAACCGCGGTGTTGCCATGATGCAGGCCGGTCGGCTGGCCGACGCCGACACGGCGTTCATGGCGCTGCGGCAGCAAGACCCCGGGCATGTCCGGGCTCATCTCAATCATGGAGTGACGTTGTATCGTCTGGGTCGCTACGACGCCGCGATCAAGGCGTACAACGAGGCTCTCGAGATCGAGGAGACGGCCGAGGTGTGGGATAACCTGGGGCTGGCCTACGACGGACTCGGCAACAAGGAGAGGGCGCAACAATGTTACAAGGAAGCCAAGAAACTGCGCGGATCTTGAGACGGGCGGCACTGGCGATCCTGAGCTTGACCGCCGCCGCGGCGCTGGCCGCTGACCTGCCGGAGCATCCCTCCCAGCTTGCCCCGCTGACTCCGGCGAGCACGTTCCCGCGCTTCACCGCCGAGCAGTTGCAGGCGGCCGGGTATCCCGATCACAAGCACGTGCACACGTATCCGGATTTCACGCCGTTCGTCGACGCCGAGGGGCGGTCGTACGGTCCGCAGTCCCTCTTGCGGCGATTCACGAGCTTGCCGCGCGAAGTACTGGTCGTCGACGAGAGCGAGATCCGCTACCGGAACGTCCATATGAAGTTCCCGGCGGAGGTCCATGTCACCAATTTCATTGCGATGATCGAGGCGCTCGATTGGGCCGATCATGAGCTGACGGTTCTCTTGGCTCATACTGTCGCCGATACCCTGCGCATTGTCAGCCCGTTCGATCTCTACGGCTACCGCCAACAGACAGAGCAAGCGTTTCACCGCCTCTATCGGAACCTGGGCGACGTCGTCGTGATCCAACCGGCGCAAATCCTGCTGGCGAGGGGACTCGCCGTGCACGCCGCCTTCCATCTCACGGCGCGCCGCCTGATCGCCGACTTGGCCGGCGGCGCCGAGCTGCCCGCCTGGCTGGGCGAGGGACTGGCGTCGTACCTGGCCGAAGACGGACCTCATTTCCACGCGCAACTGGCCATGTACCGCGCCAGCCGGCCGATCGTCCTTGCGCCGGCCGCAACCGAGGCGATCCTGGCCGCGCCGGCCCACGAGGACGACGAAACCGACAAGGTGCTTTATCGCACGGCCGGCTACAGCGCGTTCCTGATGGCCTGGGAGCTGGTCGAGAACCGCGGCGGTCTGGGCAAGGTGCGCGAGCTGCTGGCCCGCAGCGGTGCCGGCGAGCAGCCGGACGTGGTCTGCCGCGAGCTCTACGGCAGCGATCTGGCGCAGCTGGCGGCCGCGTTGGATCCGACGCTGCGCCCTGAACCGGTGGGCGCCGATGTGCCCGTCAAGATCCCGCAGCAGCCGCCGACGCCTTGAGACCCAGAGGATGACCCGCTCATGAGCCAGACCCAGGTGCGTGTTCGTTTCGCTCCCAGTCCGACCGGCTATCTGCACGTCGGCGGCGCCCGCACCGCGCTGTTCAACTGGTTGTTCGCGCGCAACCAGCAGGGCGTGTTCGTGCTGCGCATCGAGGATACCGATCAGGAGCGCAGCACCGAGGCCTCGGTCGGCGCCATCCTGCGCGGCTTGAGCTGGCTGGGGTTGGACTGGGACGAGGGACCGGGCAAGGACGGGCCCTGGGGACCGTATTTCCAGAGCGAGCGCCGGCCCCTCTATCGTGAAACGCTGGCGCAGTTGCGAGCGAACGGGCACACCTACCGCTGCTTCTGCACGGACGCGGACTTGCAGCGGCGCGAGCAGACCGCGCGCGACGCCGGCCGCGGCTGGGACGGCTACGACGGCCATTGCCGCGACCTCACCGCCGCGCAGGTCGCGGCCTACGAGGCCGACGGCCGGCCGGCCGCATGGCGGCTGCGGACCCCGGCCGACGGCGTGACGTTCTGGTACGACATCGTGGTCGGCAAACGAGAGTTCCAGAACGCGGTGCTCACCGATCGCGTGCTGATGAAGGCCGACGGCTTTCCGACCTACAACTTCGCCGCCGTCGTCGACGACCACGCGATGGGCATCACGCACGTGCTGCGGGGCGACGATCACGTCAGCAACACGCCGCTGCAGCTGCTGATCTACGCCGCGCTGGGCTGGTCGCCGCCCAAATTCGGCCACATGCCCATGATCCTCGGTCCGGACCGCAAGCGTCTGAGCAAACGCCACGGCGCTGTCGCGGTCGAGGAGTTCCAGGCGCAGGGCATCGTACCGCAAGCGATGGTCAACTACCTGGCGCTGCTGGGCTGGTCGATCGGCGCCGGCGGCGACGAGGTCCTGTCGGTCGACGCTCTGATCAAGCGATTCTCGCTCAAGAAGGTCAACAGCAGTCCGGCGGCCTTCGACTACGACAAGCTGGAACACATCAATAGCCAGCATCTCAAGCGCATGGGGCCCGCGGAACGCCGCGCGCTCGCCTTGCCCTTGTTGGCCGAACGCGGCTGGGTTTATGATCCGGCCTGGATGGTGCCCGGTGCGGCGGATCAGGCCGGCTATGTCGATCGGCTATTGGCCTTGCTCGGCGGACGCTTCAGCAGCTTGCGGCTCCTGCCGGAGCAGTTGGGTTTCTTTTTCGTCGAGGACTTTCCGCGCGACGAGGCGGCCTGGCAAGATCACGTCGCCACGGCGACGAACCGCGCGCATCTGGCGGCGCTCGGCGCGGCGCTTGCGCAGGGCCTGCCGGCCGCGGAGCCCGCTGTTGCGGCCGCCTACGAAGCGGTCGTGCGGGATCTGGCAGCCGGGCTCGGCGTACCGGCCGGCGATCTGATCCACCCGGCGCGTGTGGCGCTCAGCGGCCAGGTGCGCAGCGCCGGCATCTTCGAGGTCATGGAGGCGCTGGGCGGCCCCCGCGTCATCGCCCGCCTGCAGCGCGCAGCCGACGCTTGAGGCCGCGCCGTCGCGACGGACCGGCGCCCCTCGAGACACTGGTCGTTCCAGGGGCGCTGACGCGCCAAGGAGCCACGTGAGGCGTTATGGCGGCATCCTCGGTCGCTACGTTCTGGTGTGGCTGGTCTACCTGCTGGCGCTGCTTCTGGCGACGAGCCTGTTTCCCGGCCTCTACTTCGACACCACGCTGCCCCGCTGGTGGATCGTCGCGGTAGTGGTGCCGGTCGAGTTCGCGGTCCTGGTGATTCTACTGCGTCCGTTGCTCCTGTTTTTGACCTTGCCGCTCAACCTGGTGACGCTCGGCGTGCCCTCGTTGCTGTTCAACGCCTTGATCCTCAAATGGACCGCGGCTGTCAACAGCAGCCTGGTGGTGACCAGCTACCAGGATGCTCTGTTCGGCACGCTGGTCATGACCGCCGTCGCGACGTCAATCATCGGCTGGTTGGGATTGGACGAGGCGTATCCGCTGGTGCAGACCTTGCTCTATCGGATCGGCCGCCGTTGGGGACCGCGCCGGCCCGAGGGTGCCGGCCGCGGCCTGATCATCCTGCAGGTTGACGGGCTGTCCACCCGCTCGCTCATTCGCGCGATCCGGCGCGGCCGCATGCCGACCATTTCGGCGCTGTTGGCCAGCGGTTCGCATCATTTGCGACGCTGGCACTGCGGCCTGCCGTCGAATACGCCCGCGGTGCAGGCGGGGTTCATGTACGGGAATCGGCGCGGCGTGCCGGGCTACCGTTGGTTCGATCGTCAAGAGCAGGCGTTCAAGGTCGTGAGCAGCCCCGCCACGGCGCGGGAAGTGGAGCAGATGGTGACCGGTACGAAGCCGCCGTTGCTGGCCGGAGGCTCGTGCATCAGCTCGCTGCTGTCGGGCGGCGCCGCCAAAAGGCTCCTGACGATCAGCGCCATGTCGGGTCTGCCGGGGACGCGGCGCGATGAACAGGCCGATCTGAACCTGTTCTACCTCAGTCCCACCGCGTACAGTCGCGCCGTGTTGGCGGGAGCCTGGAACTATGTGGCCGGGTTGTTGCTCGGCACCATCGGTCTGCTGCGACGCGGGCGGCCGCGCCTGCGCAATCACCCGATCAAGCTGGCTCAGGGGTCGGTCACCAGCTCGGTGCTGCGGCAGGCCGCGTTCTTCTGGCTGGGTCAGGACGTGGTGCGCGGCGTGCCGGTCATCTACAGCAACTTCGTGGGCTACGACGATATCGCGCACTACTCGGGCCCCGACGACTACGAAGCGCAGATCGTCCTCGCGGCGTACGACCGCAACCTGCACAAGCTGCGCCGCTACGCCCGGCGCCACGCGGCGGCGACGTACGATCTGGTCATGCTGAGCGACCACGGTCAGACCGCTTCGCTACCGTTCCGGCAGCTCTACGGCCGCTCGCTCGGCCAGGTGGTGGCGGATCTCGCGGGCCAGGAAGTGCTGCAGGGGGCGTCGGCCGGCGACGCGGCGTACCTCGACGTACTACTGCGCGAGATGGAACCGGGACGGGACCGTCACGGTTGGGCCGTGCGCCGCGGGCAGCGCACGCTGCGGCGGATTCGCGATCTGCGCGGCAGCGGCGCCGACCAGGAAAGCCGCGCGTTTCGCTCGCTACCGGCGGTGCCGGCGCCGTCGCGGCCGCCCGAACAGCCGCAGGCGATGCCGGAGATCGCGGTCTGTGTGTCTGGCTGCCTCGCGCACCTGTACCTGAAGGGTTCTCCGGCGAAACTGACGCTGGAGGACGTGCGTGACCATTTGCCCGGTCTGGTGGAGGCGTTGGCCCGGCATCCCGGCGTCGGGCTGGTCGCGGCGGTGCTTGCCAGTGGGGAGGCCGTGGCCATCGGAGCCGACGGACTGCGCAACCTGGCCACGGGCGAGATCGTAGGCCGTGATCCGCTGCGCGCCTACGGCGACCCTGCGCGGTGGTCGCCCGAACTGGCTCGTCTGGTCGTCTGTCCGGCGAGCGGCGACCTGGTGCTCAACGGGGCTTGGCTGGCCGGTGCGCGCAAGGTGGTGGTCTTCGAGGAGCAGACCAGCAGCCACGGCGGACTGGGCGGACCGCAAACCGACCCGTTCATCCTGGTGCCGCACGGCTGGGACACCCGCGGCAGAGACCTGGCCAGTCCGGAAGCCCTCTACGCCTATTTGCATGCCCATTTGCCCCGGCCGGCGCGCCCGCAGGGGCAATAGGACTTGCATGACTTGGGGGCGTTTTCTATATTCGGCGGCACGATTGCCCGGTCGTTCAACGGTAGGACAGCTGACTCTGGATCAGTCGATGGGGGTTCGAATCCTCCCCGGGCAACCACCTTCTATGTGGCCCCTTCGTCTAGTGGCCTAGGACGCCGCCCTCTCACGGCGGTAACACGGGTTCGAGTCCCGTAGGGGCTACCAAACGTCGCGAGGCTTCCCGGTGCGGGAAGCCTCTGTTCGTCCCCGGACCGGCGGGTCGGCGGGAGGTTGCCGAGCAGGGAGGTCAGGCGCATGGGCGCGGCCAACCGCGTGGCCCTGCTCTTCGTCGACGGATTCGGCTGGGGGCGCGACGACTCGTCGGTCAACCCCGGTTGGAGTTACGGCGGAACGCTCCTGCGCTTGCCGCCGTTATCGTCAACGACGCGGCCGGCCGCGGACCAATCGGCGGTGGACGCGTCCGCGGGCCCGTCGGCGATCGCCGACGCGACGTTCACCGGCGCACCGATCCGGCTGGACAACGGCGCCTGGGCCGTGCCGCTCGATGCCTGCCTCGGCGTGCCGGGTCTGCCGCAGAGCGCGACCGGCCAGACCACGCTCTTGACCGGCATCAACGCGGCCGCAGTCCAGGGTCGCCACCTCTCCGGGTTTCCGGGACCGACATTGCGCGCGCTCTTGCTCGAACACTCGCTGCTCTTGCAGTTGCGCCGCGCAGGCCGCCGGCCGGTGTTCTTCAATACCTATCGGACGCCGTTCTTCTCGCTGCCGCGCGCCCGGCAGCTCTGCATGTCGGCGACCACGGTCGCAAACCTAGCCGCCGACCTGCCGTTCTTCGACGTGCCGGACATGGCGGCCGGACGCTCGCTCTACCAGGATTTTACCGGCGAGGAACTGCGGCGCTTGGGTTTCGCCGCGCCGCTTTTGACGCCGGCGGTAGCCGGCGCCTGTCTGGCGCGCAATCTGCCTCGCTACGACTTCCTGCTCTACGAGTACTTCCGCACCGACCGCGCCGGCCACACTGCCGACCGCGCGGCGGCCGAGGACGAACTACGGCGCCTGGACGCGTTCCTAGCGGCGATCCTGGCCGAGCTGCCGCTCGACACCTTGCTCCTGTGGTGCTCGGATCACGGCAATCTGGAAGACCTCACCGTTGCCACGCACACCCGCAACCCGGTTCCGTTGTTGGCCTGGGGACCGGGCGCGCGGGAGTTCATGACGGGTTTGACCGGGCTCGATCAGGTGGCGCCGGCGATCCTGCGGGTGCTGGGCTGACGCGGCGGCTGCGGGACGGCGATCGCGCCTCGCGGCGGTAATCCTGGCGACGATCTCAAGATCCCGGGCCCGGCGATGGCTGCGCCTGCTCAGGGTCTGAGACCCTCGAGGTAGAACACCTCGAAGACGAGCGGATGGAAGATCGGGCCGTGCCCGAAATAGCCTTCCTCGCCGAACAGTTCGCCGTGGTCACTCATGATGAGGAAGTAGGTATTGGCCGGGCAGCGTTCCAGGAAGCGGCCGACCACTTTATCCAGATGCTCCACGCAGGCGATCTGCTTGGCGAAGAAGGCGCGGAACTGATCGGGGGTGAAGAATTCCTCTTCCTTGCGGTCCTGTAAAAAAGCGCCGGGGTTCTTCAGGAATTCGTCGAGCGACTTAAAGACGCCGTGCACGCCCGAAAGGTGGGGTAAATCTGCGGCCGATTCGCCCGGGATGAGATAGGGATAGTGCGTTTCACCGGTGTTGATGAAGAAGAAGCTCGGCTCTTCGCGCCGGAATTCGATACGGTCGAAGATCGCCTGCAGGTCGTTGTGCGACGGCGCCAGCTCGTAGCGGTCGAAATGCGCCGACATGCTGGTCATGGGATTGAGCACCGGCAGCGAGACCCAACCCTCGCAGTAATAACCCTGCGACTTCAAGAACGCCGGCAGACTCAACTGGGGCACGAAGGCCTTGAACTCGACTGCCGGCAGGCCTAACCGCTGCGACCAGGTGGCAAACTCCTCGCGGTAGACATTGGACGCGAACACGCCCTTCGGGCTCAGGTGCGGCACCATGCCCATCAAGAAGGTGTAATGACTCGGGCTGGTCCAGCTGGCGTAGCTGTAGCGCTTCTCGGCCAGGCCGATTCGGTCCAGGTTGGGCGTCCGGGCCGCCTGGTACGCGTCCCAGCGGCAACTGTCGAACACGATGAAGACGATGTTGTTCGGCCGGGGCTGATCCTTGCCCAGGACCTTGCGGATGCCTGCGAGGATTCCGGACATGAAGCGACCTTCCCGGAGTAGGGCCGGACTGCTGCCGGCTCACAATCTGCGACTGCGGCGGGCGGAAGGCAAGCGCGCCGGCGCCGGGAAGGAAGCGATCCGGCGCCGGCAAACGTCGCGGGACGATTGCGCCCGCAAACTCATTCAGGACGGGTTACAGATTCTTGTCTAGCGCCGCGGCGAGTTCGGCTTTCTGCTGCAGGCCCACGAAGCTTTCGACTTTCTCGCCGCCCTTGAAGACCAGCACGGTCGGGATACCCCGAATCCCGTATTGCGCGGCGAGCTGATGATTATCGTCCACGTTGACCTTGCCGACCTTGATCCGACCGTCGTAGTCGCTGGCGAGTTCCTCGATCACCGGGCCAATCATCTTACAGGGGCCGCACCAGGGGGCCCAGAAATCAACAAGCACAGGCACGGCGCTCTCGAGGACCTCGCTCTGGAAATTCTTGCTGTCGAACTGTTTGACTGAACTCATCGATGCCACCCTTCGGTTGGGCCGCGCGACGCGGCTCGTGTTGCAGATGCAGCCTGGACCGACCATTGCAGGCCTTCCTTGAGCAGAGGTCGTGCCAGAAGCATGTCAGCCGCGCCGCCCGCGGATCCTGTTGGTTAATATATTGGAAAATAATTACTTAAATCAACAGAAGCGTGGTCGATACTTGATCCTCCATTCCAAGCTACGGTATTGATGACGTTGTTTGCAGCAAATATGTTGCAACAATATTGTTGCGCGCAACGTATCGATCTGGTACCGTTTCGCGATGGAGGATGACGATGACCGAACGTTCACCGCGCTACGCCAGCCTCCTGGCCGATCTCGACCTTGCGGGATTCCGGACCATTGCCGCGATCCTTCGCGACGGCGTCGTTCTGCTGGATCAGGATCTGCGGATCCGCGACCTGAACCCCGCGGCCGAGCAGATCTTGGGCCGACCGGCTGACGAGTTGACCGGCCTGCCGGTGTGCAGCTTGTTCGGCGAGCGCGACTGCCCGCAGGATACGCTCGCGGAGAGTCTGCGCGGCGGCCGGGCGATCTTCGATTTCCAGACCAGCGTGATCCTGCCGGACGGCCGCCGCGGCCACGTCCTGGTGCGGACCGCGGCATTGAGCCGCCGGCAGGGCGGCGGGGCGCTGGCCATGATCCTCGGCGACGTGACCGAGGAAACGCGTCTGCGCCGCCAGAGCCGGCCGGCCGGCGGATTAGGCGATCTGGTCGGCGGCGATCGGCGTATGCGCGAGCTGTTCGATCTGATCGAACTCGTGGCTCCGAGCGACGCGTCGGTGTTGATCTACGGCGAGAGCGGCACCGGCAAGGAACTGGTGGCGCGGGCGCTGCATGAACGCAGCCCGCGGGCGGCCGGACCGTTCGTCGCCGTCAACTGCTCGGCGCTGGCCGAGACGCTGCTCGAAAGCGAGCTGTTCGGGCATGTCCGCGGCGCCTATACCGGCGCGACGAGCGATCGCCGCGGCCGCTTCGAAGAAGCCCAGGGCGGCACGCTATTTCTCGACGAGATCGGCGACGTGAGTCCGGCGGTGCAGGTCAAGTTGCTCCGCGTGCTGCAGCAACGAGTGATCGAACGCGTGGGAGAGAACCGGCTGGTGCCCGTCGACGTACGAGTAGTCACGGCGACCAACCGTAACCTCGAGACCATGCTCGCCTCCGGGCGGTTGCGCGAGGACTTCTACTATCGCATCAAGGTGGTGCGCTTGGACATCCCGCCGCTGCGGGAGCGCCGGGAGGACATCCCGCTGCTGGTGGAGCGCCTGCTGGCCCGGCGGGACCGCACAGAAATCGTGATCGCCCCCGCTGCGTTGGACCGTTTGATGCGGCACGACTGGCCAGGCAATGTGCGCGAACTCGAGAACGCGCTCGAACACGCCATGGTGTTGAGCCGCGACGGCGTCGTGCACGGCGAACACCTGCCGCCGGAGATCGGTAGCGGTTACGCGGCGGGCAACCCGGCGGGGCTACGCGGCGTACCGCGTGGCGGGCCGCAGGAGCGCGAGCGGCTGCGGGCGGCCTTGCAGGTCACAGGTTGGAATCGAACACGCGCCGCGCGGCGGCTGGGGATCGATCGCACCACGCTCTGGCGGAAGCTCAAGGAGCACGGACTCGCACCGCCGTCCGACGCGGAATGACGCCGTCCTGATCGATTGCGGTGGGACGACCGAACCGGCAGCCGCCGCCGCAAGAAGGGAGAAGCCATGGCCGGAACCGGCAAGAAGTGGCTGATGGGCTGCGGGCTGGGGTGTCTGGCGGTCGTCGTGATCGTGGCCGTATTGCTCGGAGGGACGGCGCTGCTATTCAAGAACACGTTCAGCGGTTGGCGGAACGCGAGTACGGCGATGCAGGAACTGAGCGCCGCGCAGGGTGAAACCGCGGATTTCCACCCTGCCTGGCCCGGCGGCGTGACGGCCGACCGTCTGGAGATCCTGCTGGCGGTTCGCGACAAGACGGCGCCGAGCCGAACCGAACTCGTCAACGAATTCTACGCCGCGCAAGATCGACTGGCGCGATCAGACGGGAAGCTGGGTCGGTTAGGCAGAAGGATCGAGGCCGGCCAACGGCTGGCGCCGCGGCTGGCCGAATTCATGCGCCTGCGTTCCACCGCTCTGCTCGAAGCCGGCATGAATCCGGGCGAGTATCTCTACCTCTACAGCCTGGTCTACCACTGCTGGCTCGGGCATGACCCCGCCGCGGGCGTCGAGAGCTTCTTCATGGCCATGCGGCGAGAAGGTCGCTCCTTCCAGATCAAGATCGACAGCGGCGATGAGGACGCCGACGCAATAGGGGACCCGGCCGAACGGTTGCGACAGCGGTTGCGCGCGCAGCATCGACGCTGGTTGCGGTCGCTGTTGAACGATGCACCGGCGCCGGTTCCCCAGGAGCAATCGGAATGGTTCGATCAGGTGCGCGAGGAACTTGACCGGTTGGACCGGCGGCGCGACACGTTACCCTGGGCCGAGCGGTTTCCCGCGGCCTGGCAGGCCGAACTGGAGCCGTACCGGGCGCGGCTGGCCGCGAGCTGGGACGTACAGAGCAATGTGCTGGAATTGATGCTTCTGGATTGACGCGCTGAGCTGGACTGGCCGGTCGATGCGACCGCGGGCGCCGCACTCGGCGGCACCCGCGGCGTGCACGTACAGTTAGCTCTTCTGTTTCTGGCTGGTGCTCTTCGCGTCAGCCTTCTGCTTGGCTGCGTCCGCCTTCTTCAATTGGGCGGGGTCGCACTTCGTCGGGTCGCAAAGGGCCGGGTTGCAGCCGGGCTTGGGGGCGTTTGCCTTGGCGGCCTCGACCTTGGCGGCCGCCGCCTTGGCGTGGTCGCACTTGGCCGGGTCGCACTTGGTGTGGTCGCACTTGGCCGGGTCGCAATTGGCGGGATCGCACTTGGTATGATCGCAGGCGGCGGCTGCCGCTTTGTCGGGCGCGGCCGCTGTTTTGACCGCCGCGTGCGCGCAACCGGGTTTGCACGTCGCGGCCTTGGTCGCGGCGGGTTTGTCGGCGGCCACGGCGCCGGCCGCTAAGAAGGCGACCAGAGCCAGGCAACAGAGCAAGGCGGTGGCGAAACGCTGCATCGGGGAACCTCTCTCGAGCTCAGGTGGTGTACACTCGGGTCACGCCATGAATGATAACCCGCGGATGGCGATCAGAACAAGGCAAAACGCTAGGAGTTCCCGCGATCTTGCCTGCTAGGCCGGATTAATCATGCAGGACCGCCGCGAGAAAGTGGAAAATGCTTGCCAGGATACGGGCTCGCAAGGATCGGCGAGGGAGGCGTACCCAAGGCGGTACGTTGACCGAGCCGATCCGAGAACGCGCGTCCTGGCAAGCATTTGACCTTTCGCAGCCGGTCCTTCATGATTAATCCGGGCTAGGCCGCCCGGGTCTCCTTCTCGCGCCAGACGTCGATCAGCTGCAGGATCGTTTCTGTGGCCAACTCCATGTCTTTGATACAGATCCACTCGGTGTAGCCGTGAAAGGACTGCTCGCCGGTGAAGATGTTCGGCGTCGGCAGGCCGCGCGCGGTGAGGTTGGAGCCGTCGGTACCGCCGCGGATCGAACCGCGCAGCGGCTTCAGGCCGACCCGTTTGACCGCTTCGAGGGCGTATTCGAGGGCGCGGGGCTCCTTGGCCAGGTCGTACTTCATGTTGCGGTAGTATTGTTTGATCTCGATCTCGCAGCGCGAGCCGGGCCATTGCGCGCAGGCCGCCTCGGCGTACTTGCGGATGCGGTCGGCCTTGACCGGCAATTGGTCGACGTCGAAGTCGCGGATCAAGAGCGTGACCTCGGTCTGGCTCGTGTTGCCCTTGATGTTGATCGGGTGGATGTAGCCTTCTTTGCCCTCAGTGGTCTCCGGGGCGCCCTCGCGCGGCAGGCTGGCCAGGAAAGCGCCGGCGACCTTGATCGACGGCACCATCTTGTCCTTGGCGTAGCCGGGGTGGATATCGCGGCCGACGAATTTGACGATGGCGCTGTCGGCGCAGAAAGTCTCGTCCTCGACTTCGCCGCGTTGGCCGCCATCCATGGTGTAGGCGACCTTGGCGCCGAATTTCTCGATGTCGAAGTGCTTGACGCCGGCACCCACTTCCTCGTCCGGCGTGAACGCGACCTTGACCGGACCGTGCGCCCAGCCGGGGTTTTCGTGAATGCGGGTCAACGCTTCCATGATCTCGGCGATGCCGGCCTTGTCGTCGGCGCCCAGGAGCGTGGTGCCGTCGGCGGTGATGATCGTCTCGCCGAGGCAGGTCTTCAGGTAGGGGTTTTCGCTTTCCTTGATCACGATGCCGTTCTTCGGCAGCTTGATGTCGCCGCCCTGGTAGTTCTTGTGGAAGACCGGTTGCACGTTTTCGCCCGAGACCTCGGGGTACGTATCCATGTGGGCGATGAACGCGATCGCCGGCACGTTCTCGCAGCCGGGTGTCGCCGGCACGGTCGCCGTAACGTAGCAATGCTCGTCAACCTGCGCGTCCGAGAGGCCGATGGCCTTCA
>Ga0334888_1002269_pt1 | contig 21568 bp, 18 predicted proteins | sample GraSluR1_MG_FD_207227 | JGI IMG/M metagenome (GOLD analysis project Ga0334888, IMG submission 207227) | Sludge microbial communities from methane-producing bioreactor in Wageningen University, Netherlands - Granular Sludge_3_08-R1 | ecosystem: Engineered > Bioreactor > Anaerobic > Unclassified ...
GCGCTTCATAGAATTTGCTGACATCGTCAAAAACGAGATCAAGCCCGGAAAGAGTCAACTCGCCGCCAACCATGATGAACGGGCGGCGGATGCGCACCCAACGCGGGTCGCGGCGCATACCCGTGCGCAGCGTGCCGGTGCCGCGGCTGGTCACCCCATCCTCAGGCGCAAGCTGATGATTAACCGAGTCGTACAGCTTAATCACCTGACCATCGACATAGATCGCATAAGGGATATACATCGCCTGGGTTAATACCAGATTGCCAATTGCCTGAGCGATGGTGGTTTTCCCATTCCCGGGAGGGCCGTACAGAAAAATAGACGTGCCGGAATTGATCGCTGGGCCAAGATGGCGGTAGGCTTTCTCTGACAAAACAAGATGAGAAAGCACCTTGCGCATCAGGCGGTTGGTCACCGTCATCCGTCCCCGCTTTTGCAGCTTGCACGCCTCAATATAATTATCGATCGGCACGGGGGCCGGGCCGGCGTACTGGCTGCGCTCCAGCGCCTCGCGGGCGCGGGCAATCCCCGCCCCGGTAATCGCATACTGATAGGCGCCATCGCCCAGGCCCATCTGCGAAGATCGCACTTCCACCAGTTTCTCGCGCTTCAAAGCTTCAAGGATCTGGTCAACGACACCGGAAAACGGCAGGGCAATTTTTTCTGCTACGGCAAAACCGGACAAGAATCCCTCAAAATACATTACCTTAAGAATGTGATCCTGTAACCACAAAATCGAAAGCCCGGTATCTTCAACCTGGGTGATCGGTTTTGGCATGAAATTGGATTGACCCAACGAAGGATCCGTTTGGGGTTTGGATTCGCTGTTCACCACAATAAAACCTCCGACCTGCGAAAATGATATGATAAATTATAGCACGCAGCGCCTATTTCCATACGGTTTTTGAGCTGGAATGCTTTTCAATTGGCTTACAGGATCAGATACGCAGCAATAATGCCTTGATTTCCTTGCGCTGGTTGTCCACGTACTTTATAATCTCGGCATGAATGTTTCCGTGATCATGCCAGTTTATAACGAATGCGATACCCTTCATGAGATTTTGAAACGCGTTCAACAGGTGTCCGTCGTCAGTGAAATCGTGATCATTGATGATGGATCAACGGATGGCAGCCGGGAAATGCTTAAGGAGCTGGATGGCAAGGACAGGGTCAAAGTCCTGATGCACGAGAAAAACAGCGGCAAGGGGGCAGCCGTGCGCACAGGCATTCAGAATGCAACCGGGGATGTCATCATTATCCAGGACGCCGATCTCGAATATGACCCCAATGATTATCTGGCTTTATTAAAACCCATTCAGGAAGGCCGCAGCCAGGTGGTATATGGCTCGCGTTTCATGGGCAATGTCCCCGCAGATTTCCTTTTCTGGAGCAAGGTGGGCAACAAGACCCTGACCTTCATCACCAACCTGCTCTATAATCAGCGCCTGACGGATATGGAAACCTGCTACAAAGCCTTCCGCCGGGAGTTGATGGACGATATTCCCCTGCGCTCCAAACGCTTTGAACTGGAACCTGAGATCACCTCCAAATTCCTCAAGCGCGGCATTCACATTCTGGAAGTGCCCATTCATTACGATCCGCGCGGCTTCTCGGAAGGCAAGAAAATCGGCATCATGGACGCCGTCGAAGCCATCTGGACCTTGATCCGCTACCGCTTTACAGATTAATATCGGGGCTTGGCTATACGCAATAAATCAACAATCCTTCTGGCCGAATATCAGAAGGATTGTTTTTTAGGGTAAATGCGCACGCAGGTATTTGCAGGACGCGTTGGCAGTTGACCGCACCAAAACGCATCTTCTTCGTAATAGAACAGCATGCTGTTCCACTACGAACGATCAATCATTTCTCTTCTTCCTCTTCCGAAGGCTTGATATCCTTCACATTCAATTGCAAAGTCACCCTGCCATTAAATTCATTGGTCTCATAACTATACAAGATGTCGATATATTCGGGCATATTGTTATACCAATGACCCTGGCGGAAAGCAATCGCATCAAAAAACACCTGGCCATCGGTAATTGTCATTTTCAAATGGCTGTGGTCCTTGCCGACCTGCCGGCTGCGTGTAACCCGCAGGTTGCGAGACACGAACCGGGCCGGTGGATTCTTCTGACCGGTGGGTTCCAGCATGGCAATGCTCTGCAAAATTTCTGGATGGAGTTCATGCAGTTCCAGGGCAATATCCGCCTTGTATTCGGGGTGCAGTTCCTGCCCGGCCAGTTCGCGGCGGGCAATTGCCTTCAGGCGGGCCATCAACTCGTCCAGGTTCTCATTGCGCACGGTAAAACCTGCCGCCATCGCATGGCCGCCATGCCGCACAAGCAAGTCGGCACATTCATCCAGCGCTTTCGTGATGTGAAATTCATGGATGCTGCGGCAGGAAGCACGCGTGGTTTCTTCACCAGAATGACCGACCACCGAGGGGCGATAATACGAATCGGTCAGGCGCGAAGCCGCCAGCCCAACCACGCCTTCCCTGAAATCCGGGTGCGCAGCGAACAACAGGAAATTGTCCCCATCATCCATCGCCTGTTTCTCGGCTTCTTCCTGGATCCATTGGGTAATGCTCTTGCGCTCCTGATTTAGATCATCCAACTGCTGGGCCAGCATTCCGGTTTGCAGCAGATCTTCGGAAAGCAGCAGATCCAGCGCCGGATTGGCCTGCTCGAGACGGCCGGCAGCATTGATCCGCGGCCCGATCCCAAACCCGATGCTGCCGGCATTCGCATTCTGAATATCCACCCCAACTGCCTGCATCAGGGAAAACAGTCCCTGGCGGCGGCCGCCGCGCAGCACTTCCAGCCCGGCCTGCACCAGAGAGCGGTTCTCACCGGTTAGGGGCACCAGATCGGCGACCGTACCCACAGCTACCAGGTCAAGCACATCCTCAAGCTGACAGGATTTTAACGGCCGCTGGCTGGCAAGCGCTTCAGCGATCTTGAAGGCCACCCCCACCCCGGCCAGATTCTTCTCGGGATACAAATCATCCATCTGTTTGGGACAGATCACAATCGCATGGTCAGAAATATTGGCGGCTGGCTCATGATGATCACTGACGATCATCTCCAGCCCAATCTCGTAGGCATGCTTGATTTCGTCCAGCGAACGAATCCCGCAGTCCACGGTGATGATCAGATTGGCACCATCGGCATACAGACGGTCAAGCGCATCCATATTCAAACCATAGCCTTCATCAACCCGGTCCGGGATATAAGGCTGCACATTTGCCCCAAGATTGACCAAAATCTGGTTGAGCAGGGCGGTAGCGGTAACGCCATCGGCGTCATAATCCCCATAGATAACGATCTTTTCTCTATTATCAATAGCTTCAAGAATCCGGCCCACAGCAGCGGCCATGTTCTTGAGTTCAAACGGGTCATAGCGCGAACCGCCGCCGTTCAAATATACTTCGGCGGCTTTGGCGGTAGTGATACCGCGATTGAAAAGTAACTGCTGTAAAACCCTGGGGTAAGCGGCAAGCTCCTGCTGTGCAGCTGCGGAGATCGGCTCAGCAATCTTCCAGCGCGTGGTAACAGTTGTATCCATTCTATCCATTTCTCCCTTGATTGCCAAAACACCAGACAGCGCTGATTCAGCGCTGCAACCCCGGTATTCATCTGGCAGATTCGGCTGAATGCGGTAAACCGCTCAGCCGTTATATAACCGCGTTAATCGTGATGCCAGCCCGCTCACCACTTCATAGTTGATCGTGCCCCAGGTCTTTGCCATCATCTCAGCAGAAATACGGGCGCTTCCCTGTTGCCCAATCAACACCACCTCATCCCCTCTTCTTGCTTCCGGCACGTCGTCCAGATTAATCACACATTGATCCATGCAGATCGTACCCACAACAGGCACCGATTTGCCCTGTAATAATACCCTATTTCCCGCCCACCGGCGGAAACCGTCGGCATATCCAACGGCAATGCTGCCCACCCGTTGAACATTGGCAGTGGTATAGCGATGACCGTAACTGATCCCCTGCCCGGGGGGCAAAATGCGCACGCTGGTAATGCGCGTCTTCATGGTCAACGCCGGCCGGAACGTCTCTGGCAGCGGCGCATTATCAGAAGGCTGCAAACCATAGATGGCAATCCCTGACCGCACCAGGTCAAAGCGGGTTTCGGGAAAATACAGCCCGGCAGCAGAATTAGCGGCATGCACCCATTCAGGGCGTAGTCCTGCAGCCTCAATGTCTTGCACCAGACGCTGGAACTTCGCCAACTGTTCTGCTGTTGTGGCAGCTTGCGGCTCATCAGCGCGGGCAAAATGGGTGAACATTCCTTCCACAGCAAGCGTCTTTTGTGCGTGCAGCCAGTGCAGGAAATTCATCGCCTGATCTACATGAATCCCCAGACGGCTCATCCCGGTATCCACCTTGAGGTGGCATTTCAATGGTGTATCAGCAGCCTCAGCATACTGTGCAGCCACATCAGGGGCATCCACGGTCAAGGAAATATTCCTTGCAATCGCTTCCCGCACAACCTGGGGCGGGGTATAGCCCATCACCAGGATCGGGCAAGTCACCCCATTTTCGCGGAGGACAAACGCCTCTTCAATCCGCGCTACACTGCACCACGCCGCGCCGGCCGCTTCAACCGCCTTACCAACGGCTTCAATCCCGTGTCCGTATGCGTTTGCCTTGACAACCGCCATCAAAGGCCGCCCGGTAATGCGCATCATCTCCTGCACATTATCCCGGATTGCCCCCAGATCAATTTCCAGCCAGCTGATCAGTTCCTCTTTTTGCATGGAAAAAAGTATATCATTTTCTTGCTAAGAAAAGGCGCATATCCTTTAATTTGATACAATCCCGATATGTATAATGCAAGCACATCAACTCATCAGCAGGGAACATGAAAATTATCACTGGTATGCACAGAAGCGGTACATCCATGACTTCAAATATGCTTATGGAAATCTCCGGGCAAGAAAATTTCCCGGAAGAACATATTAAATCTGACCATTGGAATCAAAAGGGCTATTTTGAAAACAAAGAAATTGTCGTATTAAATAACACAATCCTGATCAGCAAATATGCGCCTTCCAGTCAGATCATCAATGATCCAGATATCGAAAACAAAAAACTAAAAAAAGCGCTATTGGGTATTTTTAACTTTAAATATGTGTTTATTCTGCTTAACCCCAATTCCATACACCGTTCCGCACAGCGATATCAAAACGAGATATCAACCATTTCAACAAAATATCAAAGTCACATCATTAAAGATCCTCGTTTTTCTTTGCTATTAAGTCCCTGGCGGGAATGGGGAAATATTGAAAAAGTTCTGGTTTGTTTTCGAGATCCCAAAGAAGTGGCGCTATCGCTTAAGAAAAGAAACAAGCTGCCCATGCAAGCAGGTTATTGGTTGTGGAAATTTCATAACAATCAATTGTTAAAATCGATTGAAGAATACGAAGATCACCAGGTCATTTATATTTATTACAACAATTTCTTCCACCCACAAAAAAGAGAAACCGAAATCCAACGGCTTTATGCATTTCTTGACATTCCTTTTGATGACCGGCAAGCACAGCACTTACTGGAAAATATTTTGGACTCAAATTTAAAACACTACACAAGCAATGCAACCTCTCCTGTTGCTTCCCCGCCTTCGGTTATAATCCAGGTGCAAATCATAAAAACAGGCGGACAAAATCATGACCCAAGACAACCTCTTCACCTATGAATGCATCGCCCAGGACGGCAACGCCCGCGCCGGTGTGTTTCACACCCCCCACGGGGATATCCTCACCCCCATCTTCGCCCCGGTGGGCACCCAGGCCGCGGTCAAGGGCGTCACCCCCGCCCAACTGGAAAGCGTGCAGGCCAACCTGGTGCTGTCCAATACCTATCACCTCTATCTGCGCCCAGGGCCAGACCTGGTGGCCGAGATGGGCGGTCTGCACGAATTCATGCAGTGGCCGCATCCTATGCTCACCGATTCGGGCGGCTTTCAGGTCTTCTCGCTGAACGAGCTGCGCAAGCTGGACGAGGACGGGGTTACCTTCCGCAGCCATATCGACGGCTCGACCCACCGCTTCACCCCGGAAAAATCCATCGAGATCCAGCAGAAGCTGGGCGCTGACATCATCATGGCCTTTGACGAGTGCGCCCCACCCTATGACCGCAAGTACAGCCAGGCAGCCATGGAACGCACCCACCGCTGGGCCGAGCGCTGCCTCAAATTCAAGACCCGCCCCGACCAGGCCCTGTTTGGCATCGTCCAGGGCGGCGTCTTTCCCGACCTGCGCACCCAGTCAGCGGAATTCATCGCCTCGCTGGGCTTCCCCGGCCACGCCATCGGCGGGCTATCCGTCGGCGAAACCAAAGACGAAATGAACGACATGCTCGAGGTAGTCAACGCCATCCTGCCCGCCGACAAACCGCGCTATCTGATGGGTGTCGGCTCGCCCGAAGACCTGATCCACGGCGTGCTGCGCGGGGTGGACATCTTCGACTGCGTGCTGCCCACGCGGCTGGCCCGTCACAAAGCCGCCATGACCCGCACCGGACGGATCAACCTGCAAAATGCGGTACACACAAATGATGCCCGTCCCATCGATGAGACCTGCGGCTGCTACACCTGTCAGCATTTCAGCCGCGCCTACCTGCGCCATTTGATCGTCGCCAAAGAGCTGCTGGCCGGCACGCTGATCTCGATCCATAATCTATCCATGCTGCTGGAACTAATGCGTGATGCCCGCCAGGCGATCATCGACGGGCGCTATCAGACCTTTGCAGCGGAGTTTTTGGCAAACTATCAGAAATGATTTTTGCCATGAAAAAGTGGCCGAAAAAATCCCCCTCGCAGAAAGAGAGTGCCCTTGCTGATTGTTTTTTGCGGCTTTGCGTGAGAAAAAATACCAAAACTGCTTTGGAGAAATTTTTTGATCAAATTAAAGAAATACTACCAGAATAATATGGTTAAGCTTCTGTTGATGATGACAGGACTGGCAGCAAGTTATTCTGTCATCATCGGCTTGATCTTTAAAATTTCCGCAATCAATACCCTTGCCAATATTATTCTCCAGGTTTTTATCACCTACCTCCCCGGCCTGGCATGTTACGCCCTCCTTCATAAAAAAGAAAAGTCCTGGCTGAATATCCTTGCCCTCAGTTATGCACTGGGCTACAGCCTGAATATCGTGACCTATTTTCTGCTGATGCCTTTTGGCCTGGGCAATTTTCTCCAATTTTTCGCAATCCTCGTCTCCCTGTTTTCAATATACGTCCTGATCAAAAATCCAATCCAATCTTCCCCAATCAAATTAAAGGGATGGGATGCAGCCGTCCCCATAGTGCTCTTCTTCCTGATGGTGGCTGCGGACATAGTCATCTACAGCGGGACGCATCCATCTCCATTATTGAACGGATCATCCACCTACGCCAGAGACATTCAATACTGGGTCAATGTCACCGTCGGATTATTCCTCAATTTTCCACCGCAAGCGCCCTACCTGGATGGTTTCATCCTCTATTACCATTATTTCTCCAATATCCATGTAGCCTTCTCCAGTCTGGTATCCAATATTGACATCTTCACCCTGTCCTTCCCCCTCTACCCCTTAACGAAATCGCTGCTGCTTATCGGCGGACTGAACTACCTGCTGGATACCTTCAAAGCAACAAATTGGCAAAAAGCCTTGCTGCTGCTTGCGGTTTATTTCTCAACCGGCTACGAACGGATCTCCGTCGTCACCAATTTCCATCATTTTCACCTGACGCCTTTTGGACTGGACATTGGCTTTGCCTTCGGCGCATTCTTCCTCGCCAGTTTCACCGAGCGATACCGGGAATCAGACCGGAAACTGAGCTGGCCTTTGTTTGTTGAGACCCTCCTCTTTTACGCAGTACTGGTCGGGGCCAAAGCTCCCCTGGCCGCCGTGTTATCCATCTTTCCGGCTATACTTTGCATAACCTGGTTGTTGAAGAAAAATTATCGCCATGCCTTTGCCTACGGAACAGGGATTGCAGCCATCTTCCTGATCATCAGCATCTTCTGTGTCGGCATGTTCTCCGCACTCAATAACTTGTCAGACGTACAAAACATGCAGTTGTCCACTATAGACAAATTGCTGATCACTCCTAAATTTTCCTCCATTTTTGCAAACCTGGCCCTCTCTATCGGGTATAAGATCCTGGCTTCGCAGCCCTTATTGATCCTTTTATCTGCTGCCGCCTGTATGAAATTCGCAATTGACTTGTTGAAAAGAAATTCAAATGAGGATGAAATTCCCATTAAGCTTGCATTGATCAGTACGGCTTTCATCTCCATTCTCTTTTCACAACTCATCCAGCATGCCGGCACCAGCGAAATGTATTTCATGATGGCGGCATACCTGCCCATGGCAGCTTTAGGTGTTGTTGCCCTTACCCCTTCAGGAGAAAACCGTTTCTTTTCAAAAATAGTCATGGCGCTTGGCCTGGCTGTCCTGGCCGTTCAAATCTATTTTTTCCTGTTCGCCGCCTGGGGCGGCTTCAGTGCCGCCAAAAGCCTGAAACAAGGTTTTGAAAACATTACCGGAAAGAACGTAACCCTTTCATTGGATGCTGAAATTCCAAATGATTCCATCCAGAAATCAGATGTGGAAGGCTTGATCTGGCTCCGGGAGAACACGCCAAAAGATGCCGTTATCGCCGTTGACCGGGCCACCTTCCTGGCCGATGAGTCAAACCGGTCAGATTATTTCTATTATGTCCTCTTCGCCGAAAGACAAATGGTTATTGAGGGAACCAGCATGGTCTACGTACTCAACGGCGCAAGTGATAAAATAGTCTCACAACGACAGCAGCAAATTGCTGCACTGTTCAACAATTCAGATGCCGCACGCCAGGAACTCAAAGACCAGGGCGTCGATTACATCGTCCAAACCAAATGGCTCACCCCGCAGTTCCAACCCGGCAGCGGACTTGCGCTGGTCTACAGCACAGACAGCCTGAATATCTACCAATTCCAGCCGCTGGCAGAATAACCCTCTCAGATCAAAGGGGATCCGCTTATGAAGAAATTTTCGATCATCATCCCGATCTACTACAACGAGCCGAATTTGCCGGTCACGATTCCCCGATTAATTGAAATTGGTGAAGAAATCAAAAATTATCTGTTTGAATTGATCTTTGTGGATGACGGTTCCGGCGACAGATCGCTCGAAATTCTTTTGGAGTTTCAGGCAAAGCACCCCGAGATCATCAAAGTGGTGAAATTATCCCGCAATTTTGGTTCCATGTCGGCCATCCAGGCTGGATTGGAAGTTTCAGACGCAGACTGCGTGGGCATGACCACTGCCGACTTGCAGGACCCGCCTGAATTGTTTCTGGAAATGCTGCAGCACTGGGAGAATGGCGTCAAAGCCGTTTTTGCCGTCCGCCAGGACCGCAGGGAACCTTTCCTCGGAAAATGGCTTGCCAACCTGTATTATTATTTCATCAAGTTATTTGCGGTTCCCGAGTATCCCAATGGCGGGTTCGACTTTTTCCTGATCGACCGCCAAATCGTTGAGGAAATTGTCAAAATTCGGGAAAAGAACACCAATTTGATGACTCTGATCTTCTGGCTGGGCTTCAAACCGATCATGATCCCCTATACCCGTCAGGCCCGCCAGTTGGGTAAATCCCGCTGGACATTCAAAAAAAAGGCAAAGCTCTTCATTGATACCTTTGTTTCCTTCTCCTTCTTCCCCATCCGCCTGTTTTCTGGAATTGGCTTCCTTGTGGCAATCAGTTCCTTTGTATACGGGCTGGTCGTTCTGGTGGACTGGTTCCTGGGCGGTACCATCGTCAGAGGCTGGGTGCCGATGATGCTGGTCGTCACCTTCACCGCCGGGATTCAAATGTCCATGTTGGGCATTTTGGGCGAATACCTGTGGCGCACCCTGGACGAAGTCCGCGGCCGGCCTTCTTTTGTGATTGACCATATTTATGAAACTGACAAAAAGGTGGGATCATGATCCATCCGAATGCAATCGTGGAAACCAGCGCCATTGGCAAAGATACCCGTATCTGGGCTTTTGTCCATATCCTGCCGGGCGCTGTCATCGGGGCAGACTGCAATCTTTGTGATCACGTTTTCATTGAGAACGATGTTATCATCGGAGACCGCGTCACCATCAAGAGCGGCGTGCAAATCTGGGATGGCATTACGGTGGAAGATGATGTCTTTATCGGCCCGAATGCCACCTTCACCAACGACCCTTTTCCTCGCAGCAAGCAATTCCTTGCACACTATCCCCGCACCACCCTCCATCAAGGCGCTTCCATTGGGGCCAATGCGACCATTTTGCCAGGTCTATCCATTGGACAATATGCCATGATTGGCGCAGGAACAGTGGTCACCAAAAATGTCCCACCGTTTGCCATCGTAGTGGGCAATCCTGCCCGCATCATTGGTTATGCAGATACCGAGCAATCTGCCGCCCCTCTTGCCGAAAAAACACCGGCCGCTGCCACCCAGGATGTCGGGGTCAATGGGGTGCAGTTGTACCATTTTCCTGTGATTGAAGACCTGCGCGGCAGCCTGACCTTTGCGGAGATCAACAATAACCTCCCCTTCATCCCGCACCGGTTTTTCATGACCTTCAATGTACCCAGCAAGGAGATTCGCGGAGAGCATGCCCATCGCGCCTGCCATCAATTCCTGGTGTGTGTCAAAGGAAGCTGCGCTGTGGTGGTCGATGATGGTCATCATCGCGCCGAGATCACCCTCGATCGCCCCCATCTGGGCCTGCACATTCCTCCTCTGATTTGGGCGACAGAATATAAATATAGTCCTGACGCTGTCCTGCTGGTCTTTGCGTCGGATATTTACAAAGAAGAAGATTACCTTCGGGATTACAATGACTTCTTGCAAGAGGTAGAAAATCAATGAGAAAAATCCCTTTTCTGGATCTGAAATCTCCTTACCTGGAGCTCAAAGAGGAACTCGATCTTGCTTATCAGCGCGTCATGGAATCGGGTTGGTATATTTTAGGGGAAGAAGTCAATGCATTCGAACAGGAATTTGCGCAATACTGTGGGGTGCAGCATTGTATTGGCGTTGGCAACGGACTCGAAGCCCTGCGTTTGATCCTGCAAGCCTATGACATTGGAGAATGGGACGAAGTCATCGTTCCTTCCAACACCTATATCGCTACCTGGCTGGCAGTTTCACAAACCGGGGCTGTCCCCGTTCCCGTCGAGCCAGATGTGCTCGATTACAACCTTGACCCAACCCGCATCGAAGCCGCAATCACCCCCCGCACCCGCGCCATCATCGCCGTCCACCTGTATGGACACCCGGCAGACATGCACCCCATCATGGAGATTGCAAAAAAATATAATCTCATAGTGATCGAGGATGCTGCCCAGGCGCACGGCGCAAGATACCATGGCCGCCTGTGCGGGTCGCTTGGTGATGCATCCGGGTTCAGCTTTTACCCCGGCAAAAACTTGGGCGCTTTCGGCGATGCAGGAGCTGTTTTAACCAACGATGCAGACCTTGCGGAGCGGGTGCGGATGCTGCGCAATTATGGCTCGAAACGGAAATATTATAATGAGGAAAAAGGCAGTAATTCCCGACTGGATGAAATGCAGGCGGCATTTTTGCGAGTAAAATTGAAACACCTGGATGAATGGAATCACCGCCGTTCCAAAATTGCCGCAATCTATTTAGACCGGCTGGCAAACCTTCCCGGCCTGATCTTGCTGCGTTCTCCACAGTGGGCTGACCCCGTCTGGCATATTTTTCCCATCCTGTATCCCAACCGCGATGCCCTTCAGGGCTGCCTCAAGATAAAAGGCATCGACACCCTCATTCATTATCCTGTTCCCCCTCACCTTTCGAAGGCGTATCAGGAAACCAATCTGCCCGTTGGTGCCCTGCCCATCGCGGAACAGATTGCGTCCTCCGAATTAAGTTTACCCATGGGACCGCACCTGAGTCTGGAAGACGCCTATACCGTAGCCAATACAATTCGGGAATTTATTCTTGAAAAAGATCAAATACACAAAAATGGAGTTTAACAAAACAACATGACCTTATTGCAAGCCTTCATCCTCGGCATCGTCCAGGGATTGACCGAATTCCTGCCCATTTCCAGCTCCGGCCACCTCGTATTGGTGCCCTTCCTTTTCGGCTGGCAGCTCAACCCGGAGCAGGTTTTTCCCTTTGACACTCTGGTGCAAATGGGCACCCTGACCGCCGTGATCATTTACTTCTGGAAAGACCTCGTCGCCATTGTGGTAGCCGTCTTCAAGGGACTGGCCGACCGCACACCTTTCAGCACACAGGAAGCCCGTCTCGGCTGGCTGCTGGTGCTGGCGACCATCCCGGCCGGTGTGGCCGGTTTGCTGCTGGAAAACGTGATCGAAGCCGCCTTCCACAGCGCAACCGCCACAGCCCTCTTCCTGCTGCTCACCGCCGGTCTGCTGCTGTTGGCTGAATGGCTGGGCAAACGCACCCGCCAGATGGACGAGATGACCTGGCAAGACGCCCTGTGGATCGGCGCGGCGCAAATGCTGGCTCTTTTCCCTGGCGTGTCGCGCTCCGGCTCAACCATGGCAGGCGGCATGACCCGAGACCTCAAACGCAGCGATGCAGCCCGTTTCTCCTTCCTAATGTCCGTACCGGTCATGCTTGCCGCCGGCGGCTACAGCATCTACAAACTGCTGAAAATGCCCGACCTGAGCGACTTTCTGCCGGTGATGGCAATTGGTTTCCTCACCGCTGGCGTGGTCGGCTACTTCTCCATCCGCTGGTTATTAGGCTATCTGCAAAACCATTCCCTCACAGGCTTTGCCATTTACTGCGCCGCAGTTGCTGTGATCATATTGATACTGAGCTATGTCCTCTAAACGATTTCTCCTCCTGATCCTCCCCCTCCTGCTGCTGGCAGCCTGTCAGCCGGCTGAACTTCCGCCTGCCGAGCCGCTGCCCACGCCGCAGTTGATCACCCTCGCTTCCCCGCCCGCCCTGCGCTGGCTTGCGCCAACCTTTAACGCCTGCGCCGCAGAGACCGCGGTGAGCATCCTCATCGTCGATGAAGCCGACGCACCGGATGTATCGTTATATTGGGGCGAACCGCAAGGCACAGCAGATGCGCTATTCCAGCTTGGCGAAGACAAGCTGGTGCTGATCGCTCACCCTTCCAGCTCGGCTGTCGGATTGAGTCTTGGCGAAACGCAGGATATGTTCACCGGCGCAGTCGATGCCTGGCCGAATGGCGATCCACTGACCGTATACGTGTTGCCCGTGGGGCATCCTGTGCAGGATGTCTTTGAAGCTGCCCTGGGAAAGAGCATTCCCAAGAGCGTTGACATCCAGATAGCACCCAGTCTGGAAGCCATGCAGCAATACGTGGCCGACGACCCGACAGCCCTGGGCGTCCTGCCGCAAAGCTGGCTGAATGACGAGATCAAAACCCTCAATTGGGAAGTCGAAACCTCCCAGCCTATATTGGCAAGTTATCGCAGCGAACGGTCAGAGGCTTTTATCCGCTGTGTGCAGGGGGCAGTGGCGGAGAAGCTGAAAAACTGAACGCACGCCAAGACGGAAAGTCGCAAAGAAAAACAGAGCACGTCCGCAGACACTAGTTTTGCGGACGTGCTCTGTTCGATTAATCGGCTGTCAACTCCCGGCAACAAATGCAAAATAATCCCAATAAAACTTGACAGCAAAGCCCAGAGTGATCAACAGGCCAATCACGCCAACCCATAGAGCTGTCTTGCCATCAAAATACATTCCCCTGCGGCCATAAAACTCCTTTGTGGTAATCATCACCACCCAGTATATCCCCAGGAGAATAAAGAAAATGCCGTATACAACTGCTTCGATGGAAGGGTATTGCACTTTGAGCATCAGGTTATTGTCCAAAACAACATACCCAATGTAAAGAAATATGGCCGCATACAGCAAAATCTTCTGCAGGGTTTCGGTTTGAGTTTTTCCACCGTTTGTTTGGTCTCTCATCGTCTTATCTTCTCTCACAGTTTATAAAAAGTAGCCATAAGTAGGGTGCGTTGGTAATGCACCAGAAATTATACCGGGATTTGGGAGCCTCCGAATTGGAACTTGCTGCATGATGCGTTTCCGCATTCGCGGCCTCGTGGTGGTTTGCTGACCTGAACAGTCCTGCTGCCCCCGGCTCCCAAATTCAATTGTAGTAACCACTTTAGTGGTTATTGTTATGAGGGTAACGACTGAAGTGGTTACTACAATGCTTAACTGAAAACCACCCTGTGGCAGGGTGGTTAAAATTCAGCAGTCGTTTTTCCTAATCTCTCATTGACTGATTAACTGCTTCCCCGCCCTATCCCTTCAAATTCCGCAAAAACTTGCGCGCCACATCCCGGAAAGCGTAAAACTCATCGCGGTGGATCGAATGGCCGGCGTCATCATAATGCACGCGCGTCACGTATTTCGACAGGCGCACCGCTGCCTCTGCAACTTCATCGCTCACCAACCCGCCCAATTCCACATTCGCCGTCACCAGCAAGGTCGGGCAGGTGATCCGCTTAAGCATCTCCCACCAATCCTCGCGCGGGGCAGTGATGGCCGAGGCAATATCCGGCGTGAGCTGCTTTTTCGATTTGGCCCACTGAAAGTGATTGGACTCATCCCATCGGGTATGTTTTGCCCGGCTGATCTCGATCAATTCATTCACCCGCATCTCCCGCCAGCGTAAAATCGCCTCGCGGGATTTTTCCGCGTTCTCTTCCAGAACATCCGGCGGAAAATGCCAGCCCTGCGGATACCAGGGCGGATCGATCAACACCAGCCCGCGCATCCGCTCAGGATGATCGGCAGCCACTTTGGCCGCCGTATCCGCCCCCATCGAATGACCAACCAAAACCACTCGCTGCAATCCCAGCCCTTCGATAGCGGCGAAACTGTCTTCCGCGCGCTCGGCGAGAGAATAGGTGCTGCCTTCTGGCCGGTCAGAGATGCCGTGCCCGCGGGAATCCAGCAGAATGACATCATATACATGGCGCAGTTCAAGCGGCAGACGCGCCCAGCACAGGCCATTGTCCGTATATCCATGCAGGAAAACCACCGCCGGCTTTTCTCCACCCGTGCGGTAATACTGCAACCGCACGTCGCCGTTCTGCACACTGCCGTACATCAATCGATCTTCATCTGACATGACTCTATCCTTCAGCGATATGAAATAATTCAGCGAAACGATCTCTCTTTTCCGTATGAACTCATTGTAGTAACCACTTCAGTGGTTACCCCCTGAATGCTTTTAATGACGGAGGGCCTCTCTACCAACAGTCTGTTTGAGGTCCTTTTAAACCACTCAACCTAGTTTAACACGATTTTCTTCGGGCTGACGCTGGTTTTTCGCTTGCAGCAATAACTGGTCGGCCTCCGAGAAAATGCGCCGCCGCACGAGCAACAGGCTGCTGAAAGCCGACAGGCTGGAAGAAGTGAAGATCATCCCCATCACCACAAATTGGTACAGCGCCGCGATGACAGGATCGCTCCCGGCCAGCAGCATCCCGGACATCAACCCGGGAATCCACACAATCCCCAGGGCACGCAAGGAATTGAGCCGCGGAATCAGACTGGATTGAAAAGCCTTCTGTACATAGGGCTTAACAGTATTTTCCGATTCTGCCCCAAGACACAAACCTGCTTCAATTTGCCCGGTGTGCGATTCCACCTCGCCTCGAAAACGATCCAGCGCCAGCGCACAAGCATTCAACCCACCCGAAATGACCATGCTGCCCACGGGAATCATCGAATCAAGCCGCCATTCGATCACCCCCACGAAGATCATCACCACCAGCACTGCGCCGGAACCGAGAAAAATACCGTAGAAGGTCACCCGCATGGCGCCAGGAATGCCTTTTGCGCGGCGGGCAGCCTCGCGGGCGGCCATCCACATCATCAACAGCAGAATGATCACACCCCACCACAACGGCCCCTGCAGGATGAAAACCAGCACCGCCCCTACAGCGATGATCTGCACCAGCGCACGCACAAGGGCTACCAGGATCTCTTTTTCCATCGAAAGCCGCTGCCAATAAGATAGAAGCAGCACCACCAAAGACACCAGAGCGGCAATCGCAGCCTGGGCAATGCTCAAGGATAATTCTGTATGAAAAAATTGTTCAAGCATTCAGCACCTCCTGCGGCGTGCCGCTCCTGACCATACGGGCATCTTCCAATACGAGCACCCGATCCGCCATGCGCGCCGCCTGCTGGAGATCATGCGTAACCATCACGCAGCTCATCCCGTTTTGATGAACGATCTCCAGGATCAAAGATTCAATCCCCAGACGGTTGGCTTCATCCAGAGAGGAAGTCGGCTCATCCAGCAGAAGAATGCAGGGATCATTTGCCAGGGTGCGAGCCAGCGACACGCGCTGCGCTTCCCCGCCAGAGAGAACGGAAACATCAGTATCGACAAAGCCCGGCAAACCGACCCGCTCCAGCAGCTCATCGACCACCACATCCTCAAGCTGCCTGCCTTGCTGCAGCGGCCCAAAACGAAGGTTCTCCGCCACCGTACCCGGGAAAAGATAAGCCTGCTGCAAGAGCATCCCCACCCTGCGGCGCAGAGTGCTGACTGCCATCTTGCGGTAGTCTTCTCCATCGAGCAGAACAGTGCCCTGTGTGGGTTCATCCAGCCGGTTGAGCAAACGCAGCAAAGTGGTTTTCCCCGCCCCGCTCGGCCCGGTGATCGCCAGCACCTCACCGGGTGTCACCACCAGATTGATATCCGCCACGAGAATTTTGTCATCTGCTTCCCGGCCCAGGTTTTTCATCTCCAATACAGGTATATGATTCATTGCGCTTGTCATCATCCTCTCACCAGATAGCAACACACAGTCAACGACCCCTGTCTCAAAGATACCAGACATGGAAAAGAATGAAAAGCGAAACAACCCCATTCTTGCAGGTAAAACTGGATAATTCCTTCAAAATTATCCAGTCCGTACTATAATTCAGGCATGATCCGCCACAATCATCTGGCTTAATGTTATATGACAGAAAAAGAGGAGAAACCATGTCCAACCAAATTGCATTGATTACGGACAGCACCTGCGATATTCCCGCCGAATGGCGCGAAGAATTTGATATTGATGTGATTCCCCTGACCATCATTTGGGGTACGGAACAATTTCTGGATGGCGTCGATTTAAGTGCGGAGGATTTTTACAAGCGGTTGGAATCCGACTCCGTGATCCCTTCTACCTCCCAGCCTTCCCCCCAGGTATTTAAAGATGCCTACGCGAAAGCCGCTGAAAAAGGCTATGACGAGGTCCTCGTGATCGTGATCAGCGAAGCGATGAGCGGCACGATCCAGTCTGCCCGACAGGCCGCCGAAGAATCTCCCATCCCGGTGCATGTGGTCAACTCGAACACCAATTCAATGGGCCTCGGCTGGCAGGTGATCGCCGCCGCGCGGGCACGCGCTGCTGGCGGCGGTCTGAAAGAAATGCTCGCCGCAGCTGACGAGGTGCGCCGCAACATGGTCTACTACATCACCCTGGATACCATGGAATACCTTGCCAAAGGCGGGCGCATCGGCACGGCTACACGTTTCCTCAGCCATGTCCTCCTGATCAAACCGTTGATCTACGTCAACCGGGAAACCGGCACGGTCGCTCCTGCCATCCCCGCCCGTTCGCGGAAAAATGCGATCAACAGTCTGATCAAACAATTTGCCAAATATGCGAACACCGCAAAACCCCTGCACATCACCGTCCTGCACAACGCCTGTCTGGAGGAAGCCAAAGAACTGGCGGCACGGGTTACAGAGGAGTTCAAACCGAAAGAAATATTTATTTCCATCGTCTCGCCCATTCTTGGGGTGCACACCGGGCCGAAGGCACTTGCTCTGTGCGGGTATGCAGAGGATTAATACCCCACACAATCCGCCTATCCTTTTCAATCAATCGGGAGGACGGGCATGACGGTCTGACCTCCATTTTCCCCAATATCCACCCAATGGACTAGGCCACCTGGCGAATACCCTGCTTTTCACGGGTTTCAAAGCAGGGTATCATACACAAGAGGCTGCGGCCTGTTTATTATTCTGATTCAAGACGAAATTTATGAGGGCATCACTTGTTCGCAAAAACTGATTCTTACGATTTAAAAAATGCGGTTTCCGAGAAACCCTTCAAAGGCATGCTGCGTTTGCTGAGCGGCTTTGGCTGGCGGTATGCCGGTTCAGTAGCCAGCCAGGCTGTGGCCGTCACTGCCAAAACGGCGACCTTCTTCCTGCTGCGCTATTTTGTGGATGATTTCTTCGGGGCTGAAGATCCTTCCCTTAGCCTGCCGCTGGTAGCAGTCGGGTTCATTCTCCTCGCTCTGCTCGAAGGTGGAGGTTCCTTTCTCACTGGACGGCTGGCCGCCCAGGTGGCCGAAGGTTCCATTCGCCGGCTGCGAAACTATCTGTTCAACCATATCCAACATCTCCGTTTCAGTTATCACGACCAGACCGAAACCGGAGAGCTGATCTCCCGCTCCACCTCGGATGTAGACGCGCTGCGCCGCTTTGTAGCCGACCAGGCAATCAACTTTGCGCGCATCACCCTGCTTTTCGTCATCAATTTCGCCGCCCTGCTCATGCTGCATGTGCGTCTGGCGTTACTATCCGTGCTGATTGTGCCAGTAATCGTAGGAATTTCCGTTTTCTTTTTCAAAAAAGTTTCTTCAGCTTACGAAGCCTACCAGGAACAGGAAGCAGCCCTCTCGACCACCCTCCAGGAAAATCTGAGCGGCATCCGCGTGGTAAAAGCTTTTGCCCGTCAGGGATATGAAATAAAAAAATTCGAACACGACAACTGGGAGAAATTCATCCGCGGCAAGAAATTGCTCACGATCCAATCTCTGTTCTGGCCAATTTCAGACATCGTCTGCGGTATTCAGATCGTGTTTGGCTACTACCTCGCCGCCCGTCTTGCCATCGCGGGGGAAATCTCAGTGGGCACCTACCTGGCTTATATCGGCATGGTCATCTATATCATCTTCCCCATGCGCAATCTCGGACGCGTGATCGTGCAAATGTCTACCGGACTGGTATCCTATAACCGCGTGGCAGCGATATTAAAACAGGAACGTGAACCCCTCGATCTGGGTTCTCACACCCCTACAGGCGGGCTGAAAGGCAAATTTGTTTTTGATCAGGTCGGTTTCGAATACGAACCCGGCCAACCCGTGCTGGAAAACATCAGTTTTTCCTGTGAACCCGGACAGGTGATCGCCCTGCTCGGCTCCACCGGCTCTGGCAAGACCACCCTGGTCAACCTGCTGCCCCGCTTTTATGAATACACCCAGGGCAGTATCCTGCTGGACGACGTGGAACTGCACGACTATCCCCGCCGCTACCTGCGGCGCAACATCGGCATCGTAGAACAGGAGCCTTTTCTGTTTTCCCGCACCATTCGCGATAACATCGGCTACGGTGTTTCAGCCGGCGTTAACCAGGAAGAAATCGAAGCCGCTGCACAGGCCGCCGCCGTGCATGATGTCATCCTCAGCTTCCCGCAGGGTTATGACACCATCGTCGGCGAGAAAGGCGTCACCCTCTCTGGCGGGCAAAAGCAGCGTGTCGCTATCGCCCGCGCCCTGCTGAAAAATCCAAGCATCCTGATTATGGATGACTCTACCTCGGCAGTGGATACCGAGACGGAAGCCTCGATCCGCTCCGCCCTGCAAAATCTGATGCACAACCGGACAACATTCATCATTGCCCACCGCATCCAGAGCATCATGAATGCCGACCTGATCCTGGTGATGGACAAGGGCAGGATCATCCAGGCCGGCAAACATGAGGAATTAATCGAACAACCCGGCATGTATCGCAAGATCTTTGCCCTGCAAACCAGTATTGAGGCCGAACTCGAAGAGGAGATCGCCAGTGTCTGAGCATTATTTCGAAGAAGAAGAGTTCGCTACCAAATTTAATGGAAAAACCCTGATGCGGATACTTGGGCTGACCCGCCCGCATTGGAAATGGGTGGTCGGTTTCCTGTTGACCATCTCTGTGGTTTCAGGACTTGACTCGTTGTTCACCTATTTGAGCAAAATGATCGTTGACCAGGCCATTATCCCCAAAAACACCCCACGCCTGATTGAATTACTTTCTCTTTACGGCAGCTTACTGATCGTCCAGGCGGCAGGTGTGTTCGGGTTCATCTTCCTGGCCGGTGTGCTGGGCGAACGCATTCGCTACGATCTGCGCAAAAATATGTTCAACCATCTGCAGCGGCTGTCGCTTTCCTATTACAGTAAAACCCCGCTGGGCTGGATCATGTCGCGGGTCACCTCCGACTCGGACCGCGTGGCCGAGCTCGTCACCTGGGGAATGCTCGACAGCACCTGGGGTACGATCGGCATTATCACCTCATTGGCCTTCATGTTCATCATCAACTGGAAACTGGCGCTGATTGTCAGCTTCATGATCCCGATCCTGATCTATGTTGCCATTGAATTTCGCAAACGCATCCTTAAGCAGTACCGCGAAGTGCGCAAGATCAACTCAAAGATCACTGGCGCCTTCAACGAAGGCATCACCGGTGTGCGCGTGATCAAGGCCCTCGGTCGCGAAAAAGAAACCATGCAGGAATTTGGCGTATTGACTGACAGCATGTACACCGCCGGGTTCCGCGCTGCCTGGTTGAGCGCCCTCTTCCTGCCAGTGGTGCAGCTCATCTCCGCCTTTGCCCTGTCGGCCATCGTCTGGTACGGCGGCTTGCAGGCCCAAATCGGCAATATGACCATCGGCGACATTCAGGCCTTCGTTAGTTACATTACCTTTATGATGTGGCCGATCCAGGACATCGCCCGCGTGTTTGCCGAAATGCAGCGCTCGATTGCCTCGGGCGAACGCATCTTCTCGTTGATCGATTCGGAACCGGAAATTCAGGACAGGCCCGGCGCAATTGACCCCGGAACAATCAGCGGCGACATTCATTTTGACCAGGTCAACTTCAGCTATGAAGACGACCAACCCGTGCTAAAAGATTTCAACCTGCACGTGCGTCGCGGCGAAACCATCGCCCTGGTAGGCGCAACCGGCGGCGGCAAAACCACGATCGTCAACTTATTATGCCGCTTTTACGAACCGAACTCCGGCCGCATCACCATCGGCGAAAATGACTATACGAAGTTATCGCTCAAGGCGATCCAGTCCCGCATTGGCATCGTCCTCCAATCCCCGCATTTGTTTTCGGGCACCATCCGCGAAAACCTGCGCTATGGGCGCCTGAACGCCACCGATGCAGAAATTGAAGAGGCGGCCAGGGTCGCCGGCGCGCATGACTTCATCATGCGTTTCCCAAAGGGCTACGAGGAAGAGGTCGGCGAAGGCGGCAGTTTGCTGTCTGTGGGTCAGAAGCAGTTGATCAGCCTGGCGCGCGCCATCCTGGTCAAGCCGGAAATCTTCATCATGGACGAAGCCACCAGCTCGGTCGATACCCTGACCGAAGCCCTCATCCAGCAGGGCATGGAAGTCCTCATGGAAAACAGTACCAGCTTCGTCATCGCCCACCGCCTGTCCACCATCAAACGCGCCGACCGCATCCTGGTCATCGAAGACGGGCAGATCG
>Ga0334888_1002270_pt1 | contig 21548 bp, 23 predicted proteins | sample GraSluR1_MG_FD_207227 | JGI IMG/M metagenome (GOLD analysis project Ga0334888, IMG submission 207227) | Sludge microbial communities from methane-producing bioreactor in Wageningen University, Netherlands - Granular Sludge_3_08-R1 | ecosystem: Engineered > Bioreactor > Anaerobic > Unclassified ...
TTCGATAACCCTGTTGCTGTTGCGTATCCAAAGGTGCTTATCAAATAATCTGTGTACAGTTCCAAGTTTTCTTTGTCCATGCCTTAAGATTACCCGATTTTTGCCTCTTTTGCGTAACATCAGTTATTAAGGTGCTATGTCTATCTGAACTCTAAAGTCAAGTAAAGAGGAAGTATGATATATTTGTTGCTCTGGTTGCAACGGCGATCTTCCTTAAATAAGGATTCTGAATCATGGTGTACGACTTCAACTTCAAAGACATCCCCTTATTCAAAACCCTCCCCAAAGAAGAATACCAACCCCTTCAGGATATCATGTCCCATATTGACGTTGAAGCGGGGACCGTCCTCATCCGGGAAAATGATTTTGGCAATGATTTTTATATCATTCTCGAAGGCCGCCTGGATGTGATTAAATCAATGGGCGTGATGGGAGATCGGGTGTTGACCACCCTCTCTACCGGCGATTTTATTGGCGAGATGAGCCTGCTCAATCCCGATGGTCTGCGCACAGCCACCGTCCTGGCCCGTACGCCATCCAGACTGCTGCAGATCAGTCACACTGATTTCAAGGAATTGCTCGAACGCCAGCCCGGTCTGGCCTTCAAAATCACCCGTGAACTGAGCAACCGCCTGCGTGCAACCGACAACGCCACCATTGAGTCTCTCAAAGAGGCCAATTTTGAACTGACCCGCGCCTATAACAAAACCCTGGAAGGCTGGGCGAAAGCCCTGGAGCTGCGTGACCAGGAAACCGAAGGCCATACCCGCCGCGTGACAGAAATGACGGTTAAACTGGCCGAAGTGCTGCAAGTGCCAGATGAAGAGCTGGTGCACCTGCACCGCGGCGCCATGCTGCACGACATCGGCAAAATGGGCATCCCGGATGCTATCCTGCTGAAACCCGGCAAACTGACCCCCGAAGAGTGGATCATCATGCGCATGCACCCGGTGTATGCCTACGAAATGCTTTCCCAGATTGGTTTTCTCAAACCGGCGCTGGACATTCCCTATTGCCATCATGAACATTGGGATGGTTCCGGTTACCCGCGCGGCCTGAAAGGCGAAGAAATCCCCCTCGGCGCACGCATCTTCTCGGTGGTGGACGTGTGGGACGCCCTCTTCTCCGACCGGCCTTACCGCCTGGCCTGGACCGCGGACAAGGTTTGGGATCATATCCGTTCCCTGTCCGGCATTCATTTCGACCCGCAAGTGGTGGAAGGCTTCAGCATCATGTACAATCAGGGCATCGAAAAAGTGGAAGGTACCTTCGAAACTGTCCCCCTGCGCTATCTCAAGAAAAAGCTGGAAAGAAAGTCGGGGTAATCTATCCCCTTCCACCGCTCTAATGCGGACCCTCGCGGTTTTCAAACTCGAATCCGCAATCCCGACTAATTCAACCCGACCCCGCCAATCATCCTTAACTCCTCAGACCATCCTCATTTTTCACATGGGGCGGACAGGTCTCCCGACCTGTCCGCCCCGATTGAAATCATTTCATCCATCCAAATTCCATTCCGCCATCATCCTCAACTCCCCAAGCCATCTTCTTTCCTGGCATGAGACGCACAGGCTGGATATCATCCCCGTTAGGATAAACCTGTCCACTCACAAATCTGACGTGCCCAGCCAAAACATTCCCCCTTCTCCTCTCAAACCCATCAAAATCCCCTTAAACTCCCTAAAACACCCGTTTTTGCCCGATTTCTTGCAAATTCCTTTACCTATACGAAAGTTTTTAGGGTATCATATAGAAAGAAGCTTTCTATATGATCAGTGAATGTGACGGTATGGGATGAACGCGAAACATACAATCCGCATTTTTCTCCACACATTCGTCTGGATCGGCGTGTTTGTCCTGCTTGCGGCTCCCTGGAATCCCAAACCCCCACAGCCGCCGGATGATCCACCAGACGGCAGTCTTGTGCTGTCGATGGCTAACCCGGCCGCTATTTATTGTGAAGAGCTGGGCTACACCTATACCACCTTCTCCGCCCCGGCCGGGGATTCCAGCTTCTGCCGCCTGCCGGACGGCAGCCAGTGCGATGCCTGGGATTTCCTCGAAGGCAAATGCGGAACAGATTATTCCCTGTGCACCCGTCTGGGGTATACCGTGCGCCAGGTGCGTGATGGCGGCAATGAATTCTCTTCTGAATACGCGGTGTGCGTTGACCAGAGTGGTCAGGTGATTGCCGATATGTCCATCCTCTCTGACCTGATCAGTAAAATGGCACCCTGCGAAACCGGCGACAACCAGGCCCTCAGCCTGTCCTTTGACCCGCAGTCCTACGTCGTCACCCACGGCGTGACGCCTTTTGAAGTGCCATCTTCTTTCGACTGGCGTAACCATAATGGCGCCAACTGGATCACTCCGGTGCGCGACCAGCGCGAATGCGGTGCCTGCTGGGCCTTCTCAGCGCTGGCTGCCGCAGAAGCGTCCATAAACATCGAAAGCGGTAATCCCAATCTCGATATCGACCTCTCGGAACAATACCTGGTCAGCGACTGCAATCCGCTTGGCTCATGCTGCGGCGGCGACGAATACGTTGCCCTGCGCTACCTGCGCGATTATGGCGTGCCGGATGAAAGCTGCATGCCCTATATTGACGGGGTCAGCTGCGGTTGTGAAAGCTCCTGCACCGACGACTGTGCTTACAACAACGGCCTCAATATATGCAGTGATACCACCTGCAGCAACCGCTGTGCTGACTGGTCCAGTCGCCTGGTGAAGATCAATGGTATCGAACGCGTCCCCTCTGACCCGACCACCATCAAACAATACCTGATCAAAAAAGGCCCTCTGGCCGCCGCCTATGGCCTCGGTTCTGCCCAATTTGGCGGCCACTGGGACAACGGCATTTACCGCTGCACCAATGACAACAACGCCAACCATGCCGTGCTGCTGGTCGGCTACAACGATGCCGGCGGCTACTGGATCGCCAAGAACAGTTGGGGTACCGGTTATCAGGATCAAGGCTTCTTCAAGATTGGTTATGGCGAATGTTTTATCGAGCGTTATGTGCATAGTGTACAGGCCTATGCTGAAAACGCCCCCCTGCTGACCAGTCCGCAAGACCAGCAAACCTTCACCGAAGGGCAGGCAATCCCCTTCGCCTGGAACCCGGAAACAGGCCTTGAATATTACGGCGAGATCACAGGCGGCCCGGGCGGCACCACCAGCTTTGGCTGGCAAACCAGCCCTGGCGCCAGCCTGACCCTGCCCGCCGGTTACAAATATACGTGGCGAGTCAAGTCCCGCACCGGCGGCGCAGAGAGCAGTTGGAGCAGCACGCGCAGCTTCACCGTCAGACCTGCTGCGCCAGGCAGCCTGACCAGCGCCCCTGCCCAAACCGGAACGATCAAACTCGTCTGGCAGGACAATTCCCAGGCTGAAGAGGGCTTCCGTCTATATCGTGATGATACCCTGCTGACAACCCTGACAGCCAACATTACCAATTATACGGACACCAGTACCCTGGCTGGCACATCCCACAGCTACAGCATTGAAGCCTACCGCGGCAGCATCGTCTCGGAGCGCAGCAACACGATCAACGCCTCCACCGGTAACAGCGGGGCCAACACCGCCGTGATCAACGGCAGCGTGCAGCTGCCAGTCCGGCCGGCCGCGCCTGACCCCGCCTGGATCACCGAATTAACCATTACCCTGACGGTTTCGGGGCAAACCGGCAGCAGTGCCACCTTTACCACCACCACAAACCAAAGTGGAAATTTCACCATCAATGCTGCCCCAGGGTTGTATAATATTCGTATCAAGGGTGCAAATACCCTGTCTGCCCTGATTAGGGAAATTCCTCTGAAAAACGGGCCGAACACCCTGCAAGTTGGCACTTTACTTGCAGGAGATAGTAATATGGATGATTACGTCACCGCAGTAGATTTCTCAATTCTCAGCGCGGCGTACGGAGCTTGCAAAGGAACCGCAGGCTACGATGATCGAGCGGATTTCAATGGAGATCGATGTGTATCTGCAATTGATTTCTCATTATTAGCTTCCAATTATGGAAAAGGAGGAGAATCATGAAAAAAACCCTTTCACTCTTGCTTGTTTTTTCAGTACTGCTCTCAGGCTGCGGTTTATTTCAAACCACCAGTCCGGCAGAAGTTGAGGTAGCCGAGCCGCCAGCAGACGAGGCGATGGATGTGCAATCTGCTGCACCAGAGACAGCGGATGAAGGTCTTGCCTCCATCCAATCAGCAGGCACAGCCACGATGTACCTGGAACCGGCAAACCAGACCGTCAACGTCGGCCAGACCTTCAACATGACGGTGCAGGTTGGCGCCGGTGCCCAACAGGTCAACACGGTGCAAGTCAGCCTGAAATTTGACCCAACCTATCTGGAGGTCGTGTCCCTCACGCAGGTAGGCGGTCTGGATGGGGTTATACAAAACACGTTTGACAACGCCGCCGGAACGGTTAGCTACGCCGCCGCCAAACTGGGTGCATCCGTGACAGGCAACTTCAACGTTGTACAAATTGCATTCAAGGCCAGAGCAAGCATAGCCAGCACCACTGTTGCGTTTCAGTCTGCACAGCCGCTGCCAAGCGATGTCCTGATGGATGGCAGCTCCGTAATGGCAAGCACAACCAACGGGAATGTCGTCATCCAGACTGGCGGCGTCGTGCCCACCAGTACCCCCGTCCCCGGTTTTCCCACTGCTACCCCCGGCGTTCCCCCAGGCGGCACAACCTATGTCGTTCAACCAGGCGATAACCTGTACCGCATCGGTCTGAAGTTTGGCATTCCGTGGACAACCATTAAGTCCTACAATAACCTGCCATCCACATTGATCTATGTCGGTCAGGTATTGAATATCCCCGGAAGCGGTTCTGTCGTTCCAACCGCCGGTCCTTACCCGACCCTCATTCCGGGCAACACTACCCACACCGTCCTTGCGGGGCAAAATCTGTTCCGCATTGGCCTCATGTATGGCGTGCAATGGCCGGCAATCATGGCACATAATGGTCTGACCACAACATTGATCTACCCCGGACAGGTATTGAGAATTCCTTAGACCCGTCCGACAGACTGCATTTAGCGAACCGTACACTGAGCTTGCAACTGCCCCGTTGGGGTCGAAGTGTGCGGTTCGCACCCAACCTCCCTCAGGCGATGCCTGAGAAGATCGGCCCATCTTTTTCACCCTGGGTTCAACAGGTGATTCGATTCACCAGTCAACGCCGCCCCGGGATTTATGCTTTACACTTTGCAAACCGGTCAAAGAGCTGTCTGACATATGACAGGCCGATTGGCCGGTTTGTTTTTCCCTACCTTTCAATTTCGCAAGCCTGCGCCAGACTGCCTTTCCTTTCCTCAACTAAGGGTACAATATAGCCCGAAGTGAAGATACTTTCTGGAGAATAAGAAATGAAACTGAAAAAAATAATCCCTCTTGTCCTTTTAACAGCTATCCTGCTGGGCAGCTGCGCGCGCAGTAATCCGGAAGACACCCCAACTGCCCAGCCTGACCTGGCTGCCCTGACCCATACGCAAGGCGTCCAAACCCTGGAAGCCCAGAGTGCCAACATCACCCCCCCGCCTCCGGCACCCGGCCTGAGTGCCAGTGGTGCAGGGCTTTTCCTGCCTTACCAGACCTGTTTTGACCTGGATACCGGCCAGCAAACCGGCGCAGACGACCCTGCCTGTGACTTCACCGTGGAAGCGGACCCCAGCGGCGCAGGCCTGCAAATGGCCTTCCTGCCCGTGGCGCCTGCCGCCTTTGACATCAATCTCGTCTACCAGACCGAACCCCTCTTTGAACAATGCCGCGACAGTGCCTCGATGAGCAGTACGGTAGGTCTGGTCAACCTGATCGATTATTACGTCTGCTACCAGACTTCCGCAGGCCGCACCGGCCTGATCATGTTCCGCGACATGGATGCCGCCAACGGGATCACCTTCGACTGGAAAACCTGGGAAGATGCCCCCGACGCTGGCCTGACCGATGCTCAGCCGCTGACGGACTCGGCAGAATTTGTGGCCGACATCACCGTACCCGATAATACCGTCGTCGCTGCCGGCAAAGTCTTCACCAAGACCTGGCGCCTGCGCAATAACGGCACCTCCACCTGGACACTGGATTACAAACTCGTCTTCAGTCACGGCGATGACCTGCTCTCACCCGCCCAGACGAAGCTGCCCATCCAGGTGCCTCCCGGCGAGACCGTCGATATCTTTGTCGAACTCACCGCCCCCGACCAGCCTGGCGAATACGTTTCTCACTGGATGCTGATGAACGCCAGCGGGGAACTGTTCGGCGTGGCAGGCAACCAAACCCTCTACACGAAAATCATTGTGGAGTAATTTTTTAACGGTTCCCCTTTCCTGCAATACAAAAACGATCGGGGCTGGTTCAAAACAACCAGCCTCGATTTCCCTTCCCCCACAGGTTTCGAAGGTTTTCCTTCGCCTCCAAACGCACCCACTTTAACTTGCACACATCCATCCAGCCCCCCCCTGCGGGAGGGCTGGATGGATGTGTCCATAACAATGAGACAACTACCGCCATTCCGTATCGCCCCCCTTGTCAAAGCTGGGTAGGGGCATCTCCAGTGACAATCCTCAAAATCCGCAACTTTTCAGTCCCTTTATGCGTATATTAATATGAGACAAAAGGAGGTCTTCCTATGAACAGCTTTCTGAACGTGATCTTGTGGCCTTTCAGAGCCATTTTCAACCTTGTATTCTTCATCATCGAACTCGTCGGGCGCTTTTTAGCTGCCGTGATTGGTCTGGTACTCATTCTGGCAGGCGTCCTCGTCAGCCTGACCATCGTCGGCGCCATTGTCGGCATTCCGCTGATCATCGTCGGCGTCACCCTGTTTGGCGCCAGCCTCGCCTCCCGGCGGCGGCGTTGCAAGTAACACAATCTTTTTCTCCTCCCCATTCTGACGAATTACCCTGCCTTGCAGGGTAATTCGTCTTTATCAACCTGATCCAATCGTCTAAAAACTGAAACTGTTTCGTTCGTTTCCTAATTCCTGATCCCCCTTTTATGAATTACAATAGAACATCATCCGCTGGGGCCAACCCTTTATTTCATTCAACAGCCGCAGCACTACAAGGAGAAGGTAATTATGCGCATCATGATTATTATCGACCACCCCTGGCAGGAAAGCTACAACCACGCCCTGCTGAACGTATTCGTCAAGGAATTACAAACCAACCATCATGAAATCGACGTACTCGACCTGAACAAAGATGGCTTTGACCCCCGTATGACCGCCGCAGAATTGGCGCTGTACGGTGAAGGAAAATTCATCGACCCCAAAGTGGGTGAATACCAGCAGCGCATCATGCAGGCCGAGCATCTGGTCTTCATTTTCCCCATCTGGTGGCAAATCATGCCCGCTACGATGAAAGGATTTCTCGATAAAGTTTTTCTGCACAACTGGGCTTTCGTGGACGCCAAACCGCAGCCCATCGGCAAGCTTACTCACATCCAGGGCGCAACCGTCATCACCACCTCAGGCGTATCAAATAGCTATTACAGCTTTGTTTATCACAATGCGCTTAAATCCACCTTCCTCAAAGGAACCCTGCGCTTCTGCGGCATTCATAATACCCGCTGGGTCAACTTCGGAAAAGTCGGCGAAGTGGACGAAACCACTCGCCAGAAATGGCTGCGTCAAGTCAAAGCCCTCGCCCGCCGCATTACAGACATCCCGCATGTTTTGCATTAATAAGGGACACAGCCGTGCTGTGCCCTGCGCTTTCACCTTGAACAACCGTACCCTGAGCCTGCCGAAGAGTACACGGGCGCGATATCAAATCGTTGCTATCCGCCGCTATGGCTTCCCCGTTCGGGGATAATATCGACAAGCTCAGCCCGCGCTTTCACCTTGAACAACCGTACCCTGAGCTTGCCGAAGGGTACGTGATCGCGACATCAAACTGGTTTTCGGTTTCCTGCATTAATTTGTCGTCAGATGCAATCTTTACTAACTTCGGAGACTCTTGATGCCCTTCACATACATTTTGCAATGCGCCGATGGCAGCTATTACACTGGAAGTACGTGGGATATTTCAAAACGCTTTCAAGACCATCAAGATGGCTTGGGATGCAAATATACAAAGACCAGACTGCCAGTTAAACTGATCTATTGTGAAGAACATGATCGCATTGAGGATGCTTACCATCGGGAGAAACAAATTCAAGGCTGGAGCCGGAAGAAAAAGCAAGCGCTAATTGCCGGAGACGAAGAGCAACTAAAAAAAATCTCCCGCAGCTACACACAATTCAGGAATAATACCAGAGAAAAATAAAACGCATCGCCACGTGAATTCACAGGAATTTCTCTTCCCCTACCAGCTCCGGCCCCCACTCGCTCCGGCCCCCACCCGCTCCGGCCCCCACCCGCTCCGGCTTCGGCAAGCTCAGCCTGCGCTATGGGCCGCGCCCTGAGCCTGCGCTGGGCCGTACCTAGGCCGTGCCCTGAGCCTGCGCTATGGGCCACGCCCTGAGCCTGCCGAAGGGTACGGGATCGCGAAATCAAACTGGTGTTTAACGCCACCCTGCTTCGGTTTCCCCATGCGGGCATCATACCGTCCCCACCCGCTCCGGCTTCGGCAAGCTCAGCCTGCGCTATGGGCCGTACCTGGGCCTGCTCTGTGGCCGTGCCCTGAGCCTGCGCTATGGGCCGTACCTGAGCCTGCGCTATGGGCCGTGCCCTGAGCCTGCCGAAGGGTACGGGATCGCGAAATCAAACTGGTGTTTATATGCCACCCCGTTTCGGTTTCCCCATGCGGGCATCATACCGTCCCCACCCGCTCCGGCTTCGGCAAGCTCAGCCTGCGCTATGGGCCGTACCTGGGCCTGCGCTGGGCCATGCCCTGAGCCTGCGCGCTATGGGCCGTGCCCTGCGCTTCACGCATTGTCTGGGTGAACAGTTTAAATTCAGCCTGCATTCTTCTCCAACACCCGGATGATATGCAGCACCATCTTATTCACCGGCACAGGGATACCATAGCGCTTCCCCAGGACCGCAACCTTGCCCGCAAAGATGTCCACCTCCGTCTTGCGTCCTGCCAGAATATCCTGCAGCATGGACGTCTTGCCTGTGGGTGAAAGGGTATTCAGCACGTTATACCAATCCGCAATATCATTCTCCACCAGGTTGACCCCTGCCGCTGCGGCCAGGGCGATCACCTCGCGCATCAGGGCCTCCATCAAGGCCTGGGCATCCTCAGAGTATTGAAAAGCCCCATACGGCGCGCGCATCACCGCAGAAGCCTGATTTACGCCCACATTCACCATAAACTTCCACCACATAATGCGCATCATGTCCGCCGGCGTCTGATACGCGATCCCTACCCGGTCAAAGGCTGCCTGAGCCTGTTGCACCCGCAGACTGAGATTGTTATTATCCGCCTCACCAAAAATGATCTTGCCTAAATTCCGGGCAACCACTTGATTCCCCTCGCGCACAGCGTCTATTCCCACCACAATCGCGTATAACAACTTGTCCATGCCATGCACAGCGCCGATCATCTCCTCGCTGTCAAGCCCGTTCATTAACGAGATGATCGTCGTATCCTCTCCTACAAACTGGCGTAAATCCGGCAGCGCCTGGTCGAGATGGTGATGCTTCAATCCGATAAGGATCAAATCGACCGGTGTGCTAGCCTCATTCGGACGAAGCACGGGAATACGGTACGGCCGGCCATTGATCACCAAACCATTTTTCTTGAGACGCGCATAGCGCTCTCCATCGGCAATAATCACCACCGAACCGGGATCCCAGTCGTAGAATTTCGCCGCGTACGTCGCACCCAATGCCCCAGCGCCCAAAATTGCAACTTTCTTGATTTCACCCATATCAGACTCCTAACACGAAAAGATACAGCAATTATACAATCGAATCCAGGCTTGTCATCTGATCGAAACGAATCCTTACCTATGACGGAAGCACTAAAATGTTATAGAAAATTACGCATCTCCTGATGTCATTACGAGCGGAGCAATCTCCTGGCTGGTCAAGGGATTGCCACGGGGCTCACCTGCACTGTTGCCGCAGCTTGGCGCAGTGAACGCCCTCATGTATCTGTCCTCCCCACTGGCACTTGGCTCGTACTGGGCGATCATCCCTGCATCCTTGATCGTGATTGTGCTGGTAGCTCGCATACGGAACGAAGAAAAAGTCCTCCTGCGGGATTTACCCGGCTACGCCGACTATCAGCAACAAACCCGCTACCGCATGATTCCGTGGGTATGGTAAACTCTCGCGATTGAAAAACGCATACCCAATTTTTATTAAACCATTGCCAACCGGGGAAAATATGATAGAATTCTGTTTGCTCGGGGGCGTGGTGTAGTTGGTCTAACATGCGGCCCTGTCAAGGCCGAGATCGCGGGTTCAAGTCCCGTCGTCCCCGCTGAGCTAGAAGATCCTCTCTTCAGAGGGTCTTTTTTTTGAGATCGCGGGTACCCATTGAGGGTATGGTATTCAAGTCCCGTCGTCTCTGAAAAATTTCTCGCTTACCCCATCGGAATCAAGGGCTTCAATTGATGCTGTTCATTGGGCACCAAAATCTGGATCGCTTCCGGGATTACTTTAACCACCAGGGGCGTTTTTCCAATCATTTCTCCATCTGCCTGCGCCATTAAGGGCTTTTTTGTGCTCACCTCAATCTGATTCTTAATCTGAAAGACTCTTATGCGGTACGAACGGCGGGGCTTGCCAAACAAGACATCACCGATCAAAAGCAAATAATCCCGGAAAGTACGGGATTTGATTGCGAAAACGACCAGGTGGCCTTCTTCCATCGGAATTTCGAGATTTTTTAGCAAGACATTCTCTTTCAATAAATACGCGTCAGAAATGAACACCTCTGAAGCGCGAACAACGTGACGGTTTCCATCAATGATCATATCAAAACGATAGGGTTGAAAACCAATTAATATCCGCAGCCCTGTCCAGAAATAAGCAATCAGCCCCAGACGTCGTTTATCTTCCCGGGAAGTATTCTGAATCAAGGCAGAAGAAAAACCAACACTGGCATTCAGTACATAATATCGCTCCCCAATCTGCATGGCATCCAAAAATATCGTATCTGGCTCATCCGCAAGATACAAAAAAATCTTCTCCAGTTGCAAAGGGAGGAGCAATTGTCGTGCTAAAAGATTTGCGGTTCCTGTAGGAATAATTGCCAGCGGCAAGCGTTTCCCTACCAATGCAGAGGCCACTTGCGAGACAGTACCATCTCCCCCGCCAGCCATCATTACATCGCAGCCCTTTGCAATCGCAGCCGACACAATCTGATCGATATCATCTCCGGCCCGGGTCATGTGGACTTGTGGCTGCCAATCAAATCGCGCACAAGCCTCCTCAAACTCGGCGCGTATCTTTTCTGCATCACTGGTACCGGCAACCGGATTCAGAATAAAAAAGGGACGGTGAAATTTTTCCGCTGCAGTTGTTTTCATAACAGATTCTTTTCCCTGAATATAAGTTACTGCGCTTAATCAATAGTGTAACACCCTTCCCCTCATTTCAACCAGCCTGCGAACCCGGCTTTAACGTCAGTACCAAACTCCTGTACCTGGAAGAAATCCCTGCCCCGCCTGGCGCGATCACATTGGCTTGCTGCCCCACGGTCTGTCATCACAACCCCAGCGCGATGGAATAATCGCCTGTGAAGCCCCAGAAACCGGGTTAAACAAGGGTTAAAAATCCTTATCCGCCATCAAAACCACGTATAATGAAAACACGTTTAATTCATTTTATTTTTCCAGGATAACTTTCATGCCCACCATTGCCCGCAGTGTTGATATCGCGGTAAGCGCTGAACAGGCTTTTGAATTCATGGCCGCTATTGGCAATCTGTCGAAATTTCATGAAGGTATTTCTGACCTGCACCTGCTTTCCGACAAAGACCGTGGATTGGGCCTTCAATTTGGCTGCAAGGTAGATGTACCCCGCAAAGGACTCCTCGACTGCGAATACGAAGTTACTGATTTCATTGACTATATCCTCCTCGTCATCAAAACAACCAGCGGCCCCAAATCAACAGGTATCTGGCATTTTGCGCGTATGGCCGGGATGAACATCAAAACCCGCATTACCTATACGCTCAGCTATCAGGTGCCGGTGCCTATCATCGGGCAGATCATTGATCTGCTTTTTGTACGCCGTATCTGGACCGAACGGGTGGAGAAAACCATGCAAAACCTGAAAGACGTTCTGGAAAAAGAAAAGAAAGCCGGGTAAAAGTCGCTCAATAACCTAATTAACAGATTCCCCGCATCATTTCTAAACCAAATATTGCAAGGGTTTTGTTTTTCTTCGCGGCTTGACGGCCTGGCATGAGGTTAAATATAGCGGAACAAACACAATCCGCACCAATCATGGCATAATAAACTCCTGCACACCGCACAGGAGACGAAACTACCACCATGAACCCACACCTTGCAACCATTCTGACCCGCGCTGATCAGGTCATCCTGCACAGCCCATCGCATTCTTCCGCCTCACGAACAGACACCCTGCCTCCCCAACCCGCTGACTGGCACGTCGGCGTCGACCTGGGCACCGCTTACACCGTCCTGACCGTGATGGACGGCGCTGGCCTGCCCCTCGCCGGTGCCTACCGCTTCGCCCAGGTGGTACGTGACGGCCTGGTGGTAGATTTCTTTGGCGCAGTGACCCTGCTCAGCGACCTCAAGGCACAGGTTGAAGAACGGCTGGGGTTCTCCCTGAACGCAGCCGCCAGCGGTTATCCGCCGGGCGTTCCCCAGGCTGAAGTACGCGCCACAGCCAATGTGCTGGAAGCAGCCGGGCTGGACTGCTCCGGTCTGGTGGATGAACCTACCGCGGCCAATACCATCCTCGGCCTGCAAAACGGGGCGATTGTAGACGTGGGCGGCGGCACGACCGGCGTTGCCATCCTGCAAAACGGTCAGGTCGTTTACACCGCTGATGAACCCACCGGCGGCACCCATTTTACCCTGACCATTGCCGGTGCGCTGGATATCCCCTTTGAAGAAGCCGAAGCCATCAAAATTGACCCCGGCGCACAGCAGCAGCTCTACCCCACCGTGCGGCCGGTGATGGAAAAAGTGGCCGCCATCACGCAAAAGCACCTTGCCGGATACACAGTAGATGCCATCTATCTGGTCGGCGGCACCTGCAAATTTCCCCGGATGGCTGAAACCATGGGCACCTACCTTGACCTGCCCGTCCGCATCCCCGGCAACCCGCTCTTCGTTACCCCCCTGGGCATCGCCATGCATCATGGAGCGTGAATTTTTCCATGCGCGCTGGGCAGAGAGACAGGCCTCCCACCCTGTCCGCAGTCCCGTTCCAGGCATCATATACCATCCAAACGCTGATTGTCCTCCCCCTGGCAATCCCCTTTCACCCCCGCTCTGAGTTCCTCGCAAAAACAAATATTTTTAATGTACAGTTCTGCGCAAAATGAATGATTTCCAATATGCTAGAATAAAGCCATGATCGTATTGATCAACGAACAGTCTACCCTCTCAGCAGTACAGGTCTACCTGGAACCTTCCACCCCGCCGGATGAGCGCAAGGCTGATTTAGCCTGCCTGATCGCCATCCCCCCTGATGACCGCCAGTACGACCCTCAGCGGCGTGTCTGGACGATCAAGCACCCGGCGCGTTACGCCCAAATCCTCCCTGTCCTCAAGCCCTACATCCGCCACATGAGCGCAAAGGTTGTCAAGTCATTCACCGAAAAATGAAACAGATTACCTGATTGTCTAAAACTTTTCTTTATCAAAACCCCAGCGTAGAGTGCGATAAAATTCAAGAGGGAAAAAAACAGATCAAATAACGTAAAGAGAAACCGCATCCTAGAAAAGAACTCCCGCGGGCCTTATGCCCGCGGGAGTCTTCTTGCAATCAAAAAAGCTTATGCTTCCGTCTGCTTGTTCGTAATCAGCCTCCGCACCCGCGTGAATACAAAAATACCTACGACAAGCACCCCCACTGCCAGTACTACATTCTGATACGTACCGACCCAATCGACAACCCTGTGCCATTCCTTTCCTAAAATGCGCCCTGCTATCGCCAGCACAAAATTCCACAGTGAGGTGCCAAGAATGGTGTAGAAACAAAATACCAGCAAATTCATCTTTGCCAGACCAGCGGGGATCGAGATCAGGCTGCGCACGATCGGCACCATGCGGCCGAAGAAGATCGTGAAGGGACCGTGTTTCTCAAAGAAATCCACTGCACGATCAAAATCAGCTACTTCCAGGAGTGCCCACTTGCCATATTTTTCAATCAAGCGGCGCAAACGCTCTTCACTGAACCACTTGCCCAAATAATAGAAAACCAGCGCACCAAGCAGCGCACCAATCATTCCCCAAAAAATGACACCAAACATAGTGAACCTGCCAGCATTGGTCAAGTTGCCGGCCAGCGGGAGCACTACCTCAGAGGGGATAGGAGGAAAGATATTTTCCAGGAACATCACCAGCACCAAACCAGGATAACCCAGCGTGCTGATCACTGTTTCTGTCCAAATTTTGATTGCATCCAGAATTGCGCCTAAATCCATTATTTTCTCAAATAGTACGTCCCGCAATATCCGTTGACACCACAGGCACAAAAATTTAGCCCCCCGGTCCCGGGGAGACTGACGTAATTATATCCTGGAAACCTGGTTCACTTGACTCACAGTGCGGGGAGAACTCAAAACGTGTAGACAGATGAAATATCCCACGATAGCATTGCAAGGAAGGTGTCGCCCGATGAAGCTCCCAATCACGACTGGGAGATGGTCACAGCCGCTCGCCTGCATTTGCGTGCGGGACAAGTGTCGCGTCTTCGCAATGACATCCAGTGGGAGTTGATCATTGATAGACGTTGAGTGCTCTCCTGATCCCTGAATACCAATCCTAACCGTCATTATCCTTTATAATTCCCTCAACAAACCTGGAGAAAAGGACGTACATCATGCAATATAACTTTGACGAACGGATCGACCGGCGCAGCTCTGGCAGCATCAAATGGCACTATTATAACGAAGACGTGCTGCCGATGTGGGTGGCCGATATGGATTTCCGCTCTCCCCAACCGGTGATCGACGCCCTCCAGCAGCGGGTGAATCACGGCGTATTCGGCTATGCGCATGACATCCCCGGCCTCAAGGATGTCATCCTCAACTGGCTGAAAATTCATTACAACTGGCAGGTACAGCCCGAAGACATCATCTATATTCCCGGCGTGGTGCCCGGCTTCAACATGGCCGCCCAATCCCTGGCACAGCCCGGGCGCGGCCTCCTCATCCACACGCCGGTCTACATGCCCTTCCTGGAGGTAGCCGCCAATGCCGGCATGAAAAACAAGTCCATGCAGCTCTGCCAGCAGCCGGATGGCCGCTATCAGATCGACTTTGATGCCTTTGAAGCCGCCGCCGCCGACCATACCGCCATGTTCCTGCTGTGCAACCCGCACAATCCGGTCGGGCGCGTGTTCAGCCGCACCGAGCTGGAACGCATCGCCGAAATCGGCCTGCGCCACCAGGTCAAAATCTGCTCGGATGAGATCCACGCAGACCTGGTCTACACCGGTCAGCAGCATATCCCCTTCGCTTCCCTCTCCCCGGAAGTGGCGCAAAACACGATCACCCTGCTGGCCCCCAGCAAGACCTTCAATATTGCCGGGTTGGGCTTCTCCATCGCCGTTATTCCCAATCCCGAACTACGCCAGGCTTTTGAAAAAACCCGCCGCGGCACGGTTGGCTGGCCCGGCGTGCTGGCAATGACCGCCGCCCGCGCCGCCTATCAGGATGGTGCTCCCTGGCTGGATGCCGCCCTGACCTATCTGGAAGCCAACCGCGACTATCTGGTACACTTCGTTCAGGAGCAGCTCCCCGGTGTGCATATGATCAGCCCCGAAGGCACCTATCTGGCCTGGCTGGACTGCACTGACCTGGCGCTCAGCAGCAGCCCGCATCAATTCTTTCTGCAGAAGGCCCTGGTCGGCCTGAATGATGGCGCAGCCTTCGGCCCAGGCGGCGAAGGCTTTGTGCGACTCAATTTCGGCTGCCCGCGCAGCCTGCTGGCTGAAGGACTGGAACGCATGCATCAGGCTTTGCTTGCATTGTAAGCAGCATTTTGTATAATAAAATCTGAATTGCCAAACAGGGAAAACTTTTATCGTCATGCAAGGGCAGCAGGAAATCAGATTAAAGGACGAACCAATGGAAAACCAGCAATCCCCCAAATCATCAGGCTGTCTTGGCCCTGTGGCCGACTTCGTCGGCAAGAGCCTGGCCGTCGTTCTGGGATTGGTGATTATCGTCCTGTCCATGCAGATAATCTTCTGGATGATGGGCGGTTTGCTCATCGTCCAGGACCCGCTCGAACCAGCAGATGCCATTGTTGCCCTCAGCGGGGGCAATGACCGCATTGATGAAGCAGCCCGCCTCTATCAGGAAAAATACGGGCGTACCGTCATCCTCACCGAAACGGGCGAGTTCCTGCCAGAATGGAACGTCAATTACTCCAGCTTGCTGATAGCTGAAGCCGTGCGTCTCGGCATTCCCGCCGGGGCGATCACCGTCACCGAAGGAGCCGCCACCAGCACGATGGACGAAGCCAACCATGTGCGCGATTTGATGGCAAACCGCGGGCTGAAATCCTGTATCGTCGTCACCGACCCCTTCCACACCCTCCGCACGCGCCTCATCTTCCGCGAAGTGTTTGCAGACAGCGGCATGAGCGTTGCCATCAAACCCGTGACAGGACACTGGTACAAATCACGCTCCTGGTGGCTGACCAGCGAGGGGCGTTCCGCCACATTTCTGGAATACGTCAAACTCTTCGGCTATTTTCTCGGCATCAAAGGCGGTTAAGACAGATCGCAAATCCTCCTCCAGATGATTTGCACATTTTCATCCTTATCACGTACAATTTAACCAGACAGATTTCCACATCAATCTTCCCGGAGGCGCAAAATGGCGCAGCCTAAAAAAGTCAAACTGGCAAAAGATCTTCACAAAGAAACCCTGATGCAAAAAGACTTTGTGGTCGGCGTTGGCACCGGTTTCAAAATCAGCCGCGGGGAAGAGACCGGCGAACTGTGCATCGTCACCATGGTGCGCCAGAAAGTCCCCAAATCCGCCCTGAGCGCCGCAGCAATGGTCCCTCCGGAAATTGACGGCGTGCGCACCGATATCATCGAAGTCGGTGACCTGTGGGCCTTCCAAACCCCGCGCAGCCGCTTCCGCCCTGCCCCCGGCGGGGTCAGCATTTCACATTACCAAAGCCCGGCCGGCACCTTCGGCTGCGTTGTGCGTGACCAGCAGTATGGCACGCGCCTGATCCTCTCCAATAACCATGTCCTGGCAAAAAACAACGAGGCCAAACTGGGTGACCCCATCCTGCAGCCCAGCCCCACAGACGGCGGACAGGATAATCTGGACATCTTCGCCTATCTTGTGCGCATGCATCCCCTGCTTTTTGCCGGACAGGACAGGCAGGTCAACAAAGCCGCCAAAGGATTTATCAACTTTGGCAATTTTCTCTCACGCCTCTTTGGCAGCCAGATCAACTTCTCTGCCGCCAAAAAAATCCCTGAACAGAGCAACTATATTGACGCTGCATTGGCCCGCCCGGCGGATGACAGCGACATTCTGGACGAAATCCAGGGAATCGGCAAAGTCAGCCAGACCACCCCCGCCCGTTTGGGCATGCCCGTGCGCAAATATGGCCGCACAACCGGCCTGACCACCGGCACCGTCAGAGTGCTGGACGCCACCATCACGATCAATTACTTCAATGGCTGCCAGGCCCGCTTCGAGAAGCAGATTATCACCACCCCGATGTCACAGGGCGGTGACTCCGGCTCTCTGCTGGTGGACGGCAGCGCACCCCTGGCAGTCGGACTACTCTTCGCCGGCTCGGCCCAAGCCACCACCCACAACCCGATCCAGCTCGTGCTGGACACCCTGAGAGTATCCTTATGACCACCCCCCCGCTCCCGCCAGATGAACAATCCATTGCCGTGGAACAGGCACGCGCCGTCATGCAAACCCACGGCAAACAACTGCTCAACCTGCCCAACGTGGTTGGTTTGGGCGTGGGCTTGCGCCAGACAGGTGGAGAATGGACAGATACCGTTGTCCTGGTCGTAATGGTGACGCAGAAACTGCCGCTCGAAGCCCTCTCCGCAGAAGAACGTATTCCGTCCGAGATTGACGGCGTCCCGATTGACGTACAGGAAACCGGTTCTTTTGCCGCTCCTGGCTGAGTTGTGCAGTGCATCTCTGGTCAAACGTGCAAAAGCAGATAGTTGTCTCCGGCTTGTGAATGCTGTATACTTTCTAAGCAGGCGAAAAAATGGCGTCTGCTTTAAAAATACGGCGGCATTCCAGCCCGGATCAGGGCATAATGCCCAACAAGAGGAGAAAAAAATGCCCTTTCCCCCGCCATTCTATCGCTGGCGCCCCCACCCCTGGCATGGCCTTTCAGTCGGGCCTGAACCGCCAAAAATCATCCAGGCTTACATCGAACTAACCCCCTTTGACCTCGTTAAATACGAAATTGACAAAGAAACTGGCTATCTGCGCGTAGACCGCCCGCAGCGCACCTCTTCCCAGCCGCCCGTGCTGTACGGATTCATCCCGCGCACTTACTGCGGAGAAAACGTTTCCAGGCTATCCAAAAATGGCGATGTAAGCGACGGTGATCCTTTGGATGTATGCGTGATCAGCGAACGTCCGATCACCCGCTCTGAAGTGCTTCTCACTTCGCGCGTGATCGGCGGACTGCAAATGCTCGACCGGGGAGAAGTCGATGACAAAATCATTGCGGTGCTGGTCAATGACAATTTTTGGGGAGATATTACCTCGATCGATCAACTGCCGGAAAATATGGTAAAGCGCATCCAGCACTACTTCAGCACCTACAAAAACCTGCCCGGCATGGAAGCACAAACCTCAATCGAAAGAGTTTATGACCAAAAGCATGCCTACGAGGTCGTCAAAGCAGCCATGACAGATTACGAGCAAGTGTTTGGCAGCGGATAAAAAACAATTCACCCAAAAACAAAACCGGGGACCAAAGTGGTTCCCGGTTTTGTTTCTTACATGCTAACGAATTGCAGCGGAGAGAAAATACGGATTTTGCAAACCGCCAGCAAACGGATTCGGTCAGCTCCCCCTGAACTCATTCCACAGCGCAAACCACAACGAATGGTTTAATCATCATCCCGATCATAAACGTATCCCCGAATACGTTTGGACGGTTTGTTCCTTTTCCCCATAGAACGGGCAGCGTACTTGCCGTGTTGTCCGCCCTCCTCCTCCATCCCATCCCGGTGGAAATCCAGTTTAGATCTGTGCTCAATCCGTCGTGCCCGTGCCTGCTTTTCAGGATTTTCCAATACGTCAGCAAAAATGATATTATCGGGCTGTACCCGGAATGGAGAAAGCGAGACGACTTCATATTGCTGAAAACAGGATGGGCAGGAAACTTTTTGACCCACTTTGGTCAAATCTTCAACCTGAACTTCTTCTTCACAAAACATACAATACAAGAACTGCATTTTATACTCCAATTTGAATGAAATACGCGTTTGGCAATCTGCCAATTTGAGACAAAATCAATTAATTTGATGTAAAATACTCTTTAGTCACAAGTATCGATCGATAGGGAACCTCACCTTGAAGGAGATCTTGTATGCAAGCCCTATTATTTTCTGAATATCCCGACGAAGCCGCCATATTAAGACTGGTTATCCAGCAAGCCGGATTTACCACGCGTTCCATCCGGGACATTGATCAGGCGATTGAGTCCTGGCCTGAAAACCCTTCCGAATTGATTGTGTGGACTCTCTCTGAAGATTTTGCTGTTGACCTTCACAGAATCATTCAGATGCGCTCTCAAACCGCCACCACAATTGTCGCCATCTCAGAACCGCTTCCCGAAAACAAACATGTCAAACTATTTGAATCCGGCGCGGATCTGGTGGTCATCCGTCCCTACAGCGCCTACCTGCTGCTGGCACAAATTCGTGCCACCTTGCGGCGAACCGCTGGCATGCCTTTCTTCAGCCTGCCCACCATCAGCCAATCCAGTCTAGTACTTGACCCCGCTTCCCGTACCATTACCATCGAAAACAAGGAACCCAAACACCTCACGCAGCTGGAATTTCGTCTGTTGTACACATTGATGACTCATGCGGGGCAAATTATCCCAATAGATACCATTGTTGAATATGTGTGGGGGTATACAGGGGATGGAAGCCGGGAATTGGTTCGCGGGCTGGTAAAAAGATTACGCGCAAAAGTAGAACCACAACCCAAAGAACCCATCTTTATTCGCACTGCACCAGGTGTCGGGTATTTTTTCAACCGTTTTGAAGATTGAAAAACATCCCGTCTGACCCTAAACAAATCTATTGATCCTCCAAAGGAAGTTCCGACTCTTCCTCATAATAATCGGGAATAGGCAGGCAAATCTCTGGAGGATCAATTTCAATCACAAAAAAGCGCTGTTTACAATTTTTGCAAACAACCTCCTCAAATAACCGCGGACGCATGCCTAAATCGATCATCTTGCCGCAAACCAGACAAGCTGCCGCGCTCATTTTTATCCCTCACCGTTAATAAATTGCTTCAGGGCGACTACCACTGGCTTTGCCGATCCCCCTCCTCATCATCATAAACAGGACTATCATACGTATCATCCTCATCTTCGTCTTCATAGTCCATATCATCATCGTCGACGAAAGTGTAATCCAGTTCGATGGGGTTTAATTCGATGATCTCAAAATCAGCACCACAAAACTCACAATAAACGAACTGTCCTATTTTTGCTTTTGAACCAATCTCAATTTTTGAATCACAAGACAAGCAATGAGTGGTTTTCATTATTTAAAGCTCCTTGAAAAAACGGTTTCTTCAGGTATTCCTGAACATGATGCACATTGTAAAAATATCTTGTTCAAAATCCGTGTAAATCAAATTCATATATTGTGTAAATATGCATTAAAAAACGCCAAAAATTGAACGAACTGCTTCCGCCCTTCTGTTTCAGAATAATAGTGCGGCCTGAAAAAGCCCCGGATGACCAATTCCGAATTGTCGTGCAAAATACAGCCTCTTTTTTTCATATTGATACGCAAATAACACAAATATTCAATCTGTTTTCAATAGAATATCTCTAAACTTATTGCCGGGTTCATCCTTGTTAAACGGTCTTCCTGATCAGGCGTTTGGATTTTCCCGGTTACATTAACATTCACAGAAGGTAAAGAGGCCAACCGTCACACGGCATGCCTTCTGAATTATGCGATGCAAAAGGTTTTTTAAAAATGAGTCATATTACAAGTTTCTTTACCGTATTCACCATGCTGGCATTCATTAATATTATGGACACGGTGCGCATGTTGTTTGTTATGCGCGGTAAAAAATTCCTTGCCGGCCTGGTGGGCGGTCTGAATTCTGCCATTTACATTCTGGCCATTGCTTCGGTGCTGGAAGGACCAATGACCCTCTGGAAAGCAGTGAGCTATGGCAGCGGAGTAAGTGCAGGGATCATTGTGGGCATCCTCTT
>Ga0334888_1002288_pt1 | contig 21404 bp, 15 predicted proteins | sample GraSluR1_MG_FD_207227 | JGI IMG/M metagenome (GOLD analysis project Ga0334888, IMG submission 207227) | Sludge microbial communities from methane-producing bioreactor in Wageningen University, Netherlands - Granular Sludge_3_08-R1 | ecosystem: Engineered > Bioreactor > Anaerobic > Unclassified ...
GTGACGACTTCGCAACCCGGCCAATGCCAGTTTCTGTGCTGATTCGTTTAGATCAGCCATCATTTTCATTTTTTTCCATGATGGTGCTTTGCGTAACAGCCGAATTTGTAATGCTTCCATGTTGGGATGGGTATCGGAATAATATGCACTCATACTATCAGTATACTCAACTTCCATAATTCATTCAACGCAATCATCCTCTTTCTCTTAAGATGTTGATTCAGTCTACCAGATAGCCCATCTCGATCAGGGCGGTGCGGACTTTGGCGAGCTGTCCCGGTTTGATGAGGACGGTGGTGGGGTTGAGCACTTCGCTGATATGGCGGGCGGCGGGGGCGTTTTGCAGGGCAGCGGTGATTTCGGGGGAGTTGACGCGCAGCAGGGTGGCGTTTTCCAGGGCGGCCTGGGTGCCGTGCTGTTCCCAGCGTTTTAATGCCTTTAAGAAGGAAGGGGGAACGAGGACATCCGGCAGGCGGTTGAGATAGGTCAGCAGATGTGCGGGTTTCAAGTCCTGTTTGGCGGCGTTTTCCAGTGAGGCCGGGGTGATTTGGTAGTGGTAGGTATCGTCTTTGAGGGTTCCCCAGTCACAGAAGCGTGAAATCTGATAGCGCACAGCGCGGGCAGTATGGCGAGAAATATGGATGTGCCCGTCACGGTTGATCTTGATGCTTCCGGTTTGGGCGGGTGGTTCTACGATGGGATGCTCCTGCCAGAGAAGCCCGCTCCACGGTGAGGGGCGGAAGGCTTCCGGGGGAGCGTCAGGCCGCGGGGCAGCCAGATCTAACATACCGAGCCAGTGCAACGGGCCGCAGATGATGAAGTTGAGCAGGGCGCCGTCCACGTCCTCCCAGGAGGAGAAGCCGCGCAGATAGGTTTCGGAGCCAGCGCGGCGGATGAACCACGAGTCATAGTCTCCGGCCGGGCGCTGGAAGTCTGGCTGGCGTTCGTAGACAGCTTGAACGAAAGCGGGCAAACTCCACCATTCATCCTGGGGGAGCTGTTCCAGCATGGCGAGGATGGCGATACGGGTCTGGAAGGGGGCGTTCTGCCATTCGCCTTCAAAGACGAGTCCGGGAAGGAAGCGCAGGTCATTAAAAGCAAGGCTGGTTTGCCATGCGTCCACCAGTATTTTCAGCGCCGGGAGGGGGTCTGCTTCCAGGAAGAGGCGCAAATTCTCTGTGTTGGGTTCCAGTTTGTCATCGATCAGCCCGGCAGCCTGGCAGAGTTTGGTCAGGACGGGGGCGGGAATGACAAGCATGGATTTTTCGACATCGGGTAAAGGCTGGCCGCTGCGCAGGGCGGCCAGCAGGGTGCAGGCGTCGTCGAGGGCGTGCAGGTTGGCCGGGACAATATGCGTATAGCCATCAGAGAGAGCCGGGGCGCCAAAATGTCCGGCGTTGACCAGGTTCAGCGGTTCCAGCAGGGCGAGCAGGTCTTTGGGAATGTAGGCATATTCCTGGGGTTCCGGGGGCAGGTTGAAGAAGGCCCGGCCAATCAGGCCGCGATACCAGAGTATTTCGGCAGGGGAAGCGGGGTGCAGGTCGGGGCGTTCGCGGTCGCGTTTGCCAGCGCCCAGGCTGCGCACCTCACCGAAGCGGCGGGTGAACAGCGACCAGGAGAGCTGGCCTTCGTTATTGAGCAGGGCATGCACTGCCTGGCGGGCGGCATCCGGCAGGGTTTCGATGATCTCCTGGGCGAGGAGGCGGTTGGACATGCCTGTCACAAGGAGGGGCAGGGCAGTTTCGGCGTCCGGGGCTTCTATTTCCAGGCCCCAGGCTGCGGCGATGATTTTCAGGAATCCGAGATCGCGTTCGTGCAGGGTATGAAAGAGGTCAGGCATGGTTTTATTCTCGCGGTTCGCAGGATGCTTTCAGTGCAGCGGGGAGGATTTCAAAATCCAGTTGACGCACATCGCTGCCGAAGCCGGCATAGATCTCACCATCGGCATGGATGATGAGGGGGATGTCGGACTGGATCGAAAGTTTACGAATCTTGTTCATTGACACATGGGGCAGGTTCGTGTGGGTGCCCTTCAGGAAGGGTACCAGGGTGCGGAAGAGGAGTTTGAAGCGGGTAACACGGTGCAGGGCAACCGTGTCAAGCCAGCCGTCATTGCTTTGGCCGTCAGGTACCAGATTGAACCCGCCGCCCTCGCGCTGCCCGTTGCAGATGGCAAGCATCAGCAGGGCGCGTTCTTCTTTGCTGTCTTCAGTTTCCATTTTAAGTGTGAAGGGATGGTGGTTGAAGATCAGGGTGCGCAGCACGGCAATCAGGTAGACGGCAAAGCCCTGCAAAACCGGGACGCTGCGCGAGTGGATGACAACGATCGCGTCAAAACCGATGCCGACGGCGTTGGAGAAGTATTCGATACATCCATCCGGGGTGGTGATCTTGCCGATGTCCACGGGGTGCGGTGTGCCCAGGAGGGCCCTGCGCAGGGCGGCGACGGGATCGGTGGGGGTGCCGATGCTGAAGGAGAAGTCATTACCGGTGCCAATGGGGATCACCCCGAGGGTGGGGCGGTCTTCAGCAGGGAGCTGCATCAGCCCGTTGACCACTTCGTGGACGGTGCCGTCACCGCCAATGGCAATGACGAGGTCGCAGCCTTCGCGGGCAGCGTCCCGGGCCAGTTCGGCAGCATGGCCGGGGTAAACCGTTCCTGCCCAGGAGGCATGGCCGTGCTCTTCAAGGACGGACAGTAAAGCAGGGATGATGGATGTGGCTCTGCCGTGGTTGGCAATGGGGTTGTAGATCATTTTGATTTTCTGATAGGGCACGGGGTTACCTCGACGTGGAAAAGCGGATGTGCTTGATTATATCAATGGAAAGGGGGAATCGGTCAATCTGGGATCAGGAATTGGGTGCTCAGGGGCGGCAAGAAATTTACATTATCCTTATGGCGGATGGGAATGGGTTGTTTTAGAATGGTGAGGTGGATCGAATGATCCGAATTGACTGGATATTGGCTTGCATGTATAATGCTTCCATAGTCTTTCCACCATCTCATTTTTACGGGGCCGACCATTTATGGCGTTAAAAGGAAATCTACGGGATTTCACAATTACACAGTTGTTAAACCTTGTCAATCTGGCAGCAAAGACAGGCACCCTGGTCATAGAAGGTTCGGGGGGGGTATCACGCATCGCTTTTTTGGAGGGGAAACTGGCATTTGCCCAAATCGGGAAGGAAGACGTCAGTTTGCCGGCCATCCTGCACCGCAATTCCAAGATTACCCGTAACCAATATAATATTCTTAAACAGCGTGCGGCGGATGTTTCAGACAAGGAACTGGGCATTTTGTTGATCAATGCCGGGTATGTTTCCCAGGAAGATATTTTGATCAGCTTGCAGCATTATTTTATTGGGGTGGTGCAGCGGCTGTTTGCCTGGGTGGAGGGGTATTTTCGTTTTGAGCAGGATGTGCTCCCGCCAGATGGCAAAATCCCGGTGCGGATTGATCTGGAAAATCTGATTATTGAAGGCTCGCGGCAGCTGCGCGAGTGGGAGCAATTGCAGGAAGAAATTCCCAGCCTGGATATGGCTTTGAAATTTACTGACCGGCCGGGGACGAATATCCGCGACATCAACCTGAGTGTGGAGGAATGGCAGGTTGTGTCTTATGTCAATCCGGAAAACAGCATCCAGCGCATCGCCCAGACGATTAAAATGAATGATCTGGAAATCCGACGGGTGGTGTATGGTTTACTACAGGCTGGCCTTGTTGAAGTGATCCGACCGGCCGGGCAGGATGCGCCCACACCAGGCCGGATGTTCCCCACCTCGGACCGCGATGAACAGAGGACATTGGTAAAGAAACTGATCGGGCGTATTCGATCATTGTAATCATACAGTCAGGGTTTAATAATTATGCAGACAGTTAAAATCGTAGTGACAGGCCCTTTCAGCGCCGGTAAAACCGCTTTCATTCAGTCCGTGAGCGAAATTGATGTGGTCTCTACCGAGAAGAAGATCTCGGCAGAAGCTGAAAAAATCAAAGAACAAACCACGGTGGCGATGGACTTTGGACGGATCACTGTTGATGAAGATCTGGTGCTGTACTTATTTGGCACGCCTGGTCAGCGCCGGTTTGATTTTATGTGGCAAATTCTCTCCGAAGGGATGCTGGGCTTTATTGTGATGGTAGACAGTAACCGGCCGGAGACATTCCGTGAAGCGCGCAGCATTTTGCAGACCTTCCGTGCTTATGCCCCTACGCCGTATGTGGTGGCGGCCAACAAGCAGGATTGTGATGATGCCTGGGAACTGGATGATATGCGGGTTGCGCTGCGACTGGATCCGAAGGTTAAATTTTTGCCGTGTGTTGCTACCGATAAGGAAATGGTCAAGAAAGTATTGCTCGAACTTTTGTTCAGCATTCAGGAAGAAATGGACGCAGGCACGCTTTAATTTGCCTGGAGGGCGGGAATGTGGCTTCCATAATAACGGATCAAGGTATTGTTCATTACGAGGTGTATGGCAAGGGACGGCCGGTGATCTTGCTGCATGGCTGGCTAGGCTCGTGGGGATTATGGCAGAATACCATGGCCGTATTGGGAACGTCGTACCGCACCTATGCGCTTGATTTTTGGGGATTCGGCGAATCGGGCCGTAAAAGAGAAACCTATGCAGTCCAGGACTTTGTCAATCTGGTTGATCAGTTCATGGAAAGATTGGGCATCGTCAGTGCGCCAATTGTGGGACACAGTATGGGGGGCACGGTCAGTCTGTCTATGGCGATCCAGTACCCGCAGCGTACCGAGAAAGTGGTGGTGATCGGTTCGCCGATTAATGGCGCTTCGCTGGCATTGGCGCTGAAGCTGGCTGGCTTCCGCCCAAATGCGTTTATGTTGTTTCATGCCTTTGGGCTGTTTCGCAAGTTCATGTACAGGGTCGGTTCGCCGATGATTTGCCAGGACCCGGCCTTCCCTGATATGATGGACAAGGATCTTTCACAAACCACCCTGGATTCTTTTCTGGTGAGCATTGCCACGCTGCGGAAAACTGATTTGCGGCCAATGCTGGGGCAGATCAACATTCCGGTGATGGGCATGTTTGGCGATAAGGACAATATTGTTGATCCTGCACAGTGGAAAGATTTGAAAGACGGCGTGCCACATGCACGCATTGAACGGTATCCCAATGCCGGGCATTTTATCATGCTGGACGACCCGGTGGATTGTGTCGGAAAAATAAAAGAATTTCTGGACGCGCCACATAATGGAGAGGTATGACATCTGATTCCGCAGTTTTTCCGTGCTCAGACCAATTTGGTCATTTGATGTTGGAGGGGGCGAGGGAAATCATTGGACAGGCGGGGGTCAATGCCGTGGTTAACCGTGCTCAGGTTTTATATGCCAATGACCCCGTCACGGGGGGGGATGCAGCCAACGTTGGTCATATTCAAGCTGCTTTGGAAGAATTATATGGACAGCGCGGCGGGCAGGGCGTTGCCCTGCGGGCCGGCCGCTCGGGATTCAATCATCTGTTGCGCGCTGAAGGCAAGACGATGGGGTTAACGGAAACGAATTATCGTATGCTTCCCAGTCAGGCGCGCATTTTTGTGGGTTTGCAGCTGCTGGCGCAAAAACTTTCGGCGATGATTGCCCGCCCTGTAGAGGTGGAAGAGCAGGCGGCCTGTTGGCTGTGGCGAATGGAAAACGAAGTGCAGCAGGGCAGCGAAGGCCTGGCACAAAACCGGTGCTTTTTTATCATCGGTTTCTTGCAGGAATATCTGATGTGGGCCAGCGGGGGAAAATATCACAATGTGCAGGAAGTAACCGAAGGGGAAGAACCTGGCAAAATGTGTATCGTCCAGCTCGAGAAGCATAGCTTGTAGGCGGATAAGCATGTTAAAGATCATTCTCCAGTCCTCTCAGGTGGTTCCTCCGTTCAATGAAAGGGCGCGAGACCTACGCATTCTCAATAAACCGTTGTGGCTGCACCAGCGCGATTTGCTGGCGCCGTATACCAGCCGTGAGGTCGAGATGCCGCAGGGAGCGCGCATTCCCCAGACGCACGAGCCTTGCCTGGTATACCGGGATAATCTCTATTTTGACGAAGACTATATTAAGGCTTTTATTGCACTGGCAAAGAAGCGGGATGTGCCTTCACGGGCGGCTTTTTCTATTAAAGATAAGGCGTTCATGGAGCATTGCCTGCCGCTGTCTACTTCCTATATTCCGACGGGCGACATGTATCTGGCTGACCTGTGGTATTACCCGAATGGGCCGCAGCCGGCAGCCGAGCCGTTGGTGATCGATATGGACGCGCGCGATATGGGCTATTATCATATTCCTACCTATATGGCTTCGGAAACCGGTGATTTGACCTACCACGTGCCGCTGCGCAGTTTGATCTCGATTGATTCCTGGGTGCATGTATTCATTGCCGACTCGGTATTTGGCATGTTTGGCAAGGCAGCCCGGGAAATGAAGCTTCTGGATACGGATCCGCTCTATAAGCTGGGTGTGCTGGGAACTGCGCTTTATGAAGGCAAGCAGGTACTGGCCTGTTCCAGGCTGGTGCAGATCGGGCGCAACTGTGTGATTGATCCTTCCGCGGTGATCCACGGGCCAACGGTGATTGGTGATAACGTAACGATCGGGGCCGGGGTGGTGATAGATAACTGTATTATCGGTGACCATGTCAATATCTCGCAGGGCAATCAGCTGCTGCTTTCTGTAGTGGGAGATGGTACTTTTCTGCCTTTTCTGGCTTCTATTTTTATGACGACATTGATGGAGCACAGCATGGTGGCGCAGTTGACCTGCCTGCAAATGTCTGTGGTGGGACGCAATTCCTTTGTTGGGGCGGGGAATATTTTCACGGATTATAATTTGCTGTCTGCGGATATTAAGGCGCGCGATGGCACAGGGAAGTTGAAACCATCCAACCGGCCGGTGCTGGGGAGCTGTGTGGGGCATAATGTGCGTATCGGTTCGGGACTGATCATCTATCCGGCGCGGACGATTGAATCGGATGTAGTGCTGGTAGCTTCAAAAGAACGGCGGGTGATTGACCGCGATGTACGCTTTGAAGACAGTGACCATCATCATTTGAACGCTGCCAACCTGCACCGCCGCTTGTATCCCCGGCCTGGTGAGCGTACCGTAGAAAGCTGGTAGAAAAGAAATGGGGTATGGGGGCGGTCAATCCAGCCAGGTTCCCTTTCCTATCGACATTTGCGCATATTTTACGCCAAAAAATCTGTATTGGATATATAATAGTAAGGTGGATGGTCTTGTGTTGAGACTGATTCCGGGACGATTGGATTTTAATTATGAATAGGGAGCCATCAATGAATAAAGCCCGCCTTTTGATTGTAGAAGATGATCCTGATATTTCAAACATGCTGAGGATTTACTTCTCGGGCCAAAATTACGAGGTCGACACGGCGATGCGCGGTTCAATCGCCCTGGAAAAAACGCGTCAGGTGATGCCGCACTTGATCGTGCTGGACATTATGTTGCCGGATATTGATGGGTATGAAGTATGCCGCAATCTGCGCACCAATACCCGAACCAGTCATATCCCGGTTATCTTTCTGACCCAGAAGGATGAACGCAGCGATAGATTGACCGGCCTGGAATTGGGGGCGGATGACTATATCACCAAGCCTTTTGATATTGAAGAATTGAAGCTGCGTGTGCAAAATGCGGTTGCCCGTTCGGAACGTGAGAGTCTGACCGATCCGCAGTCCGGGCTGCCAGCCGGCCGTTTGATTGAAGATCAACTCCGCCGCGTGATGCGCGAGGAACATTGGTCATTGATGGATGTACGCATTAATCATTTTGAACCTTTCAAGGATGTGTACGGTTTTATTGCAGCCAATGATGTGCTGCGGTTCACCGGGATGGTGTTGGGTGAGGTGGTGGATGAACTGGGGAATGACGGCGATTTTATCGGTCATGCGGGCGGTGATAATTTTGTGATCATTACCGGAGAAGATGCCGCTCCGCTGATTCTGCGCCGTTTGAAAGACCGCTTCAATGAAGAGGTGCAAACCCATTACAATTTCATGGACCGCCAGCTGGGGTATATCGTTGCGCATGATGATGAAGGCGAGAGCCGCCAGTTCCCCTTGATGACCATTGCGATTGGTCTGGTTTCTCCTTCTACACATCAATTTGCAGACATTCGTGAGATCACGGAGATGGCATCTGAAGAACGCCGCAAAGATGCTAACGCGTCCATCTAATTAACAGAGGCCAGTCTTGCATGTTTTCTTTGGACCCTTTCAGCCTGGGTATTATCCTTGTTGCACTGGGATTGGGATTCTGGTTCCTGGTTCGTTTTTTGATGCGCCGGGTGCAAAAGCCACGTCGACTCAGACAGACGCTGCGGGTAGTGGAGCACGCCCTGCCGGCCGTCCCTGAGTCTGACGTTCTTGAGTCCAGAGAAGATGCGGTACTGCTGGTAGGTCAGGGCGGCCGCCTGATCTCAATTAATTCACGGGGGAGAGAATTTTTCCGGCTGGATGAGTTTGAGTCCGCCAATTTGAACCGCCTTTCCCGCCGGATCCGTCCAACAAATACGTTTCTCACGCTGTGCGCGGCAGAAGGCCGGGCGCGGTTTGCACTGGAAGGACGGATGCTGGATGGAATTTCTTATCGCATTCCTTCCACACCGGCGCCCTTGATGATGGTCTCGTTGCAGCCGGCAGACCTGGGCACAGGACTGCTGACCACTGCGGTTTCCGAGCAATCTCCCGAAGCGTTGAAGTCTTTTCTCCAGATGACTCAGGGGATTCTGTCCAGTCTGGATTTGGAAGATACGCTGAAGGCCATCCTGGAGAGCATTGAAAAAATTACCCCGGCAGACTTGATTGAAATCAGCCTGTGGGATGAAGATGCAGATACCTTGACCCCTTATCATCTGGGCACACCGGACAGTATGGGGCGCAGCCTGACCGTGGCTGATCAACGCCATCGCGTGGCGGAGGATTTCTCGCAAAAGATTTTAGAAACCGGTGAGCCTTTGCTGGTCTCCACGATGGAGCCGGGGGAGGGCCAGCAGATGGACCCCTCCAGTTACAGCGATGCGAATTTGCGTTCTTACCTGGGCCTGCCGTTGATCACCGGCAAGCGTTTTGTGGGTTTGCTGGAATTGGGTTCCGTAACGCCAGGGGCATTAAAGGAAGAAGACCTTGATCTGATGCGATTGATGGCAGGGCAGTTTTCGGTGGCATTGTATAATGCCCTGCTCTATCAAAGCGAACAGAAGCGGGCGGTTGAACTTTCCGGGTTGGCAGAGCTTTCCCAAACGATTCGTGCGGTGCGCGATCCGCATCAGGTGTATGCGGGTTTGATCGACAGCATTGTGCCACTTTTTGAAGTAGAAAATCTGGGATTCCTGATCTACAATGAATTTACCCATCATCTGGAGGGGCAGGTGCCTTTTCATGGACTGCCGGCCCAGTTTGTGCGTCTGTATCATGCCAATATTCAACCGAACAGCAGTGCTGAGAAGATCATGCTGCAACAGGAAGTGATCATCACCAAAGATGCTGCCACTGACCCCCGATTTGAAATTCTGGGATTGCAGCCGCTGGCCCAGGCGGCCAGTATGCATGATACTGTGCTGGTTCCGCTGCAATCGGGCGGCAAGCTGCTGGGCTATTTGCAGGCTTCCAATCATCTGGGGAAAGCGCGCCTGTTTTCCAGTGACGAGATTCATTTGTTGACCATCGTTGCCAGCCAATCGGCGCCGATTATTGAGAATGCACGCCTGGTACAGCAGACCCGTACGCGCGCCCAACGTTCCGAGGCGCTGCGGGCGGTGGCCAGCCTGGCCAGTTCGGACGCCACCCTGGAAGAGATTTTCTCACTGGCGCTGCGTTCCCTGGGTGACATTCTCAAGGCCGACGTCGGGGCGGTGTTTTTGCTGGATCGTGATCGAGGTGCTTTATCCATCCAGCGTACTTCCATGTATGGGCGGCTGCCTTCAATCCCTGAGCGCGAAGGCTCCCTGCCGATCGATCACCCGCAGTTTCCGTTCACCGTGACAGGCAGCCAGCATGCCTTTACCTCGGACCGTCTGACCGAAACCCAGGCATTGATCCCCTTCTACGGCCAGATTTTGGAAATGTGGAAGATTGAATCAGTGGTAGCCGTGCCAATGGTGGTACGAAATAAAGGCGTGGGCGAGATCTGGTTTGGCAGCCTGAGTGCCAACGCTTTTGACCAGGGCGATTTGCAGGTGTTGATGACGGCTGCCGGCCAGTTGGGCGGCGTGGTGGAGCAGTCTTATCTGTTCGCCCAGACGGATGACAGCCTGCGGCGGCGGGTGGATCAGTTGACTGCTCTGACGCGCATCAGCCGCGAGTTGAGTACCTCGCTGGATATTCAGTATTTGCTCAAGCAAGTGTATGATGAAGCGTTAAATGCCAGCCGGGCGGACTTTGGACAGATTATCCTGTTTGACCTCGATGCTCCTGCCGATGAAGTCCCAACGGTCAGGGCATATTCCGGCAATTTGCCAGAAGTGAAGATTTCCAGCCTGGAGGCTTCGGTCTTGAAGGCTGGCGAGCCGTTGAACGTGCCGGATATCAGCAAGGTGGGTTTCCGCGCGCCAGACCCGGGCATTAAATCAGCATTGATGGTGCCGATCCTCTATCAGGACAAACGCAATGGTTTGATTTTGTTGTATTCCTCCACGCCGGGTTGTTTTGACGAGACAGCAGTGGAAATTGTTCTTTCTCTGGCTTCTCAGACCGCCCTGGTGCTGGGCAATGCGCTGCAGTATGAAGCACAGATCAAGCGGGCAACCGTTTTGCAGAAGGAACTGGACAGTGTGGGCAAGACTTTGCAGATTTTCCGCAATCTCTCGCCAGGCAGTGAACTGGTAGAGAGTCTTCAGGTGGTGGCAGGCGGTATTCAGGAGGCCACGCCCTTCCGCAGTGTGTTGGTCAACACGTATGATGAGGAAGAGGATGTGCTCAATCGCACAGTGGCAGTGGGCATTCCTGAAGACCTGTGGGAGCAGTTGAGCGCCCGCCCGCAGCCCTGGGATGAATACGCGAGCCTGCTCAGTCCGGCATTTAAAGTGGGGGATATTGCCTATTTCATTCCTGGAAATGAGCAGGCGGGGAATATTCCCGAAAAATTGCATGTTGTCAATATTCTGCCCACTACGGGGAAAGAGGGGTTGGAAAGCTGGCATCCGGATGATTTATTTATTATGCCCCTGTACGATGTGAATGGTGCGATTATGGGGACAATCAGTGTAGACAACCCCGCTGATGGCCGCCGCCCGGATCAGGTGACGGTTGAAATGTTGGAGCTGTTTGCCCTGCAAGCCTGTATTCTGATTGAGAATCACCACCAGTTGGAGACACTGGATTCCAGTCTGCAAACCACCGCCAAAACCGAAAAAGAACTCAGTTTTACCCGCGAGCAGCTGCCGGCCCTGCTGCACAAGGATTTGCAGCAAACCTTGACCGTGCATACCCTTCACCGTCAGGTAGAACGGATGCGCTCGGGGATTGAGATGGCGGCGCTGACCGGACAGCAGACGGATGTGCATACCTTGCTGCGCACAATGGCGCAGGAATTATTGATGCACTTTGATTTGCAGGCGGCGCTGATCGCCGAGCAAAGCCCTGCCGGCCCGCAGATTTTGGAAGTGATCGGCAGCATCCCCAAATCTGCTAATCCCGAAGCCTTGTTTGGGCAGCGTAATCCGCTGCGCAGTTTGATGGAGGACGAGAAATTGGTGCTGGCAGCCAGGTTGGACGATGTGCCGCAGTGGCGGAACAACGCCCTGCTGGGGGCATTGAATGCCCAGAGTTTTATCGGCCTGCCAGTGATCGGCGACGGACGTATGTTTGGCATCCTGGTAGTGGGAGACAAGGTGCTGCCGGCTTTCTCGGATGAAGATTGGCACATCTACGCCCAGCTTGCCAGCCAGATGAGCATTGGTTTGCAGAATTTGCAATTGCTGAACGAAGCCCGCCGCAGCCTGCAGGAAGTGTATATGCTGCTGGACTTCAGCCGCAGATTGGGCAGCCTGGAGAACGAAAATATTCTGCAATCGCTGGTCGATGGGGGCTTGAAAGTGATCCCCGCTGCGACGGCGGCGTGGGTAGGACTATGGGATGATGCTTCGCAGGAGATCATTCCGCAGGCGGCCACGGGGTATACGGATATTGACAGCATGCTGCAAATCCATTACCAACCCGGCGATGCGGCTGCCCTGCCGATGAAAGCCTATGAGGGTGGCCGTCCAATGCGTGTAGCCGATGTCGACTTTGCTGCGGATTATAATCTGCCTTCGGAAGACTTGCTGCATTACCAGCGTGCCACGGGCGGCGATGTGCCGATTTCCAGCATGTTGATCCCCATTCTGCGGGGAGATCACAAGCTGGGCATCCTGGTCATTGACAATTTTGAAGCGGGCGGCGGGTTCAGCATGGATGAAGAAGCCTTGACGCTTTCCTTGACGCAGCAAACGGCGCTGGCTCTGGAAAATGCAGACCTGTTCCGCTCGGCAGAGGGACGTGCGGCCCAGTTGGAGGCGCTCACCCAGGTAGCGGGCACGTTGACTTCCAGCTTGCAGCCGGAAGAATTGATCGCCTCCCTGCTGGAGCAGATGCAGCCGGTGATTACGTATGATACAGCCACCCTGTGGCTGCGTTCCGGTGACAGTTTGTTTATTGGCGCAGCACGGGGCTTTATGGACAGCGAAAGCCGCGAGCAGATTTCCGTTTTAATTGATGACAGCCGCTTATTTCAGGAAATGATCGAAACCTATCAGGCGATCAATGTCAGTGATGTGCGCCTGGATGACCGCTTCCCCTCCCTGGTAGAGCCAGAGTACTTCTCCTGGCTGGGGATTCCGTTGATTGCGAAATCTGAGCTGATTGGGGTGATTGCGCTGGAAAAGCGTGAGGCCAAGTATTATGATCCTGATCATATCCGCGCGGCGACCACCTTCGCCGGACAGGCGGCGGTCGCCCTGGAAAATGCCCGTCTGTTTGCGGATAGTACCCGCAGAACTGTCGAGCTGGACCAGCGCTCTGAACGCCTGGCTTTGCTGAATCAGCTTTCCGTGGAGTTGGGCTCCACCCTGGACATGGATGTGCTGTTGAAGATCGCCTGCCGCCAGTTGATGAACGCGATTGATGGCGATGGCGCTGCGGCCGTCATGTTAAATGCAGATGGCGAATATGAACTGCTGATTGACGAACCTGAAATTGAAGGCTCAGTGCTGCGTATGCTGCCCGAAACCCCGCTGCTCAAACGCCTGCGCGATTCAGCTGGCATCTTCAATGCAGAGGACGCTGCCGAAGAACGCGAGCTGAAGGAACTATATGACCTGTATTGTGCGCCGCGGCAGGTACGCTCAATGCTGATCGTGCCGCTGCTGGCTGGCCTGAATTTTGAAGGCTGGTTGTTCCTGTACCGCAATCAGCCGCACCGGCACAACCCTTCCGAGATTGAATTGGCTCGCACGATTGCCAATCAGGCTGCGATTGCCGTGCAGAATGCACTGCTTTACCAGGAAACCCGGCGTCTGACCCGCAATCTGGAACGCCGCGTACAGGAGCGTACCCAGGAACTGCGTCAGGAGCATCAGAATACCGAGACCCTGCTGCGCATCATTACCGAGCTTTCGGCCAGCCTGGATATGGATCATGTGTTGGGACGCACCCTGGCGGTGTTGAATGAGTCGCTGGGCGCCGAGCATAGTATGATCCTGCTCTCGCAGGATAAGGACAAAGTTTACCATCGCGGCAGTTATACGGAATGGATGGATCTGGAAAACCGGTATTCCGCACGCGATTCGGAACGCAGGATAGCAGAATGGGTGATTGAGCGGCGTAATTCTGCCCTGGTGGATGATACCGAAAATGATCCGCGTTGGGAATTTGCCGCGGGACAACCGCCCGGTTATGCGAGCGTGATTGCTGTACCGCTGGTGCATGGAGAGCAGGTGCTGGGCGCTTTGCTGCTGTTCCACAGCGAGCCGGCTTTCTTTATCATTGAGCAGGTGGGGCTGCTGGAAGCAACGGCGCGTCAGATCAGTATTTCCTTGAGCAATGCCGAGTTGTTTAACCTGATCCGTGACCAGGCCGAAAATTTGGGGACGATGTTCCGCGGCCAGCAGATCGAGGCCAGCCGTTCGCGGGCGATCCTCGAGGCAGTGGCGGATGGTGTTTTGGTAACAGACAGCACCAATCAGGTGACTCTGTTCAACAGTTCCGCTTCAAAGATTCTCAATCTGGAGCAGGGTGAGGTGGTGGGCAATTCGCTGGATCAGTTTATGGGCCTGTTTGGCATGGCTGCTGAAACCTGGCGGCAGACGATCCAGGAATGGTCAGAAGACCCTGAATCGTACCAATCCGGTGAAGTGTATGCTGAGCAGATTGACCTGGATAATAACCTGGTGGTTTCGGTGCATCTTTCACCCGTATTGACCAGTAAGGAATTTCTGGGCACGGTATCCATCTTCCGCGATATTACCCGCGATGTGATGCTGGACAGGATGAAGACCGAGTTTATTGCCAATGTGAGTCATGAGCTGCGCACGCCGATCACCTCGATCAAGGGCTATGTGGAAGTGATGCTGATGGGGGCGGCCGGCCCGCTGGAAGACCAGCAGACCAAGTTCCTGGGGATTGTGCGTGAAAATGCTGAGCGCTTGAATATCCTCGTGGGAGATTTACTGGATGTTTCGCGGATTGAGTCCGGACAGACCGAGGTATCGGTTACCCGGATGAATTTACACGACCTGGTGGAAGATGTGGTCGCAGATTTTCAGTTGAATCACCGCAAGCCTCAAAAAGAAATTAATTTCTTGCTGGAATCCTCCGCGGATTTACCGATGGTGTCCGGCGATCCAGAACGTGTGCGGCAGGTAACCAAAAATTTGCTGGCGAATGCGTATAATTACACGATGGAGGACGGCGATATTTTCATTAAGGTCTCTCAAAAAGATGGTTTTTTGCAGGTGGATGTAAAGGATACCGGTGTCGGTATTTTACCGGAAGAACATAACCGCATTTTCGAGCGCTTTTACCGCGGTGAAAATCCAATGGTGATGGCAACCGCGGGAACAGGACTGGGCCTGGCGATTTCAAAGACTTTGATTGAACGCCTGGGCGGCGAAATCTGGTTTGAGAGCAGCGGCATCCCGGGAGAAGGCAGTACCTTCTCGTATACTTTACCGGTATACAATGTAGAGGAATAGTACATGGCAAAGATATTGATTGCAGAAGATGAGCAAGACATTCGTACGTTGATCGTGTTTACCCTGCAATTTGCAGGGCATGAGGTGGTGGCGTATAAGGATGGTCAGGAAGCATTGGAAAATGCGGAACAGGACAGCCCTGATCTGATCATGATGGATGTGCGCATGCCGCGCATGGATGGTTATACCGCTTGCCGCAATATGAAGACCATTCCTGCTATTGCGAATATCCCGGTGGTTTTTCTCTCGGCCAAGGGGCAGGAGGCGGAGATCAACATTGGCTACGAAGCCGGCGCAGAGGAGTATTTATTAAAGCCTTTTGCCCCGGATGATTTGACCCATCGGGTTAATGAATTGCTTCAAAAATTTGGGAAGTGAATCGAGCGTATGAGCGTTATTCTGATTAATCAGGAGATAGTCCATTACGAGGTGCTGGGGCGGGGGCGGCCAGTCATCTTTTTGCACAGCTGGGTGGGGTCGTGGCGCTACTGGATTCCCACCCTGCAGGCTGCTTCGACGGATTTCCGCGCTTATGCGATCGATATGTGGGGGTTTGGGGAAACTTCCCGGGGTGTTTCTGGTTTTTCAGTGGACAAGCAGGTGGATTTGTTGGATCAATTCCTGTATCAAATGGGTATGGGTAAGGTGGTATTGGTGGGGCATGGGTTTGGGGCGATCGTGGCTTTGCAGTTCGCTGCCAGGTTCCCGCAATTTGTCGATCGGGTCTTGACGATTGGGCTGCCGTTGAAGGGGGAGTTGATTAAGGAACGCCTGCATGCAGCTTCTTCAGAAGAATTGGCGCTTCTGGTGACAGCACAAAAACCGGAGCTTGCGCCGGTGGTAGAAGACACGGTGAAGATTGCTCCCGAAGTGAAGCGTGACCGCTGGAAAGATATGGATGATCGCCGCTTGCAGGAATTGTGGCGGAAATGTGAAACGGTGTGTTTGATGGTGCAGGGTTTTGCGGATCCAATCGTCCAAATGCCGGATCAGGGGCTGCTCTCGTCTCTGCCGGACAAGAGCAAGATGATGATTTTTCGGGACTCAGGGCATTTCCCGATGCAGGATGAGAGCGAGAAATTTCATCGGTTGCTGGCGGAGTTTCTGTCTTTGTCTTCCGGGCAAAGCCCGCGGGATTTGCAGCTTACCGAATCGTGGAGGCGGCGGGTGCGGTAGGTCATCATCCTGAAATTTGCGCTGTGCTTGAATTTTGTCCTTCTCCCAATACTGAGAGAAGAATATTTTGTCCCCCTTGGAAAGGGGGATGCCGCGAAGCGGCAGGGGGATAGCCTCAGAACAAAGCGATGTGCGATTGGCAGAAGGAAGATAAATGCGCTTTGTATGGACAGATGAGTTGAATTCCCGCGGGCATGGCGAGGCACAGCGGCTCGCTACTACGATCACAAACCCTTTTGTTGACAGCCCGGCCGATTTCCCTTACAATGCTTAATAGTTGAACAGACAACACGGGGAGCCTTAAGTGGCTGAGAGGAAGACGATCGTCTTCGACCCTCATTACCTGAACCGGATAATGCCGGCGTAGGAAGCAAATAGATGTCCTTAATTCGCCTACCTGCGCCAGCAGAAAAGGCGATTTTTGTTATGAATGGGAAACGCGCAGTGATTTTTGTGAATGGTGATCTGCCTGACCCTGCTGCGGCAGCGGGATTGTTCCGTAAGGATGATTTTTTGGTGGCAGCGGATGGCGGCCTGCGCCACGCGCTCTCATTGGGTTTGACCCCGCATCTCTTGATTGGCGATCTTGATTCGGTCTCACCGCAAGATGTGGCCGAGATGCGGAACCGCAGCGTGTCGATTCATAAATTCTCTCCTGCGAAAGACGAAACCGACCTTGAGCTTGCCCTGCAAGCCGCGCTGGATGAAGGCTGCCAGCAGGTGATCCTGATAGCAGCCCTGGGCAGCAGGATCGATCATACGCTGGGGAATCTGTGTTTGTTGACCAGCCCCGCATTCCGCGATGTGGATGTGCGTCTGGATGATGGCCGCATTGAAGCCTTTGTCATCCGGGAAACAGGGACGGTGCAGGGACAGCCGGGAGACCTGGTTTCCTTGCTGCCGGTGGAGTTCGAGGTGCAGGGGATAACTACAGAAGGACTGGCTTATCCCTTGCGGGGAGAAACCCTGATGCGCCATCAGGGACGGGGGATCAGTAATGTCATGTTGGAAAAGACGGCAAAGATCAGGGTCGTGGAGGGGATGTTGTATTGCATCCATATCCGCCAGTGATGGTTATTTATTGAAAAGGATGAATCGAATGAAGAGTAATGTAAGGATAGCAGTTTTTGTTACGCTGGTGTTGGCGCTGGTTGTGGGCGCATGCAGTGCGCCAAAAGCCGGTGAAAGCACCGAGCAGACCATTTTAACGGTGATGACTCATGATTCTTTTGCCGCCAGCGAGGGTGTGATCGCGGCGTTTGAGGATGAGTATGGCGTGGAAGTGCGTTTTGTCAGGGCTGGTGATACCGGCGCAGCCTTGAACAAGGCCATCCTTTCCAAAGGCGCGCCGCTGGCTGACGTTTTCTTTGGCGTGGATAATAATTTCCTCTCGCGGGCGTTAGAGGAGGACTTGTTTGTGGCCTACCATTCACCGCTGCTGGAAGAAATTCCCGATGCGTTTGAACTGGACCGCGAGTACCGCGTGCTGCCGGTGGATTACGGTGATGTGTGCATCAATTATGACAAGGCATATTTTGATGAGCAGGGGCTGGCCCTGCCCGCCTCGCTGGCTGACCTGACCCAACCGGAATATGCGGGATTATTGGTGGTGCAAAACCCGGCTACCTCTTCCCCCGGGTTGGCTTTCCTGATGGCGACGATTGCCGAGTATGGTGATCCCGGGTATCTGGATTATTGGGCCGCCCTGCGCGAAAATGATGTGGTCGTGGTCAGTGACTGGGAGACGGCTTATTATGGCAACTTCAGCGCCTCTTCCGGCCAGGGTCCCCAGCCGATGGTGGTATCCTATGGCTCCAGCCCGCCGGCTGAGGTGATCTTCGCCGAAACGGCGTTGACCGAAGCGCCAACCGCTTCTCTGGTGGGGAAGAATATGTGCTATCGGCAGATAGAGTTTGTCGGGATTCTTAAGGGCACAGAACAGCAGGAGCTGGCAGAAAAGTTTGTGGACTTTATACTGGGGAAGACCTTTCAGGAAGATGTGCCGCTACAGATGTTCGTCTTCCCGGTGAACGAGAATGCGGTTCTGCCGGAAGAATTTACGGCATACGCCCAGATCCCGGAGCAGCCCGCGCAGTTGGACTCAGCGGAGATCACGGCCCGGCGTGAAGCCTGGATCACTGCCTGGGATGAGGTTGTGCTGCGGTGACATCCTCTCCAGCTGCCAGCCTGACGGATCGACGCAAGCGGGCAAACCGCCGGACGGTGCTTTTTTTGTGGGCCGTCCCGGCGGCCTTTTTGCTGGTTTTCTTCTTTTCTCCGCTGGCTGCGGTTTTTTCGACTGCCGCAAAGACGGCTCTTTCCGATGGGTTGGGCGTGGATCTGTGGCAGCGTATCTGGCGTCCGCTGCGCTTTACCTTCTTTCAGGCGGGGCTGTCTACCTTGCTGACCCTTCTGCTGGGGCTTCCGGCGGCGTATGTGTTTGCACGTTTTACCTTTCCCGGCAAGAAGTTGCTGCGGGTGTTGGCAACGCTGCCCTTCATCCTGCCGACAGTGGTAGCGGCGGCCGGGTTCAATGCATTCCTGGGACCGCGCGGTCTGGTCAATGTGGCGTTGATGCGCTGGTTGGATCTGGCTGCGCCGCCGGTAGCTTTTATGAATACCCTGACAGCGATTTTGGTGGCGCATGTGTTTTACAACGTTTCGGTGGTAATCCGTGTGGTGGGCAGCGCCTGGGCGCAGATGAACACCCGCCAGGAGCAGGTAGCGCGCGTGCTGGGCGCTTCAGCGTGGCGCACGCTGTGGGAAGTGACGCTGCCGCTTTTGAAAAATGCCATCTTCGGGGCGGCCCTGCTGGTGTTCCTGTTTGACTTCACCAGTTTTGGTGTGATCCTGATGCTTGGCGGGCCGAAGTTCGCCACGCTGGAGGTAGAAATCTATTTGCAGGCGATGCACATGCTCAACCTGCCTGCGGCAGGGTTGCTTTCAGCCATTCAGCTTGGCGTGACTTTGATCCTGACCGTTGCCAGTTCGCGGCTGCATACCCAACGCGACACGAAAATGATGCCTTTGCTGCATAATGAGGCGGTGCGCCGTCCGCAGTCAAGGGGTGAAAAATGGCTGGTTGGGGGGATTGCACTGATCTTGATCCTGCTGCTGGTGCTGCCGACGGGGTCGCTGGCGCTGCGCTCGGTGACGCGGCTGGATGCGGCGCGCGGCGAGCGCGGGGCAGTGGCGGCTGCCTTGACCCTGGATTATTACCGCGAGCTGTTCACCAACCGGCAGGGCTCGCTGTTCTATGTGCCGCCCATAGCGGCGGCACGCAATTCGCTGCTGTATGCCGGCGCGACGGTGATGATCTCGCTGGTTCTGGGGCTGCTGGTGACGTATGCGCTGGCGCGGCGCTCACGCGTCAATCGCGTGCTGGAGCCGCTGTTGATGCTCCCGCTGGGCGCTTCGGCGGTTACTTTGGGGTTGGGGTTCATCCTGGCATTTAACCGCCCGCCGCTGCAATTGTTGTCTTCTCCCGTGCTGGTGCCGATTGCGCATAGTCTTGTGGCGCTGCCTTTCGTGGTGCGCACCCTGCAGCCCGCCCTGGTTTCTATTCCTGACTCGTTACGCCAGGCGGCAGCCTCGATGGGGGCTTCTCCCTGGCAGGTGTGGCGCGAGGTGGATTTTCCGATCATGACGCGGGCGGCCCTGGTGAGTGCGATTTTTGCCTTCACGATTTCGCTGGGCGAATTTGGGGCAACGTCATTTCTCTCCCGTCCAGAATATCCCACCCTGCCGGTGGCGATTTTCCGCTTTCTCTCTCAGCCGGGGGCGTTGAATTATGGACAGGCCCTGGCAATGTCGACCCTGCTGATGCTGGTGTGCGGGGGCAGCATTTTGCTGCTGGAGCAGCTGCGGCTGCCGGGAGTGGGCATAGAATTATGAGGGACCTCAGTTGCGATTAAATTGTAGTAACCCGCGTACACACATGATTTGACGAATGAATTCCTCACTACGATTAATACCTTTGTTATCCGTAACCCGGATCAGGAAGAAAAAAAGGAACACTCATGCTGGAAGTCAAAGATATTTATAAAGATTATGATGGCAAGCCGCTGCTGAGAGGTGTTTCGATGGAGATTGGCCAGGGGGAGACGGTGTGTCTGTTGGGGGCATCCGGCTCCGGAAAAAGCACCCTGCTGCGCATCATCGCCGGGCTGGAGATGCAGGAAGCCGGGCAGGTGTTGTGGAATGGAGAGGATATTTCACAGGTGCCGGTGCACAAACGCCATTTTGGTTTGATGTTCCAGGATTATGCCTTGTTCCCGCATCGCAGTGTGGCGGAGAATGTGGGTTTTGGGCTGCGCATGCAGGATGTGCCTGCCGAGGAACTGGCTGAGCGGGTGATGGAGGCATTGGAACAGGTGGACATGGCCTCTTTCGCCGCACGACGGGTGACCGAACTTTCCGGCGGTGAGCAGCAGCGCGTGGCGCTGGCGCGCGCCCTGGCCCCGCGGCCGGGATTGCTGATGCTGGATGAGCCGCTGGGCGCGCTGGACAAGGCCCTGCGCACGGAACTGCTGCATGAACTGCGGCGTATTTTGCACACCTTCCAGATTCCGGCGTTGTATGTGACCCATGACCAGGAAGAGGCCTTTTCGATTGCTGACCGGATGGTTTTACTGCATGAGGGCCGGGTGGTGCAAGAGGGCCGGCCGGAGGAGGTTTATCTCCATCCCGTGTCCGCCTGGGTGGCGCACTTCCTGGGGATGGAGAATTTGCTGCCCGGTACGGTGGTCGATGCCGCCAGCGGTCGGGTGAAGACCGCTTTGGGCGTATTTGAGACGGGGGAAACCATGTGTCAGCCATTGGCAGACGGGGATGCGGTGCAGCTTTTGCTGCGACCGGGCGGACTGCTTTTGAAATCCGGGGATGGCAGCAATGCTTTCCGGGGTACGGTTGAGGATGTCTTGTTCCAGGGGGCCGTGTATCAGATTAATATTTGCTGTGCAGAGGGTATCCGTTTTCAATTCACTTCGGATCAGCCGCTGCCGGTTGGGGCGGAGCGTGAATTTTTTATTGATCCGGCT
>Ga0334888_1002289_pt1 | contig 21402 bp, 4 predicted proteins | sample GraSluR1_MG_FD_207227 | JGI IMG/M metagenome (GOLD analysis project Ga0334888, IMG submission 207227) | Sludge microbial communities from methane-producing bioreactor in Wageningen University, Netherlands - Granular Sludge_3_08-R1 | ecosystem: Engineered > Bioreactor > Anaerobic > Unclassified ...
GTATAGAGTTCATTTCCCAGGCTATCCAACTCCTGGTATGGCAAACCTTCTTTTCTTTGGGTAGCGGTGGACCAGTCCCACGACATTTTGGTGGCATTCACCTTGGCATATACCGGAATGTGGCAGGTTTGGCAGGCTACTTTATAGGTGTGCTCATTGAGCTTTTTGCTGCTATGGGGTACGCTGCCGTGGCATTGTTCACAGGTTGCCCTTTGTGTATTTGACGAAGAGACCCCGTAGTACCTTCCTAACATCTGGTGATTCTCAGCAGTGTGGCAGGCTACGCATTGCATATTCATTCCGTCCACACCCATATGGACATCGATGCTGCGATCGGCTGTAAGCAGAGCCATTTCCAGGTCTCCGTGTTTCACGTTGTTGCCTCCACCCCCGTGAAAGTGGCAATACCCGCAATTGTTACTCTTGGGCAGGCCGACATTGGCCACAATCGTGCGGTAGTCAGGGGCATCAGAACCACCGGGAGGGTAGCCCGCACCTCCTCTGGCTTTCTCATAGGTGCCTGTATTGTCGTGGCAAACCAGGCAATCAATATTGTACTCATTGGTAAAGTCAAAGTGCTTGTCTTTCCATCCGTACCCGATATGACAACGGTTGCAGGTGCCTTCGTTGGAAGCTATGCCGGTACAGAAATTATTAATCAGACTTTTCTTTCCAAGATAGGTCACCCCTTTTCCAGGGATGTAGGCCTCACGTTCCCAGTTCCAGTGGGCATTGCCCAGGACTTCTTTTCCTCTTTCTGTATGGCACGACAAGCAGGCGGCCGTAACCAGGTGCGGATTGTTGAAGTCTTGTTGCAGTATGGTATGCTTGCCGTGATCGACTCCGGATTGATGTTCCGTGGCATATTGTTCCTTTAATAAAGCCAGGCGGGTATGATCCACACTTGCTTCCCGCAGCACTAAAGTGATGAGTACCAGGGGAGCCACAATAGCAAGGAAGAAGGTAACGATAGACCTGAGATTCTGCATAATGCCATACTTTTTGAGTCACAAATTTAAATAGTTAATTGTATAACAGCATTGTTTTTTCAGTAACAGTTTTAATGATGGAAATACGGCATTATTCAAAATGGCCTGACTCGGGTTTCCGTAAAGCAAAGACAAGAATCCAGGTGGATGTGTGGCCTGGCGGAGGAAAGCGGGCTTGTGGGTTTTTCTTAATCGTTTTGCAAAAGTGTTTGGAATATATTGCCTTTTTAAATATTTTAGCTTCGCATACAGTAACTCGCCGCTCGCAATCCTGGTTTTTACCATAACATAAGGGTTTTGATCCCTCTGGCAGGACGGCTTAATTCGTCCAAGGTATTCAGCAACTAAAATTACCCCAGATACCTGCTTAAAACATACTGTTATGAAGATCATTGCTCTTTCCCACTGGAAGGGGTGGGGATGTATTTCCCCTCTCCTGGCCTGTTTGATGATGTGCAGTCAATTGCAAGCTCAGATTCCGGTGACCATCGGCACAGCCTCCACTTTGAATGATGCCTACTCTTACCCTTCAGTTTACGGAAATTCTTACTGGGGTGCACGACATCAGATATTAATACCGGCTACAGAACTCCTTGCTGCAGGTATGGTGCCCGGTCGAATAATGTCTGTCGGATTTGATGTGGTTCAAGCTATGAATAATACGCTTTCAGGATTTCAAATAAAAATGAAGCATACCAACGAGAGCAGTTTGAACTATTGGCATTCCGGTTTGCAAACTGTCTATACCTCAAATGCCTTTACGGATGTTGCCGGCTGGAATCTGCATCCATTGGATAGTTCTTTTTCCTGGGATGGTGTGAGCAGCCTGATCATCGAGAGCTGTTTTAATAATGACTTTTACCAGGACAATCCTTCAATGAACCAGACTGAGACCACATACCCCTCCTGTCTGGCCTTTTTTGAGGATGGCGTTATGAGTGTCTGTGCGGGCATACCAGGCTGGCACGAAACCTATTACCAGCGTCCGGATATACGCTTTATCCTGGAGAGTCCCTATCCTGTTGAGTTGGCCCTTCTGGATGTGGTTGAGCCCCGGACCCAATGTGGTATGGGAGCCAATCAGCCGCTAAGCCTCCAGGTGGCGAATTATGGCACTCAGGCACAATCCGGCTTTACCCTGGGATTTTCCGCAGACAGTGGCTTGACCTACATTACTGAAATCGTTAACACCCTGATTCAGCCCGGCGATACACTCCTCTATACCTTCTCATCCGGTCCGGATCTTTCTCTCGAGCAAACCTATCATTGTGTGGCTTATGTAAATATGCCCGGAGATGCATATCCTATGGATGATACCCTGTCGGGGCTGCGTATAGTGCATATTCCTACTATCTCCGGTTTTCCCTATTTTGAAGACTTTGAAACTTCTGATGGCTCCTGGATGGTGGGTGGAAACAATGCCAGCTGGGAATTGGGCTCCCCTTCCGGATATGGCATAAGCCAGGCAGCATCCGGGACAAGAAGTTGGGTAACCAATTTATATGGCAACTATAACGATAATGAGGCGAGCTGGGTGGTAAGCCCCTGTTTTGATTTTTCCGGCCTGTCAAACCTGCGCATCGCCTTCCATTATTTCTGTGCTACAGTGGATGGGGGAGACGGAGCAGCATTGCAGTATCAGACGAATGGTGTCGATTGGATGCACCTGGGCAGCACATCCTATCCCACTGAACCAGAGGGGTGGTACCAGTCGGAGGATATTGAAGGCCTGGCCTTTTCCGGAAGCCAGGATGGCTGGGTTTATACGAATGGATGGGACAGTACGGTTTTTATGGCTCCTTTCCTGGGAGGAGAATCTCAGGTAAGATTTCGCTTTGTTTTTGGTACAAATCAGTGGGACAACTGGGATGACGGATTTGGCTTTGATGCCTTTTCCATATCTCAACCTCCTGATATGACCTTTGACTCCTGCCTTGCTGTTCAAAAAGATACATCCTTCACGTCCCAGGGGCGTAAGAATCAGGAAATTCTTCAGCTGAAAGTCATTACAAGCTCATCAACGAATCCCCTTGAGGTAAGCCGCATTGATCTGTCGACGGCAGGGAGCACCGATGTGGCCGATATCAACCGGGCCAGGGTGTTTTTTACAGGCGCAGATTCGGTTTTCTCAGATAGTATCTGCTTTGGATCTGTACTCACTCCTTCAGGTGCTTTCTCTGTAAACGGGGTGCAATCATTGGCAGAAGGAACAAATTACTTCTGGCTGACCTATGATATCACAGCTGCCGCCATACCCGGCAATGCGGTGGATGGGCAGTTCCTGGGAATGATGATTGATGATACATTCTGCCTGCCCGCTGTGAGTGATCCGCCAGGAAAGCGGATCATCCTCGAGGCACTGGCAGGAAACTATACGATCAGCCTGCACGATTCCACTGCCGACTACGCCGGCTTTGCCTCCGCCATTGCAGATCTGACATTGAGAGGCATAGTAGGAGCGGTCACAATGCTGGTCGACTCAGGAACTTATGAAGAACAGCTTGAAATCACAGATATCTATGGTGCCAGCCCTTCCAGCCCACTCCTTTTTCGAAGTGCAGGAGGAGACAGCAGCAAGGTGATCCTTCAGTTTGGAGCAACACAGTCTGCAGAGAATTATGTGCTTTCGCTTTATGCCTGCCAAAGCATCCACTTCGAAGAGCTGACTTTCGTTGCAACGGGCTCGTCCTATGCCCGGATTATGCACATCAAAGGGGCAACAGACAGCATTTCTTTTGTTCACTGTCATTTCATCGGTCCTCAAACTTCAGGGACAGACTGGTCCAATCACAAAGCCCTCATACTGGCCGACGGGGCTAAGGCCAATCACAGGATCGAAGTGCAGGGATGCCGGCTGGAAGGCGGAACGGCAGGAACGGTATTGCGTGCTTCAGCAGGCGGTGATGGATGCAGGATCATTGGTAATGTCTTTGAAGGACAGACCCATCGTGCGCTTTATTTTCAGCGCCAAACAAGTCTTGAAGTGCAGAGAAACACCATCACAAGCGATGCACTGCCTATAGCGGGTGCATCGCTGGAATTATGGCAATGCGAAGGCGAACTATTGATTGGGGAGAATGTGCTTCAAATCAATTCTCCCGATTATGCCAGTGCCATCGGAATGCATAGCTGCATTGGAGACAGCCTGCACAGGGTGGTATTACGGAATAATTTTATCTGTATGAATTCGTCCGCCAACGTGAATGGGATATCCATTTCCATTAGCACCGGTGCCGACCTTTTGCACAACACCATTCTTCTGAGTGGGGATCACCCTGCATCAAACTGTGTGGCTCTGCAGAATTCAAATCACGATCTAAGGCTAATCAATAATATCCTGAGCAATGAAGCCGGAGGCACAGCGATGTCGGTACATCCGGATACAGACGAATTGCTGATGGATTACAATGTTTTGTATTCTTCTGGGAATACACTGATTAAAGAAGACAATCAGCTGTTTCAGTATTTGCCTGACTGGTCTGTTCATTCCGGAATGGATGTCCATTCCGTGAACACAAATCCCTGGATCACGTATTGTCAAAATGAGATTTATACCGGAGAGCTGGACGGGATTGCTTACCCTCTGGCGGAAGTAGCCTTTGATATTCACGGTATAGCGCGTGATACATTAAACCCTGACCCCGGATGTCTGGAGTTTACTCCTGAAACCATCGAAACAGCTCTTTCTGCGCTTGTTTCTCCGGTTTCGTCCTGTGGACTTGGTATGGAAGCAGTGATGATCCGGGTTCAAAACATCGGTGCAGATCCTATTGCAGGCTTGCTGGAAGCAGGCTTTGCCAACGAAGACTCAAGTGTGATGGTTTTGGATACCTTTCACATTGCCTTACCCCCCCTGGCTACCGTGGATCTTTTATTTGACACTCTGCTCGACCTGGGGCTGAGCATTCAGGATACAAACTATCTGATCAGGGCTTACGCAAGATTTCCCGGCGACCAACATCCGGAAAACGATACACTGGAAGTTTTGATCAGGGCATTATACCTGCCGCCTCCGCCCTCTTCCCAGGATGTGATGATCAACGGGGGAGAGCAGGCAGATCTATTCGCTTCTTCCAGTCACCTGATCTATTGGTACGAAAGTGATACTTCGGAGTCGGATATCGCAAGCGGGGGGTATTTCAAAACGCCCGTGCTGTTTGATTCCACCTCCTATTTTGTGGCATCATCAGGCGGCAGTAAATATGACTTCACCACTACCTATGCAGGCACAGTGAACAGTGAGGGGATGATGGTTGATGTCCGGAATCATTCAATGGAAACCCTTCGCCTCGACAGTCTGGGGGTTCATCTGCGGGGAAGTGGCCAATACCCCGTGGATGTGTATTACAAAGAAGGAAGTTATTCGGGTTCGACGACCCTGCCAGATGACTGGATTTACCTTGGCCAGAAAACAGTAAACGGTGTCGGACTGGGCAATCCATCCATCATTAAAATGGATGGCCTGGTCTTGCAGCCCGAAAGCAATTATGCATTTTATGTGCATAGCAGCAATTCTGATCTGAGAACCGCCTATGGTTCTTCCACCTACGAGAACGAGCATCTGCAGACCATACGTGCTTCGAGTCTGGTCTGGCCCTTTGGTTATTCTTACAGCAACAGAAAATGGAACGGAAGCTTCTATTATTCCATCTCTAACAGCTGCTTCAGTGATCGAACGGAGGTCAGGGTGGATGTTATGGGAAGCCCGCTGCTGCAGTTGTCTGATTCCTGTATCGACTTCGATACTGTAATGTTGGGAGAAGTAAAGACATCCATTCTTAGCATCAGCAATGTGGGAGATTATACCCTCATCATCGACAGTATTACCGCTGAATCTAGTCAGGTAATAGTAAACCCGGAATGGCTGAGGGTGTATCCGGGTATGCCCCAGGACGTTTCGGTTTCCTTCATCCCTCTGGTTACAGGCCTTTTCCAAAGCGAATTGGTGCTGCACAGCAATGCAGGGAAAGATACGGTATGCCTGACAGCAGTGAGCAGCAGTGCTGTAGTTGCAGGAGTTAATCCGGCATCATTCCAGGCCGAAATATACCAGTGCAATGATTCAGTCTTTCGCAACCTTATCATACAGAACCTGGGTGCCGGTTTCCTTTCCTTTTCTTTCTATGGTAATTATGGATTCAATACTGATGAGATCAGCGAGATCACATTTGTCAATCCCGGGGCAACAATGATGCATACTTTCAGCAATTTGCCTGTGCATTCCGACTCATTATGCATCACTATTGTCCTGGACGGCGATTATGAGCACAGCTCGGAGTATGCAGACCTTTTCATTGAAGGCGTTTACATTGCTCGATTGAACCCGTCGCAAATACAAAGTGCGCATACTTTTTGTTATGGCAGCGCACAATTGGAAAGCTGGCTCTCCGATGGAGCGCTGACTGTGAGCCTGGAAAATAATTCATTGGTGGATCCGGGAACGGGGGCAGATCAAAGCCGCGTGCATATTCAGATGCCTGGTGTGGAGTGGCTAAAACTCAGCCAGGATACCGGCTTGGTCGCCGGGGGAGATTCAATCGTGTTAGGGGTGCGATTCGACGGGCAGGGAATGATGGCAGGCCTGTACCACGATACCCTGCGCCTCAGGACCAACGATCCGCTGCTGGCGGCGATAAATATACCCTGCTCCTTCAGGGTGAATGGAACTCCTGATTTATTGATTCCTGACGACAGTCTTGTATTTGACCCGACTATGGCCGGCCAATCCTCTGTGGGTGCATTCTCGATAGAAAATACAGGTTGCGATACACTCTTTGTCAGTGATATTGTTTGCGGAACCTCCTTTTTTACCCCCGCAATCTCTCAATTGATGCTGCCACCGGGCCAGGGAACGAACATAACGCTGAGTTTCTCGCCTGACCAGCAAGGCCATTTTTCAGATACGGTCTTTATCTTTTCGAACAGTGCCAGCCAGTTTGTATTACTTGCGGGTACAGCAACCTCTTTGCCGGGTATTGCATTGAGCCCCACATCGTTTGAGCACATCCTTGCGTGTGAGACTGAGGTGCAGGACAGCCTTCTCATTATGAATCAGGGAGATATTGCCCTCTCCGTTTCCATCTTGGTTTCAGGGGGGGCAGGCTTTGTATTACCGGATGTGCTTACTGATTCCATTCTTCCAGGGGATACTGCGCTGGTTTTCGTATCATTTGTAAGGGAAAACCTGGGTCCGGGGACATATTATCAAACCCTCAGTGTTTCTAGCAACGACCCGGCAAACCCGCTACTGGAGCTAAGCTGTGCCTTGACCATTCTCTATCCATATCCACATATCGAGATGCCAGTCGATACAGGTTTTTGTGAAGGGGATAGTGTATGGGTAGAAGTTGATGGAGGTTTTTATTCTTATGATTGGAATTCGGGTCATACTACCCCTGGTTTCTTTACCGCTTCAGCCGGATCTTATGTGTTAAGTGTTACCAATGTCGATGGCTGTATGGCTGTGGATAGTATTGTGTTGTCACAATACCCTAATCCTGTGGTGGATGCAGGGATAGACAAAGGAATGTGTGCAGGGTACAGTACCACGCTGGATGCAAATATTACCGGAGGGAGCCAGCCTTATGCCATTGAATGGGTGCCTGCGGTTGGACTGGATAATCATTCAATCCTCAACCCTTCAGCCAGTCCGTTGCTCAGTACCCAGTATGTCTTGCTTGTAGAAGACCATAATGCTTGTGTCGGCCGCGACACAATGGAGGTCATTGTTAACCCCACCCCCCAGGTCACAAGCAATGATTATCATCTGTATCAGGGCGATTCTGTTTTGCTGACCGCAAACGTGACAGGAGGCGTATTGCCCTATTTCTCTATGGGATGGAGCCCGGCAAGTGACCTTGAACATCCGGACAGTACTTCCACCTGGGCGTATCCATCAGAGACGACCCAGTATCAGTTTTCGGCCACAGGTGCCAATGGATGTGTGGGGACAGCCCTGGCACTGATCAGCGTGAGCAGGATCAGTCAGCTGAGTGGGACAACCTATTATGGAAATGACTTTCAGACCCCTATGAGTGGGATTCCCCTCTACCTGTACAATGAAGAAGATCTGTTGTTGGATTCAACCATCAGCGGAGTTTACGGTGATTATCAGTTTGACTCATTGTTGGATGGAAGATACATTATACAGGCAGATATCCATCAAGCCTGGGGTGGCGTAAATGCCACGGATGCCCTGGAAATCCAGAAAGCAGTAGTGGGTTTGAATTCATACAGCGGTTTGCTGTCTCTGGCCGCAGATGTGAATGCTGGAGGGTTTATCAGCAGTGCGGATGCCCTCATTGTGCTGCGCCGTTTTACCGGCTTGATCGACGCATTTACTGCCGGCGACTGGGTGTACAATTATTACGCATTTAATGTGCTGGGGATGGACAGGACCTATGACATTATTGCTCTTTGCGTGGGCGATGTGAACCGTTCCTATCTGCCGGGGCTGAAACAGGAAGGCAATAGAGTAGGCATTACTGGCAAGGGAAGCCTGACAGTGGAAGATCCGTTTTTATTCGACCTGCCCATATTCACGGATGCGCCTCTTTCCTTTGCGGCTCTTTCCCTCGTGCTGCTTGTGCCGGATGAGTATGAGCTTGCAGGCCTCGAAACCAAACTAGAGAATATTGTCTACCATACCCGGGGTAATGAGTTGCGCGTGGCCTGGCAAAATCCTGACGGATTGCGATTGACTGAAAACGAGCCTTTGTTCTGGCTGAAAATGAAGTCGAAAAGTCGCGCTCCTGACCCTCCCATCATTCAGGCTATGGGGGGAAGTGAGTTTGCCGGCACGGATGGACAAAGGATTCCATACGTGTCGCTCAAAACCCCACTGGTAGTATGGTCGTCGGACAGGCTTACTGCAGACTTCTTCCGCTTATATCCTAATCCCGCCTCCCAGCGGATTCAGATGGATTTCTCCCTTACAATGGATGCCCTGGTTGAGGTGCGTATCTCCAATATGATGGGGGAGGAAGTGATGCGTCTGCCTGCGAAGCAGTATGCTGCAGGCAATGCGGAAATGCATATTGATGCAGGGCTGCTTCCGGCCGGAGTCTACCTATGTGATTTTTCTGCCACTCATTATCCAGAGCAGGTGAAAAGACGGATGAAACTCATCATCCAACGCTAAGCTTTTGTTCACTTTTAAAATCTACGAAATGAAAAAGTTAGCCATAGTTCTTTGTTTTTTTGCAGCCATCTCTCTTCGTGCCCAGCAAGCTTCGGTTAAACTGGACACCCTGTATGCTGCAGCAAATACCCTTCTTTCTCTTCCCATCAAAGTGACTGCCTGGAGCGGCGTTGGATCCTTCTCTTTCTTTATTGATTATAATCCCCAATATGCCTCATTCCAAGGCTTTTCCAATGAGCACCCTGATCTCTCGGGTGGCCAGTTGTTATTGAATGATTTGGGGAACAGACTGGCCATTTCCTGGGTTGATATGGATGGTGTCAGCCTTTCGGAGGATACCTTGTTGCTCTTGGAATTTTCCCTCCTTTCTCACCGCAGCTTTCTTCGTTTTGATGCGGCTTCTGAGATCACCGATACGATCGGGCAGGTCCTGCCAGCCATTTTCCAACACGGGCATCTGGGTGAGCCCTTGTCTTTATCTCCCTGGGCCAGCGATACAGTGCCTTGTGCCGGGGATACCATCCAACTGTTTTCCGATGTGTTGGGTGGAGTAGGGGACTATGTTTATCAATGGACTTCCTCTCCTTCTGGTTTCCACTCTCACCTGAGAGCACCACGGGTCTCTCCTCAGAATGCGGTAGTCTTTCACCTGATGGTACACGATTTGGCGGATACCCTGGCAGCAGATATTCAGATACACATCACACAGGAACAGGCACTGGGTTCTTTCACAGCCCTCTATCCCCAGGATGGTTTAAGCGGAATGGACGTTCCGGTGCAATTTTCCTGGCACCCTGTGGCTAATGCGACTCATTATGATCTCTTCCTCTGGACAGATTCCACCCAAATGCCTGCTGAGCCATTCAGGGCCGGCCTGACCGGAATACAAAGCGGTTTGCAGGAAGGACAATTGAGTCCCTTGTATGGAGAAACTTTCCATTGGAAGCTTAGAGCCCGGAATAAATGTCTGGCGGATTATTCCGAAACCCGCAGCATAAGCCTTCGTTACCTGCCCGACCTGATCGTGGACAGCATTGCCCTGCCTCCAGTGCTTTATGCCGGGCAGGAGATTACGATAAGTTACCGGGTCACCAATCAGGGAATGGGGCATACGGGGGCCATACCCTGGGTAGACGGTTTCTGGCTCTCTGCAGATACCCATCTTGTACAGGATCCGTTTGCCGGTGATTCAGACTACCGACTTGGATGGAAGGATAATGTCAGAAGCCTGGCTCCGGGTGAGAGTTATACCGCAACAGCTGCCTTCCAATTACCCTCCAATGCTTTTGGATTCTATTACGTGATTGTGGCTGCAGACGATGGAAAGCGGTTGGATTACGCACGATTCTTACCTCCACCACCCGGAAATAGCCCATCTATAAAGGAATCAAGAGAAGAAAATAACCACAATACAGATTGGAATCAATCGCGCTTTGATATTCTGATGCCGCCCCGGCCTGATTTGCAGATTGTCTCGGCAGCATATCCAAAAACTGTTTTTTCAGGAGATACCATCACCTTGCTCTACCAGGTGGTCAATACAGGCAATGCTCCCGCCATTGGCAATGGAACCGAAACCCATATTCACACTCCCTGCCTGATCCAGGAAAGATATTGGACCGATCAGGTAGCCATTTCTCCCGACTCCGTGCTAGAACTACCAGGGGCAGGCTTCTTCGCAAACCATCACGCCAAGGGCAGGGTGCTTGCCTACCCTGAAGCAAAACTGAGGCTTGCCCGTTTCGGGGATAGCCTCAACTGCGACTCCCTTTGGCTTGCCTCCTGGAACGACTTTCCTGATTATCTACCCCCCGACAGCATAGCTTATCTGCAGACCAGGATCGTCATCCCCCATAACCTTGGTGGAACCCTCTACCTTTTTCTTAGCGTGAACAAAAAGGATAAGTTTCCTGAACTGACGGCAGAAAACAATTCATTCATTGACACCATCCACGTGGTTACCTCTCCCAGTGGCGATCTGATTGTGGAGGATATCACGATCACCGACTCCTGCCAGTCCGGAGAATTCGTCCCTGTGATTTACACCGTTAAAAACGCAGGGGTCAAAAAGACAATGGAGAAGTATTGGAAAGACTATGTTTTCATCTCCAGACTTGATACTTTTCTCCTCGATTCCTGTACGCTCCTGGGCAAGGTTCCTGTCAGTGCCAAGGGCGGCCTGTCCTCAGACTCAAGCTACAGCAAAACCCTGAATGTTAAGATCCCAAGGGAAATGAGCGGGGATCAATATGTATATGTGTTGACGGATTACGAAAATATGGTCTTCGAGCATATCAACGAAGACAACAATACCGGGCGATCCCCCGGAGGCCTGCACATCAGCAGAAGCCCCTCACCAGATTTACTGGTGGTCTCAGCAATGCTGCCCGACAGCATCATCAGGGACTCCACCGCCCTGATTGTCTATACTGTCCGGAATCAGGGACAAGGCAGGGCCGAGGCACATTGGTTTGACGCACTCTATTTGGCTGAACAGGCACATTGGACCCCGGCCCATCAGAAGTTGACAGAGAAGCGGATAGACATCGACCTGGATACCAACGAGTCTTATACGGATACATTCCGCGTTGCCATTCCTTCTGATCTGGCCGAAAACGCCTATTTGTGGTTTTATACAGACAGCAGAAACAATGTCTTTGAAGAAGCTGGGGAAGCCAATAATATTCTTCGTCACGATGTGGTGGATACAAACACGGTCCCGGGTCAGGCCATTCCTATCCATCCCAATCCATATCCGGCATCCCTGAAAGTAGTACAATGCTCCTTCCCGGATACGATCCGAAATGGAGAATTGTATACTGCTTCCTGGAAAATCACCAATACCGGGAAGTTACCAACTCCCGAAAACTTCCACTATGACTATCTCTACCTTTCCTCAGATACGCTTTTAGATGCCGGTGATCTCAGGCTGGGCTTTGCTTTGCGAAATGCTTCCTTAATGCCTGCCGATACTTATGTGAGCTTTATTCAGGAGCGATTCCCATTTGGGGTCAGTGGTGATCGATACATCCTGCTGATGGCAGACGGGTTTGAACGTAGCAATGATAATGTACCTTCAGTTCAGGATGCAGATCATTTTGTCCGTGTGGCAGTGGAGTATGTTCCCACGCCTGACCTGGTAGTGCATTCAGTCGTGCTTCCGGATACAATGTTTACAGGTCAATCGGCCTCTGCCAGGGTCAATGTGATCAACCAGGGAGAAGGAAAGGCGGAGCTGGAAACCTGGATGGACCGTTGCTCCTTCATTTCTGATCCCGGCTATCCGCAATTATCTGTCTTTGATGCAGGAAGTGCAATTCAGGATACTGTGCTTGATCCTGATTCAGTGTACTCTTTCTCTGTGGACTTTTTAGTGCCCACTTATTTGTCAGGGATTTACTATTTCTGTGTCAGGCTGGATGTGACCGATGAGCTTGAGGAGAGTGACAAAACGAATAATATATTCACAGGGAAGCTGCTCACCGTGCTGTCAGCACCCCCCAGTGACCTTGTGATACAAAGCCTGGAGGTTCCTGCTGCGGCCTCACTGGGAGAAGAAATGCCTGTCCCCTTTTCTGTAAAAAATATTGGAGCGAATCAGGCAGCCGGACGACTGGATGATGCCTTTTTCTTTTCCGACGATACCCTGTTTCAGAGTAAAAGAGATCCACTCAGTGGAATCCTGTCCAGGGATGTTTCAATAAGTCCGGGAGACAGCATTCAGGATACAGCTTACCTAAGACTGCCTCCCTTGAGACCGGGGATGTATGGGGCTATTGGACTGACCAATGCAGCACGGCGGATAACAGAAACGGATTATGAGAACAACCTTCTTGCAACACAGACAGGACTGAGGGTTTCTGTGGACACCCTGCCTTTGGATGTGGTCATCGATACGATGCTGGGAAATGAGCGGGTATTGTACTACTGTCTGTTGCCGGGTGGAGGAAAGGATCTTATGATCAGCCTGGAGAGCGATAGCGCCGACAGCTACAATGAGATTTTTGTGGCAAAAGGCCGTGTGCCTGAACCGGCTGACTACGACTACAAATCCGAAAATCCGGGGCTTGGAGATCAATATCTGTTGGTTCCGACCACAGAAGATACGGTTTACTATCTTTTTGCCAGGAGCATCAATTTCAATAAAGCAAGCCAGGGGGTGCGAATCCTGGCGCAAAGCATCCCTTTCTCTATCCAGACCATCCGTCCTGCTGTGGTAGGGAATGACATTGTGACAAGCTCGATAAGTGGGGCAGCATTTATGCCCACTACCTCCTTCGTTCTGATTGACAGCCTGGGTCAGACGGTGTCAACAGGGCGTATCAGTGATTATCAAAACAGTATGCAGCTGAGGGTGAAATGGAATCTGGCTGATGTGCCCCTGGGGCAGTACACCCTCAAGGCGGAGAACCCGGACAGTGTTGTTTTTCTGAATAATGCACTCAGGGTGACATCCAGCTCCGGCTTATCGCTTACCGTAAATCATTTGATACCCAATGTGTTCAGGAGCTCTTCGTATCAGAATATCGAGCTTAGATTCCTAAATACCGGAAATATTGACATACCCTTTTATCGCGGGCTTATCACTGCTCCGGCATCTTTTGAAACTGAAATTACTGCCCTGGAAGGTCAGTTGTATACAAGGGATATGCTGATTCCTGACACCAATTATAGTTTAGCTGAGGAGGCTTTTATGTTGATCGATGATCAGCTACGCCTTCCCCTGGTGGGCAAGGATCTGAGTCCGGGAATGGAACACAGGATCAAATTAAGAACGGGAGGCATCAGCTCGAATCCTATTGGCTTTTATCTTCAAAGCCATCCATATCAGACCTCCGACTTCGTCAGTCTTTATCTGTCCCTGATTGAAAGCGTCAGGCTCTCAGTTTTAACGAATCCGGGGATATACGGTTTGAACAGCTTCCCTGAGGTGATTGCTGAATTTGCCGACAGTGCCAGTTTTCACGATCTGGCTTTTGCAATGATGTTTCAATCCGGGCTGTTAAACGAATACGACACAGTGGGAATAAGTTGGGGTGTGATGCCGGGAATGAGTGCTTATGATACCTATTCTCCCCACGCTTTTACGGGCCACGACTTCAATCCAGGCCTTGGATGTGCAACAAGTCAGTTGGCCGACATAGAATTTACAGAGGGAGGAGATTACTTCTGGGAAATCAATAAGTATGACGGCCAGGCAGGCAGTACTCTTGGCTGGGATCTGATCCGGGCTTCCAGTACTTGTCATATCACCGCTACAAGCAGCGACCCCTTTATCATACGCCTGGCATCCCTCGCCTATACAAATCAGCCTGCTTATCTGGGTGGGTGGTATCCGGCGGTAGACAAATCCTGGCCAATCGTGATTGCCGACGGGGGCATTTTCGGATTTGATACTACCCGATTCCTGATCGATGCAGCTGGGTTCACCCATTACAATGACTTATATGGCGGTTCTTTTTCATTGAGGATGCAAGGGACAGACACCCTTCTTCTCTGCTTCACTGCCTATGTCCCCGGTATCGGAGAGGAGGGAGTTCCGGGTGCTCCGGGTGCTCCGGGTGAAGCTGGAAGCCCTGGTGGACAGGGTGGTCCAGGAGATGGCGTGACCCCACCTGGTAAAGGAGGTGCCGGAGGACCCGGCGGATATGGTGGCCCCGGAGGCAATGGTGGCCCCGGAGGCCACGGGGGCAAAGGCGGCACGGGCGGTTTCCAGCAAAGTGGAGGTCCTGGTGGCACAGGCGGTCGTGGTGGCGATGGTGGCCCCGGAGGCATCGGCGGCCCGGGGGGGCTGGGTGGCCCGGGAGGTGATGCGGGAATGGCAAAACAGCTGCTTCCCACACCTACACCCGGACCGCAAGGCGGCGATGGCCCTCCAGGGAGTCCTAATACCCCTGAACCTGTTATACCCGACGGCCAGCCCCCTGATCCTGGGCCTGTCCCTCCCCCTGATGGTCCTCCAAATCAGCCTGCTCCTTGTGTGGAAGCTCCGCTACCCCTTGCGAATAAGATATGTGAAAGAAAGATGAAGATTGTGGGTTGTGGTAAGACTTTGTATGATTGTACCCTTGGGATTGGCTGGAAAACCTTGCTGGGCGCTGCGGCGGGAGCTATTGCAGGAGCAGGTGTCGGAGCTGCACCGGGTGCTGTGGGCGGGGCACTTTGGGGTGTTTTAGGCTGCACCAATGGAATCTATGGCTGCTTCTGGAAGGATAAATTTGCTGATATGGGTATTCTCAATCTCCCGTCCGATATCGTCGATCTGATTGGCTGTTTTGATATCGTGGGAGGTATGCTTTGTATCGCAAAGTATATTTGTCCTCATATTGCAATGGCCTGCGATCCGAATGAAATTGTCGGACCGCTGGGTTTTGGAGAGGCTCGCTTTGTTTCTGTGAATGACCGTTTGCCCTATACCATTCATTTTGAGAATGATTCACTCCTGGCCAACGCACCGGCAAGGCGCATCATCATACGGCAAACCCTGAGTCCGAATCTGAATCCAAATTCACTTCAAATCAATGGGTTTGGTTTTAATAATATGGACTTTACCTTGCCCCAGGGCCCGGCTTCTGTCAACCATACGCTGGCCTTGTCCGACAGCCTTGGCTATAATGTTCACATTACTTCAGGCATCGACCTGATTAAAAATGAATTCTTCTGCATTATGCAAACCATTGACCCGATCAGCGGTCTGGAACCTGAGGACCCTTTCCTGGGCCTTTTACCGGTGAATGATGTGCATAATTCTGGGCAGGGTTATGTGAGCTACAGTATCAAACCCAGGGTGGATGCTGAAACAGGAGACAGCGTTCTGGCACAGGCAGGGATTGTTTTTGACGACAATCCGGTGATTGAAACACCTGAGATTTTCAATGTGATCGATGCTGTTGCACCCATTAGCCTGATGAATGGTCTGCCCCTGACATCAGATTCCCTGATGATTCCACTATCCTTTACTTCCTGGGATGATCCGGATGGTTCAGGAGTGGGCAGAACATCTATTTTTGTAAGTGAGAACAGCAGCCCTTTCAGCTTGATCGGAAGCTATTATCAGGATACCAGCCTCTGGTTTCAGGCCAGTCCTTGCTCCCATTATGCATTCTATACACTCGCATCCGACAATGTCCTGAATGTGGAAGAAGATAAGGGCCAGGCAGAAGCTGAGATTTCAGTTCAACCCGCCCCTGCCATCCTTCAGCAGCCTGACGACCAAACCGTAGCCCAGCAAGGTCAGGCTGTCTTTCAAATTCTTGCCCACAATGCTCAGTTCTGGCAGTGGTTTGTCAGTGTTGATGAGGGCGAAAGCTGGCAGTCAGTAGCGGATAATGCTCTATTCAATGGAAGTACAACAGCAATGCTTGAGGTCAATGCTACAGACAGTATGGATACCTGGCTTTTCAGGTGCGAGCTTGGGAACCCTTATTGCTCAGTGCTTTCAGATATGGCTCAACTTAGGGTGGAAATTCCTCCGCATATTGTGGTGGAAGCGCAGTCCAGGCAGGTCTGTGAAGGAGATAGTGTAGGTTTTTGTATTGAGGCTGCGGGAGCACAACCCATTGCCTATCAATGGTTTTATGAGGGAAGCCCGATTGAAGGCGCTCAGGATGCCTGTCTTTCCCTCTATTCCTCTGTCAGTGATTCAGGTGCTTATTATTGTCTCGTCCGAAATCCCTTTGATTCAGTATTCAGTCAGCAGGTCTTCCTGGAGGTTTATCCATTACCCGAGGCAGATGCCGGACAGGATACCGGCTTCTGTGCCGGAGAGAATATTGTGCTTTCAGGAAATGAGGGTCTATCGGGATGGTATTGGAGCAATGGTCTCAATCAGCAACACATTTTTGTGGATGTGCCCGGATCTTATTCTTTGAGGGTAGAAGACAGCCTTGGGTGCCTGAGTCCTCCGGATACCATTGTGGTCACTGCATACTCACTCCCCTTGGTATCTGCTGGTGAAAATGATTCAATTGTGGAAGGAAGTGATATACTGCTGGGAGGGACTGCTGTTGGTCAGGAACCCTTAAACTACGCCTGGATCCCCTCTGCGTATCTCAGTGATCCGGTCTCGCCTGCACCCATTGCAAGCCCACCCCTCACAACCACATATCATTTGGTGGTCACGGACGCGAACGGATGCATTGGCACAGACTCGATACGAATTGTGGTTACCCCGGCCTATATCTACACTTTAAACGGGCAGGTGTATTACCAGAATGATGCTTTGAGCTTGATGAAGGAAGCACCGCTCGTCCTGCGCCAGTATGGAGACGAACCTGACCGGAACGGGCTAAGTGATACACAGGGCAGCTTTTCTTTCTCACATCTGTCCAGGGGGCTGTTTGATCTTTCCATCGAGCACACCTACACTGTGGGGGGCATTAATGCAGTGGATGCACTCCTTGCAGCACGACATTTTGCAGGATACAGCCATCTGAACGGCAAGCCGCTCCAAGCCGCCGATGTGAACGCCGATGGGGTTGTGAACAGCAATGATGCGCTCCTCATATTGCAGCATTACGCCGCACTCATTTCTGATTTTCCCGCCGGTAGCTGGATTAATGAGGACAGCATTCGCATTACGGATACATCCCTAAGCCTTGACTACTATACCCTTTGTTATGGAGATGTCAACACTTCCCATATCCCGGGTCAGAGTATAAAATCAGCTGGGATCAGCCTCAAAGTGAATGGGGCTGTAAAACCGGCAGCAGAGAAAATCACTGTGCCGGTGTCCGTTGAGGAGAGTGTATTGGCAGGATCGCTCAGCCTTGTCTTGCACTATCCGTGGAAGGAAGTAAGCAGTGTTGCCTTCATACCTACTCCTTCGCTGGAAAATGCAGTGATACGTGAGGAAGAGAAGGGTATCCGCCTTGCCTGGTTCAATACCGAGGGGAAAAGCTGGAACGCAGGAGAGGTGCTCTTTTATCTGGAGCTCAGCCTTGACCCGGAAAACCTCCGGGAACAAGCCGTGCTCAAGCCGGAAGTGGGTCTGTCGTCGGTTTGTTCGGATCCCCAGGCTCAGATTCTGGCGGATGTGGTACTTTCAGTCCCTGAAATCAATGTACAGGCTATGGATTTTCCGGCCCTCCTGGAAGTTTTTCCTAATCCGTTGAAGGATGTGACGGAGTTTCGTTATCGTCTGCCGGAGGGTACAAATATTAGGATATGTATCTACGATCCTCTGGGCAAGCAGGTAGATGAGATTGAACGTCTTGATGTTCCATCGGGTTGGCATAGTCTGAAATACAATGCCTCGGCTTTGTCGAGAGGTGTATACACATACGAAATGCTATTCTTGTTAGATGGTCAGGAGCAGCGGCTGGTTGGTAAGATGATGGTAATCCGCTAGAGAAAGCCTGAGCAGAGCTTGTTGAGGGCGAGGGTTGAATGAACCCCCGCCCTCTGTCTTTCTGAAAAAAAGGACAGGGATCAACCTCAGGCCGCATCCTCTTCCAGGCGTAAGTTCTCGATGATGAACTGCTGTCGGTCGGGGGTGTTCTTGCCCATATAAAAGGAGAGCATTTCGGTGATGGAGGCATCCTTCCGCAGGATGACCGGATCAAGGCGGATCGACTTCCCGATGAAGTGCTTGAACTCATCCGGGGAAATCTCGCCCAGGCCTTTGAATCGTGTGATCTCCGGATTTCCGCCCAGCTTCTCCATCGCCCGCTGGCGCTCGCTTTCTGAATAGCAATACAAGGTCTCCTTCTTATTCCTGACGCGGAACAAGGGCGTTTGCAGAATATACAGGTGCCCGTGGCGTACCACATCCGGATAGAACTGAAGAAAGAAAGTGAGCAGCAACAGCCGGATATGCATCCCGTCCACATCGGCATCCGTGGCAACCACAATGTTGTTGTAACGCAGGTTTTCTACGCCTTCTTCGATATTCAGGGCCGATTGAAGAAGATTGAACTCTTCATTCTGATAGACGATCTTTTTGCTCAGGCCATAAGAATTCAGGGGCTTGCCCTTCAGGCTGAACACCGCCTGGGTATTCACATCCCGGCTCTTGGTGATGGATCCGGAGGCACTGTCGCCCTCGGTGATAAACAAGGTGGTTTCCAGCCGGCGCTCGTGATTGTCCCCGTAGTGGATGCGGCAGTCGCGCAGTTTTTTGTTGTGCAGGCTGGCTTTCTTCACGCTCTCCCGGGCGAGCTTTTTGATGCCGGCCATCTCCTTGCGCTCTTTTTCCGACTGAAGAATCTTGCGATACAGCGCTTCGGCGGTCTCAGGGTGTATGTGGAGGTAGTTATCCAGGTTGCGCTTGATGATGTCATTCACATAGTTGCGGATGGTTTGCCCGTCAGGCTCTATGTGTTGACTGCCCAGTTTGGTTTTGGTCTGGGATTCGAAGATGGGCTCCGTCACTTTGATGCTGATGGCTGCGATGATGGAAGCCTTGACGTCGGCAGCGTCAAATTCTTTGTTGTAAAATTCCCGTATGGTTTTTACCAGGGCTTCGCGGAAGGCAGCCTGGTGTGTGCCGCCCTGGGTCGTGTGCTGGCCGTTGACAAAAGAATAATACTCTTCGCCGTACTGCTTGCCGGAGTGGGTAAAGGCGCATTCAAAATCTTCTTCCCGGATATGGATGACAGGGTAGAGCAGGTCGTTGTTGCCCCCGTTGATGTTGTGCATCAGCAAATCGAGGAGGCCGTTCTTCGCCTGGAATTTTTGTCCGTTGAAGTGAATGACGAGCCCGTTGTTCAGGAAGGCATAGTTCCACAGTTGCTTCTCGATATAGTCCGGAATATAATGATATTGCCCGAAAATGGCCGGGTCGGGGGTGAAGCTGATCAGGGTACCATCGGGCTCACCGGATTCTTGAATGGGATGATCGCTGATGATTTCTCCTCCGGCATATTCCACGATCTTGGTTTTGCCTTCGCGAATGGATTGCGCCCGGAAATAGGAGGAGAGCGCATTCACCGCTTTCGAGCCCACGCCGTTCAGGCCCACTGCTTTCTTGAAAACCTTGGAGTCGTATTTGGCGCCGGTATTGATTTTTGAAACACAGTCGATGACCTTTCCAAGGGGCATTCCCCGGCCGTAATCGCGTATACTGATACTGGGGGCCTCCAGTCTGATCTCGATTTTTTTTCCGTATCCCATCACAAACTCATCGATGGCATTGTCGATGATTTCCTTGATCAGGACGTAAATGCCATCATCCTGGGAAGCTCCGTCCCCCAGTTTGCCAATGTACATCCCGGGACGCAGCCGAATGTGTTCTTTCCAGTCGAGCGACCGGATGCTGTCGTCAGTATATTGTTCGGTCATAGTTTTATCCAATCCGCTGCAAAAGTAGCGGAAAGCGTGCAAATGCAGGACAATTCACACCTCCTACTTATCAAGAAATCCCGGGGATTTATGCACGGGGGCGTCGGCGTCCCTTTTTTCCAGGGTGTCGTCGTCCCTTTTGGACCGGGGTGTCATTTCCCCCGCACTCATCCTCATCCTCATCCTCTTCCTCTTCCTCTTCCTCTTCCTCTTCCTCTTCCTCTTCCTCTTCCTCTTCCTCTTCCTCTTCTTCTTCCTCTTCCTCTTCCTCTTCCTCTTCCTCTTCCTCTTCCTCTTCCTCTTCCTCTTCCTCTTCCTCTTCCTCTTCCTCTTCCTCTTCCTCTTCCTCTTCCTCTTCCTCTTCCTCAAACTCACCTGCCTCTCATCTTGGAGGGAAGATAGTTGCTTTGAAAGACATATGAAAATGTAACACGGAGAGCCCAGAGATTTCACAAAATGCACAGAGATTAATAATTCGCGCTCGGACTCGAAATCGCGCTCGTGCTTAACCCTGATTAGTTGGTGCTTAGTGCTAAGTGGGACACTGCCTAAATAAGGTGCACCACAGATAACACAGATTAACACAGGAAAGAAATCAGCTCCACTGTCGGATTATGCCATCTTCTATCTTTTATCTTTTATCTTTTATTCATTATCGAACATTTGTATCTGGTTTGTATTGAACGACTTATGAGTTTTTTTAGCTGCAAAGCACGCTAAGAATGCGCAATGCGGCCTACTCTTTCCCGAATTTATGACTTATGCCTTCGGCCTTATTACATAAACAGGCCTCTCCTTCAGGGCCTTCTAAATTCGCGCTCGGACTCGAAATCGCGCTCGTGCTTTAGACTGCTTCTCGCTTTTCGCTTTTCGCTTTTCGCTTTTCGCTTTTCGCTTTTCGCTTTTCGCTTTTCGCTTTTCGCTTTTCGCTTTTCGCTTTTCGCTTTTCGCTTTTCGCTTTTCGCTTTTCACTTTTCACTTTTCACTTTTCAC
>Ga0334888_1002293_pt1 | contig 21391 bp, 17 predicted proteins | sample GraSluR1_MG_FD_207227 | JGI IMG/M metagenome (GOLD analysis project Ga0334888, IMG submission 207227) | Sludge microbial communities from methane-producing bioreactor in Wageningen University, Netherlands - Granular Sludge_3_08-R1 | ecosystem: Engineered > Bioreactor > Anaerobic > Unclassified ...
AGGACAATCTACAAAACCCTTTTATATAATGATTGTCCTTTTAGTACATGATGGCAAAAGGTGGTCCCGTCGGTGAAGATGAAGAGAAGGCGATCCTCGAAGCTCTGAAGGCGGGCCGATCCGTCCGAGACGTAGCCGACGAATTCGACAGAGCGACAGGGACCATATCTAACATAGCCGCACGAAATGAACTCGATTTGGGTGAACGTTCAGCAACGAAAAAGGCGGCTCTTATCAAGTCCTGTTACGCCGCCGAGGACAGGATCAAGCTGATAGGCGAGGCCCTGAACAAAGGCAGGGAGCTTCTGAAGAGCTGCGATAGTCCCCGCGATTTTCAATATCTGATGACCGGCTTTGCGATCGGCATCGATAAGCGGCGGCTGGAAGAGGCGACCGACCCATCGGCCCGGGGCGGGGAGATCCGGATCCTCTTCGAGAGGATGGGCGAGGAGGTGGAGGCTTGAGCTTCCAAGTCCCTGTGGGGAAGCAGAGGGACTTCTGTCTCGGCTCCGATGCGAGGGTCAATATCGCCCACGGGGCGGTGAGGTCTGCGAAGACCGTCGGGGCCAACGTCCGATGGCTCCGGGCCGTCCTGGAGGCGCCGGCGGGTGTCAACCTCCTCATGACGGGGAAGACCCTCACCTCCCTGGAGCGCAACGTCCTTCTCCCCATCTCCAGGCTTGTGGGGGCGGGCGACTTCGAATACCGGCGGTCCCTGAAGGTCGCCACCATCTACGGGCGGCATATCCTTTGCGAAGGGGCCAACGACGAGAGCGCCTATACCAAGATCGCCGGCCTCACCCTCGGCGGCGCCTACGTTGACGAGGGGAGCCTCTCCCCGGAGAGCTTCCTTAACATGCTGGTGAGCCGCCTCTCCGAGCCCGGAGCTCAACTCTTCCTCACCACGAACCCCGGCCCCCCCGCTCACTACCTCAAGAAGCGATGGATCGATCGAGAGGAGGAGCTGGACCTCAAAAGCTGGCATTTCACGCTCGAAGATAACCCCTGGCTGGATCCCGTTTACGTCGCCGAGCTCAAGCGCCAGTTTGGCCCCCCGTCCAGCCTCTTCTATCAGAGGTACGTTCTCGGTCTGTGGGTGATGGCCGAGGGGGCGGTCTATCGCAACTTCGACCGGGACCTTCACGTCGTCCCCTCCCTCCCCGACGAGAGGATGGAGGAGATGAGGGTCGCCGTCGATCCTGGGGCAACCCATCCGAGCGCGTTTTTGAAAGCTGTTAGGATCGGCGAGACGTGGTACGTCTTCGGCGAGTATCGGAAGGCCGACAAGTCCCCGGCTGAGGTATCGAAGGACCTTAAGAGGTTCCTCGACGGGATGCACCCCTCATCGATCGACGTCGACCCGGCGGCGAAGGCTCACCGGCTCCAGTTCATCGGCGACGGTATCGAGGGGGTCCAGCAGGCCGATAACGACGTCCTCAACGGCATCCAGCGGGTCATCTCGGCGTTCAATCAAGGATGGCTCAAGCTTGTGGGGCCGGCTACTCCCATGCTCCAGGAGGAGCTGGAGGGTTACAGATGGGATCCGAAGGCGACGGAACGGGGCGAGGACGCCCCCATTAAAGAGGGCGACGACCTCGTCGACGCCCTTCGATACCTGGTTAATAGGATCAGCAAGAGCCGCCGGCTTACTCCTCCGACGGCGAGACGAGAGAGGGGGAGGATCAGATCATGACTTCGACCGTACATACTGACTTAAGCTTCCTCGGACCGGGGCGAAAATGGCCCCCAACAGAGGATAAAGCGCGGCTGGACCGATACGCAATTAACCGCCTCCTCCTGGAAGGAGACCACGATCTCATCTTCACCAGCCTGAATGAGGACGACGCCCCCCGGATCGTCAAGATGAGGGTCAACTGGTTCAAGCGGATCATGACCCTCTTCTCCGACCTGGCTGTGGGGAACCCTCCGGCGATCAGAGCCGACGAGCCGCAACAGCCCAACCTCGACCGGGTCGTTGAGGGTAACTCCCTCTCCCTCACGGCCTACGACCTCTTCTCCGACCTCATAGCCTTCGGCGACGGGGTCCTCAAGGTCCGATGGAACGGGGGCCGGGGTGTCATCTCCAGGATCGACCCTCGGCTCTGGTTCCCGGTCGTCGACCCCGACGACGTCGGGACCTTTGCGGCTCACGTCCTGGCCTGGGAGATCGTCGAGGGCGACGAGAAGTACGTCAAGGCCGAGATCCACCTCGCCGGAAGGATAGAGCACCGTCTCCTCAAGCTCAACGCCGCCGGCGACGAGATCCTCGGAGCCGTCCCTCTCGCCACGATCGAGAGGTACTCGACCCTGAAGGACTCGGAGGAGACGGGCGTCCCCGGCTTCCTGGTGGTCCCCTTTTCCAACCTGAAGAGCGGCGACGGCGTCTTCGGGCTGGACGACTTCAAGGGCATAACTGACCTTGTGGAGGAGGTCGAGCGGCGGCTGATCAAGATCTCCGGGACCCTGGACGTCTTCTCTGACCCCTGGATGGCGGGACCCCCGGGACTGAGGATCAAGGACCCTGTGACGGGCGAGGTAGTTTGGGCTTCCGACGAGAAGTACATCGCCCTTAACGAAGGCGAGTCCCCGCCCTCAATCCTCACGTGGGATGCTCAGATGGGGGCGACGTTCTCCCACATCGAGGAGGTCCTCGGCCAACTGTACGTGATGGCCGAGCTGTCGCCGGCGGCCTTCGGCGAGACGAAGTCCGGGCTCGCCGAGTCGGGATCCGCCCTCAAGAGGCTGATGCTCCCCACCCTGGCGAAGGTCAACCGGCTCCGGCTCCGGATCAAACCGGGGCTTCTCACCGTCCTGGTGACGACCGCCGAGCTCGAAAAGGCTTCCAGGATGCCGGGGGCGACGTCCCTCGACAACCTCACTATCGAATGGAGGGAGAACCTCCCCACCGACCCCCTGGAGGCGGCGAAGGTGGAGGCGACAAGACGGGGAGCGAGAGCCACCTCGACGTGGGGGTCCCTATCCAGGCTCGACCCCGACGCCACCGAGAAGGACCTCGAAGCCGAGGAGGCGAGGATCAAGGAGGAGGAGGCCGTCCTCCCTCCCTAATTTATCACAAAAAGGACAAACCTTTAAATACTATACCAGTGAATATAGACAATAAGGCAAACGAAGGCCGCAAACTTCGGAGATTCGAAAATGTCCAGTGATGATGAAAAGAAGTTCACGCAGGCAGACGTGGACCGGATAGTCCAGGAACGGATAGCCCGTGAGAAGGCGAAATACGCCGACTATGACGAGATCAAGGCCGAAAATGAGGACCTGAAGGCCAAGATCGCCGAGAACGAATCCGCCACCCTGGAAAATCTAAAGCAGAAGGTCGTCACCGACCTCAAGCTCCCCCCCTCCCTGGCGGGACGACTCCAGGGCGCGACGGAGGAGGAGCTGAAGGCAGACGGCGCCAAGCTGCTGAAAGAACTCGGTCCCCGCGAGCCTGTGGGTGGTGGGGGGCAACCTCCGGGCGACGTGAAGAAACCGTTAACCCGTGAGGCTGTCAAGAAGATGACCCCCGACCAAATCATCGCAAACATGGACCAGATCAAGGCCCAAATGAAAGAGGGCTCACTGAGGTAAGATAGATGGCAATAACGAATTTCATAGGCGAGGTTTGGGCGGCCCAAATCCTCCAGGCTCTCCAGAAGGCCCTGGTTTACGGACAGGCCGGAGTGATCAACCGGGACTACGAAGGCGACATCAAGGGGAAGGGCGACACGGTGAGGATCACCGCCCACGGCCCGATAACGATCGACAACTACGACAAGAGCACCGGCCTCTCCGATCCTGAGGAGCTGGACGACGCCTCCACCACCCTGGAGATCACTCAGGCCAAATCCTTCAACTTCCGGATCGAGGACGTCGACAAGGCGCAGATGAACGTGAAGCTGATGGAGAGCGCCACCAGAGACGCGGCCTATCGGCTCGCCGACGTGGCTGATCAGTATATCGTGGGGATCATGGCGGCCCAGGCCGGCTCTGCTGTGGGGGCCGACGGATCTGACAAGATCTTCGACGGGTCGACTGACCTAGTATCCGAGGAGCTGCTTGAGATCAAGCAGAAGCTCGATGAGGCCGATGTCCCCTTTGAGGGCCGATGGGTCATCGTCCCGCCCTGGGTGACGAAGTGGCTTCTCCAGGAGGACGCCGTGAATCTCCCCATGTGGTCTGCTGTGGAGGGAGTGATGAAGAACGGTCAGATAGGCCGTCTTTATGGCTTCGACATCCTCCAGTCCAACAACGTACCCAACACCGCCGGAGATCACTACAAGGTTGTGGCTGGGGTGGCGAGGGCGACGACCTTCGCCGACTCTGTGAACGAGACCGAGGCTTACAGGCCTGACAAGTTCTTCGCCGACGCCCTCCGGGGTCTCCACTGTTACGGCGCGAAGGTTATCGATCCTGAATGCCTGTGCGTTCTGACCTGTGCTCCGAGCTGAGGTGATGAAGAATGGTAAGATCTGAAATAACCGTAAACGGGCTTTCGGGGGCGTGGGCTGACAGAGAGACGCCCGACGCGATCGATAAGGGAAACCATCACGTCATCGCCGAGGGTGCGAACTTCAAGAGGCTTCTGATCCTCGTCCACATCTCGGCGGGAACGGGAACCGGCGGCGCTGTGACTCTGAAGGCCGGAACCGCTCACCCTGCCTTTAGGCGAGGTCTCGGCGACCTTGTGAGAGGCGACGACGTAGTCGCCAACGATGAGTTCTGCATCGGACCCATTGAGACGGCTCGATACCTCCAGGCAGACGGGACGATCCACATCGACATAACCGACACGACCGGGACCAACATCGCCGGGACGATCGAGGCCTACGCTCTGCCTTGAAACATCACGATGGTCTGCGTTAGCCATAGGGGGAAGCCTCAAAGGGCTTGTCACCTAGGCCCGTTCCCCTGGGCTTCCCCCACAAACCTCGAAGGTACGATTCTATGACTGAATATGTCACTTCTGAAGAGATGGACGCCTACGCGGCCAACAGACCCGACTCATCGGCCTGGACCGGCGCCACCGAGGCGGATCAAGAGGACGCCCTGAAATACTCCTCCTCCCTTGTGGACTCTCTTCTATTCGTGGGCCGGAAGTACGACACCGATCAGGCCCTCCAATGGCCGAGGCTGATTAAGGTCCGGGGCGGCTGGACGGTCGAGAGGGACGCCGAGGGGGACGTCTGCATCCCTCAAGCGATCAAAGATGCAGTCTGCGAGGAGATCCTGTCGAGGCTATCCCCCACAGGCGCCGAGAGAAGAGCCCTCCAGGCCTCCGGGGTGAAGAGCTTCCGGATCTCTGACCTCTCCGAGACCTTCGACCCTGCGATGGAAGGCGGCGGGATCAAGGGAACGCCCCTCATATCATGGACGGCCTACCGGCTGCTGGAGCCCTATCTGGCGAAGGGAGCGCGGGCGAGATGAGCCTGATCTCCGGCTACCTCAACCAGACGGCCAGCCATTACGTCACAGCCGAATTTTATAATGGGGCTCCTCTCGACGAGATCCCGCTCAACGATATAACCATCGGCGAGGACTTCAGGATCCGGGCCGAACGTTCGGGGAGCGCCGGCGATCCGAGACATGTCTATCTGGTCGGGACCCTTGACGGTGAGCCCGTAACTGAAACTCTCACTTTTACATCTGGTCTATACGGCCCCGAATTGATCGTAACGGGCGATGAGCTATTCGACGACCTCACCGAAGTTACAACCGATATGGGAGGGGACTACGGCATAACAATCAGTATTCGGGCCGTTGATGCCGCCGGCGATGAGATCCCACCCACATGGCAAGAATTCGCCTGCAGGTGGGAAGACAAAAGATCGACCTACCTTAAGGTGAGTGACGACGAAGCCAGCGAAGTTATCGCCGTATCTGATGCCAAAGTGATATGTGAGGCTCAAATAGAGGCCGAGGCCCTGGTTAGGCCCGTTGTTGGCGGCGTTCCGGGGATAGTCTATGAGGTTAAGGTGGTGAAGTCCACGCCCGGCTTGTCGGGGTCCGAGGAGTTCCGTGTTCTTCTTCTCGGGGGCGTGGGCGAGTGACCCGAACCCCGACCCAACGAATAGGCGACAAGTGGGCGAGGACGATCGCCGAGGCCTTCCTGGCGTGGCAGAGGGAGGTAGAGATCGACGGCCGAAAGAACATCCCGGCGACGGCCTTCGACCCCTCCCCTTTCATCGAGGCCGCATTTTACGAGAGCGGTGATGCTCAGCTCGAAGAGATCGGCAAGCTTGTGGGGATAGGCGTCAAATTCGATCTACGAAACCCTGAGACAGCGGCCTGGATCATGAAATATGGAGCGGCTGAGGTTAAGTACATCGACGAGACGGCGAAGGCCACCATCAGAGATATCGTCCTCCGGGGCCAGACTGAGGGCCTAACCCCCACAGCTCAGGCGAAGTTGATCAAAGACCATATCGGACTCCTCCCCCGCCAGCTCCGAGCCCTGGAGACCTTCGAGGAGGGGCTTGTGGGGATGAATGAGGCCGCGAAAGCGAAGGCGGTCGAGAAGTACCGCAATAGACTTCTGAGACAGAGAGCGATGACCATATCGCTTACGGAAAGCCACAGGGCGGCCAACGAAGGATATCGAGCGGCCAACAGGGACGCGGTGAAGAGGGGCATCCTCGACCCCGACGAATGGGAGAGAGCCTGGCTCGGAACCCACGATGGCCGGATGTGCTCCATCTGCGAGGGGCTTGTGGATGCGAGGGCGGATCTCCCCGACGGTCAGTTTGACAGAGGGGGAGGGGGCGGGCCAATTAAGCACCCGAAATGCCGTTGCTGCGAGATCCTGGTCCGGAAGGTCGCATAACTGGTCATCATGGCAAAGCGGAAGACCGCCAAGAAGCGGGACTATAAGAAGGAATATAGGGATTTTCACGGTAAGCCCAAGCAGATCAAACTCCGGAACCAGCGCAACGCAGCGCGGCGGAAGATGGGGCTCAAGGTCGGAGATACTCGAGAAGTGGATCACAAAGTCCCTCTCTCAAAAGGGGGCTCCAACGGGAAGAGGAATCTCAGGATAGTTTCTCGCCGAACGAATAGGAAGAAAGGCGCGAAGCGATAACACCGCAACAATTCTATTCTCACCATTTTATAAGCACCATTTCGACCTGTAAAGCCCGGATGGCGTGCAAGAAATCAGCATCCTCCGAGCGTCTTCGGTAAGACGGCGAGTTCGTCTTTGGTAAGGTCTTGTCTTTGGTAAGGATTTGTCTTTGGTAAGAAGCTATTTATACGATCCTTACCAAAGACAAATACAATGAAGTCGATTAAGGCTCCGGAGGGTGGAGTTTACCGCCAGGAATTTTATAAGTGCAACAAAGAGCGGTGTAAGAAATGCCGGGACGGGCCGGGACATGGACCCTATTGGGCGCGGTTCTGGTGGGAGGACGGAAGAACGCGAAAGAAGTACATCGGCAAAAACCTACCTCTTACCAAAGACACCCCGGAGGAGGAGCCCGTCCTTACCAAAGACAAGACCTTACCAAAGACTCTTACCGAAGACACGCCCCCACCCGAACCCCTACCAAAGACACGAAAGCGACTTACCAAAGACAAATCCTTACCAAAGACGAGCACCCCCACAGGCGATGAGGTAAAGAGAGCCCTGGAGGCGATCAGAGGCTTTCACGCGCGTGGGATAGAGCCAACGGCGGCGGAGGTGGCGGAGGCCGTGGGGATGGAGTCCAGGCCCCTGGGGCGGTCGATGGCGGCGGCGGGGATCCAAGCGGTCAACTGTCACCGAGGCGGGAAGAAGGCGCGGCGCTACGTCTTCGAGCTGAGGGAGAGGATTGAGGAGATGCTAAAGGGTATAGCAGTTGGGTGACACTACCACGTGGGCGGCGATCACTTAGCTCCACCAGAAAATACCAAACGGCCCGACTTATCTTGACGCAACGACCTATCTATTAAGTCTTGATCAATTTCATAGCGCTCATCGACGGCGGAAAGAAGTTCGTCATGTGTATTGGGCTCGCGTGGACGTTTTGCCCTATAATAGTATAACTGAACTACTACCCCCGCCTCCTTAGCCGCCTGAACTGCGGGTACAAAATCACTATCGCCCGTGATTATTACAGCCTTTTCAATCATCCCACGCCAGCTCATCCGAACAAGGTCCACCGCAAACAAAACATCGACTCGTTTTTGAACAAGCTCTCCACCGACCCACCCCAATTTTCCGAGTCTCGATTCAAATCTAGGGAGACGCTCCACAACATTCATAAATTTTTGTTTGTTTGCGTATCTCCGTTTTTCGTCTTCGGTGGGCGGATCGCTCTGAAAAGGCATACAATCATAATAATAGGTTCTTAATCTATAGTCCGATCCATTACACAAATTATCACAAAATATCTCAAAGTCGATTTTTGGGCGCCCGAACGGGCCATCTAAAACCTTCTCGAAAAAACCACCGTCGATAAAAACCGCTACCTTCCCCAAAAAATTCCCTTCCATATCTGTGAATATTTCACTACCGTCCCCGAAGGGACGGTAGGGGCTATAGTGTAGTTACTCACTACTATAGGCAGTGATATAATAATCTGGCGGATGGGGCAGGATTTTTGGAGCATCGAAACACTTTTCGCCTATTGGGGCAGTCTCTTCCCCAGGAGATCAGGATATGGGAATTAAGGAAAAGTTACCGTTGCTTAATAGCGAAAAGAAAGCGACAAGAATCGCGGGCTATGTGGTGTATGCGTTTGTTGTTTTGATTGTCTTGGGAGCCATTCTTCCGAGCCCGGATACTGGAGGAGAGACGGGGACGACCACGACAGCCGCAACTGCGGCCACCACAGACGAGAGCGCGGCCACTGGAACGGCTGACAAGGAGAAAGAGATCGATCCAAACCTTGAATGGATGGCCACAACTTACGTATCAATGGGTTATATCGTGGAGGACATGCAGGCAGTGAGTACCGCTGCAGAAGATATGGACATTGACGAAGTAGCGTCCAGATGCTCCGACTTAAAGGCCCATGTTCAAGTAGCAAAGCGCCTTAATAATGAATACGAAGTTAGCTCAGAATTGGCGACTGCTAAATATGAATGGGGCGGGGCTTTGGACGACTACGAAAGGGCGGCTGAAGAGGGTTATAACGGTGCGAAAAACCTAGACCCGGAAGCCCTTGAAAAAGCATCACTGTATATGACGATGGGAAATAAGCATATCGAAAAGGCAACGGCTGAGATTGACCGATACAGTAAGGCTTAGATCCCCACCTTTTCATCTCTTTTTATTCGATCCTATTATTAAATTCTCTAGAAGCGTTTTGAGGGGCTCTTTTTTCTGGAGGTGCGGGGGAACCATGGCTGATGGGGTTCATTTTGAGGCGATAATACTAAAATTTACCGAAACATTTTTTAATGAAATTTGACAGTAACTTTATCCAAGAGGTTGACAAGATGTGGTTTAAACTGATTTTGGCGTTATTGATGCTGGTATCCTCAGCCCTGGCAGACGAGGTAGATGACCAAATAGCTGCCCTGAAAGATCCAGCCACAGGATGGGAAGAGAGGACCGAAGCCCTTAATGGATTAATCCAAAGTAATGATTCAAGAGCTGTTGAACCCTTGATTGCGTGTCTAAATGACGAAAATTCAGCAATACGTTTTTCCGCGGCCGCGGGTCTTGGATCATTTGCTGATCCTAGAGCTGTTGATCCGTTGATCGATTCTCTGAAGAACGACAAAGATGTCTTAACTCGCAAGGGGGCTGCGTACTCTTTAGGTAAAATTGGCGATCCTAAAGCCCTTTCCGCGTTGAAATATGCGGCCGCTAATGATGAATCCCCACAAGTTCGGGGTAGTGCAACTGAAGCTATAGCTGTAATCAATGTCGATAATCCCGAAGAAAGCCCATTAACCTTATCGATAGGAGCTATATCCCTTATAACAGCTGCTCTCTTAACCAGGTCCAGGAGGAGATAAGAATTAGACCGGAATTACAATACTTTAAACTGTAATTGCCTTCAAACTCCACCACCTTTTTTATAACAACCGAACCCCGGCTTGTTTACTCGATCGCAAGCCTCCCCACAGAGACTATAGGAATGTTGGCGAGCCGTCGCGTATCATCATGGGGTGATGGGTCGAAAAGATCCTTATCCGAGAGGGCCGGCCCGGAGCAGTGGCGACCGATAGCGGTTTTTGAGGCGAGAATTTCGATTAGACTTATCGATCAGTTATACCAAGTAGGCAGATCACATCAGCCCCCCAGGGAGGGAGTACAATTGAGATTATTTTATACGACATACCCGTTCTTATGTAACCGATTGACCCTAAATGATAGGGCGGGTTACATAAGAAAATACGGGGGGGGCCAGAGCCCAGTAGGAGGAGTTACTCGAACCTCGCGCGATGGAGATTAATGTAAGGCGAATGATCTTCACAAGTCTTAAGAAACATTGAAGAATCTTCAAAGAAACGTCGAAGAATCGTCACATGGCGAGCTAACCTATAAATAGCACCACGCCATTATAATTGGTGTCGAAATAGACCTGGGGGTGCCACCCCAGGAGGAACCGAAATATGACAGTCAATCGACCAGGGGATCAGATCCTCACAGTCTACATGCCAAAAGACGAGCGGGCTATTTTTGCATCCGCCGCCAAAAATTTAGGCGTTCCTGTGTCATCTTTTGGAAGGCTAATTTTGAGAATCGGATACGATCAAGTCCAGCGAGAGCCTTCGCTCCTAATCGAGGCGATGAAATGATAAGTAAAAGTTGGGTAGTGGCGGGTGCCATCCGCCACCGTGTCAGACCAGCCGCTTTCCTCCTTTTCGTTGCACGGCCAACAGGAACCGAAGAAGCCAGCCGAGCAGGTGGTCTATATGAGTTGTTGTAGTTTCCCCGATATAAATGTGTCTATTTTGCCATTTACAGCCACCTCATCCAGATCAAGGCAAACGGGGACCGGGTTATCCTTCGCAAACCCTACCTCATCTCCACGAGATCACTTTCACCATGCTCATGGTGAAAAAATAAAAGATATCCGGTCAGAGGGGTGGAGATGAACGCCCCCACAGTCGAAGAACTGACCCGGTTCATCAAGTTCCTCGGCCATGAAAAGTTCTGCATCAAGAGCGTGAGGACGGGCGAGAAGGGCGCACAAGAGGCGCATTTCGACCTCATCAACGCCAACAAGGCCGTCGATTACATCAAGCTGAGGGACGGGAAGAGGCAACTGTGGGTGAACGTCCAGAAGTTGAAGAGGGACTCCGAGAAATACCATACCCATCTGGACGTCGAGGCCTACACCAACATTTTTTTGGACATCGACGCCAAAAAGCCTGATGATAGAAAGGACCACGCCGCGACTGAATTCGAGCGGGGCTTTGCTGTGGCGCAGCTCCCCACAGTCCAGAGATGGTTATCGGAGAAGGGCTTCAAGAGCGGGCTCGGCTTCAAGTCCGGGAACGGGGCGGGGCTGCTGCTGCCTATCCCCCCCACCGAACCGACGCCGGAGTTCATAGCGAAGGTGGCGGCCTTCCTGAAGGTGGTCAGAAAGGAGGCCGACGTCGACGTCGACACGGCGACCTTCGATCCTCCAAGAGTCTGTGGGGTCCTAGGGACCTGGAACTCGAAGTTTGAAGACGAGGAAGAGGGGCGGAAGAACCACCACCGGGAAGCTATCGGCGAGATCCCCACAAGAGATGAGGATGCGAAGCTCCTGAGGTTCATCGAGGAGCTGACACCAGACCCCGACGCCCTGAAGACCTGGACGGAGAAGTTCAACCAGCCCCCCACAGCCGGGGGGGACGAGGACGCCGAGCCGGAACCGCAGGAGGACGCCGGGGAGATCGACGTCGACTTTGTGAGGGAGAAGCTCGACACCCTTTTAGAGGCTGATCCGACCCTCCAGAGCCTTCTGGACTGGACCGACGAGGCGAAGGAACGGCACGACGGGGACCGATCAGACGCCGAGTTTGGGCTTGTGGGGAAGCTCACCGGCGCCGGGTTTACCGATCCAGAAATCAACTGGATCATGACCTACATCTCGCGGATCGGGAAGTGGTCCGAGGAGGGAGAACATTATCAGAGGCTTACCCTCCGGAAGATCCGGGCGAAGGATGCCGAGGAGACCGCCGAGGACGAAGGAGAGGGCGCCGGAGCCACCGACCCGGAACGGCTGAGGTTCAAGGATCTTATGAAGACCGTCACCGACGAGGAGACCGGGAAGAAGAGACGGCAAAGAAGCGTAACGGCGGCGGCAACCTCGATCATAAAGAAGTATGATATCATCTCGACCCCCGACGGTCAGATATGGGTCTACGACGCCCAGGAGGGGATCTGGAAGCCGAACGGTAGGACCCTCGTCGCCGCGGAACTCGATCACGCCGGGAACGACGCAACCAACATCACGTTCACCCGCGAGGTTACGCAAAAGGTCTTCCTCCGAACCCTGGACGAGACCGACGGCGATATCTTCAATCCGGACCCCGACCTATTCCCTGTCGAGAACGGGATCATAGACCTCAGGAAGGGGCTCGACGGCTTCATGCCGCACGATCCGAAGTATAAGCGCACCTGGAAGTCTCCGATCGTCTTCGATCCGAAGGCGAAATGCCCTGAGATCGAGAAGTACCTCGCCTCCAGCCTGGACGAGGCCGGGAGAGAGACTCTCATCGACGTCATGGCGGCGAAGCTGTCCGGTTACGTCTTCAACTACTTCTCACCATGGGTGGGGACGGGACGGAACGGTAAGCTGATGGCGGCGGAGATAATCAGAGGGATATGGGGAAGCCCTCTCATAACCGAAGTGGAGGTCTATAAGCTCGCGGAGAGGAGGTTTGATCAGATCGCCCTGAGGGGGAAGAGATGGATCTTCAACTCAGAGACACCCCGAACCGCCACAAAGACCCTATTCGATTGGGCAAAGAAGATCTCCGGCGGGGACATGATAACCGCCGATCAGAAGAACAAGGAGCACGTCCAGTTTAGGACCGACGCCTATTTCGTTTTTGATTGCAACTCCGCCCCAAGGATCGGCGAGTCTACGAGAGCGATCGAGGAGCGGATCGCCCCCATTTTTTGGCCCTATACATTCGTAGACAACCCCGTCGCCCCTGAGGAGAGGAAGGCAGATCGCCACCTCCTGGGAAAGATCACCAAGCCGGAGGAGCTTTCGGGATTCCTCAACGTCCTCCTCCTGGAGGCCCCGAGGCTGATCGAGACAAGGATCATCCGGAGAACTGGGACCGGGAAGGAGATCGTCGAGGCCTACAACCTGAAAGCCGACCATCTCGCCATGTTCTGGGACCGAGTAGTAAGCTATTCTCCTGGGAACGTGACACCGTCGACAGTGATGTACAACGGATACAAGCGGCTATGCGAAGCGATCAAAGTCTCACCCGAAACTCTCGTCGGCTTCAATCGATACGGGCAGAGAATTGGCTTCCGGAAGGGCTCGCCCCGCGTCTCAACCGACGACGGAAGGCAGGTACAGGTGAAGGGGTGGTACGACTGCGAGATCGACGAGAGCGAGTTAGAGGACCTCATCGGCCCCAAAGACGACGAGAAAACCGATCCGCCCCAAGACGACGATAAGGGAGACGACGAGAAGAAACAGGAACGGGTTACGGATGTTACCGGCATGTTACCGGTTTTGGAAAACGAAAACCAGCAACATGTTACCGATGTTACCGACATTACCACTTTAGATAACAGTCTAAAGGATATAGAGGATATAGGTAATAGTCCTGTAAATTGTATAAAGGAAGTTGTGGACGAAACCGGTAAAAGCGGTAAAATTGGTAACAAGATAGCGATTCCGACCGGTAACATAGCGGTAACATGCCCCCCAAAAAACGGTAACATCGCCGGCAAAACTTCACCCCGTCCTGTGGGCGAGAAGGCGAAGGACGACGGGGTCTTCGGGAAGAGTCGAGCGTACTATCTCCAAGTCGGTGGAGGCCAGATCCCCACCATCCGGCAACTGATGGATGACATCCCCAGCGAGTGGACAGCGGATAAAGCGAAGATGGCTATCCATCTCCTGGAGGAGAAGGGCGATTCGAGGGGGTTCAATATGCCGCCGGATTGAGTACAAAGAGGACAATCTACAAAACCCTTTTATATAATGATTGTCCTTATTGTACACAATGGCAAAAGGCGGTCCCGTTGGTGATGAAGAGGAGAAGGCGATCCTCGAAGCTCTGAAGGCCGGCCGGGGGGTCCGGGCTGTCGCCGCCGAGTTTGATCGAGCGCCCTCTACCATCTCTTCCGTCGCCACCCGCAACGGTCTGGACGTCGCCGAACATGTTTTGATGAAAAAGCGGGACCTGATGAGGACGTGTTACAACGCCGAGGCTCGCATCAGGCTTGTGGGGGAGCTGCTGGATAAGGCGCGGTCCATGCTGAAGACCTGCGACAGCTCAAGAGACCTTCAGTATCTCGCAACCTCGATAGCGATCGGCATCGATAAGCGGCGGCTCGAAGAGGCGACCGACCCGTCGGCGAGGGGCGGGGAGATCCGGATCCTCTTCGAGACGATGGGGGGCGAGGAGGTGGAGACTTGAGCTTCCAAGTTCCTGTGGGGAAGCAGAGGGACTTCTGTCTCGGCTCCGATGCGAGGATCAATATCGCTCATGGGGCGGTGAGGTCTGCGAAGACCGTCGGGGCCAACGTCCGATGGCTTCGGGCCGTCCTGGAGGCGCCGGCGGGTGTCAACCTCCTGATGGCCGGGAAGACCCTCTTCTCCCTGGAGCGCAACGTCCTCTCACCCATCGCTCGGCTCGTCGGCTCGAATAACTTCGACTATAAGAGGTCCCTCAAGACGGCCTACATCTACGGCCGGCCCATCATGGTGGAGGGCGGGAACGATGAGGCGGCCTATTCGAAGATCGCAGGCCTCACCCTGGGGGGAGCCTACGTCGACGAGGGCTCCCTCGTCCCTGAGTCCTTCACCAACATGCTCATAACCCGCCTCTCCGAGCCCGGAGCTCAACTCTTCCTCACCACGAACCCCGGCCCCCCCGCTCACTACCTCAAGAAGCGATGGATCGATCGAGAGGAGGAGCTCGACCTCAAGGCCTGGCATTTCACGCTCGAAGATAACCCCTGGCTGGACTGGTATTATATCGAGGAGCTCAAGCGCCAGTTTGGCCCCCCGTCCAGCCTCTTCTATCAGAGGTACGTTCTCGGCTTGTGGGTGATGGCCGAGGGGGCGGTCTATCGCAACTTCGACCGGGACCTTCACGTCGTCCCCTCCCTCCCCGACGAGAGGATGGAGGAGATGAGGGTCGCCGTCGATCCTGGGGCAACCCATCCGAGCGCGTTTTTGAAAGCTGTTAGGATCGGCGAGACGTGGTACGTCTTCGGCGAGTATCGGAAGGCCGACAAGTCCCCGGCTGAGGTATCGAAGGACCTTAAGAGGTTCCTCGACGGGATGCACCCCTCATCGATCGACGTCGACCCGGCGGCGAAGGCTCACCGGCTCCAGTTCATCGGCGACGGTATCGAGGGGGTCCAGCAGGCCGATAACGACGTCCTCAACGGCATCCAGCGGGTCATCTCGGCGTTCAATCAAGGATGGCTCAAGCTTGTGGGGCCGGCTACTCCCATGCTCCAGGAGGAGCTGGAGGGTTACAGATGGGATCCGAAGGCGACGGAACGGGGCGAGGACGCCCCCATTAAAGAGGGCGACGACCTCGTCGACGCCCTTCGATACCTGGTTAATAGGATCAGCAAGAGCCGCCGGCTTACTCCTCCGACGGCGAGACGAGAGAGGGGGAGGATCAGATCATGACTTCGACCGTACATACTGACTTAAGCTTCCTCGGACCGGGGCGAAAATGGCCCCCAACAGAGGATAAAGCGCGGCTGGACCGATACGCAATTAACCGCCTCCTCCTGGAAGGAGACCACGATCTCATCTTCACCAGCCTGAATGAGGACGACGCCCCCCGGATCGTCAAGATGAGGGTCAACTGGTTCAAGCGGATCATGACCCTCTTCTCCGACCTGGCTGTGGGGAACCCTCCGGCGATCAGAGCCGACGAGCCGCAACAGCCCAACCTCGACCGGGTCGTTGAGGGTAACTCCCTCTCCCTCACGGCCTACGACCTCTTCTCCGACCTCATAGCCTTCGGCGACGGGGTCCTCAAGGTCCGATGGAACGGGGGCCGGGGTGTCATCTCCAGGATCGACCCTCGGCTCTGGTTCCCGGTCGTCGACCCCGACGACGTCGGGACCTTTGCGGCTCACGTCCTGGCCTGGGAGATCGTCGAGGGCGACGAGAAGTACGTCAAGGCCGAGATCCACCTCGCCGGAAGGATAGAGCACCGTCTCCTCAAGCTCAACGCCGCCGGCGACGAGATCCTCGGAGCCGTCCCTCTCGCCACGATCGAGAGGTACTCGACCCTGAAGGACTCGGAGGAGACGGGCGTCCCCGGCTTCCTGGTGGTCCCCTTTTCCAACCTGAAGAGCGGCGACGGCGTCTTCGGGCTGGACGACTTCAAGGGCATAACTGACCTTGTGGAGGAGGTCGAGCGGCGGCTGATCAAGATCTCCGGGACCCTGGACGTCTTCTCTGACCCCTGGATGGCGGGACCCCCGGGACTGAGGATCAAGGACCCTGTGACGGGCGAGGTAGTTTGGGCTTCCGACGAGAAGTACATCGCCCTTAACGAAGGCGAGTCCCCGCCCTCAATCCTCACGTGGGATGCTCAGATGGGGGCGACGTTCTCCCACATCGAGGAGGTCCTCGGCCAACTGTACGTGATGGCCGAGCTGTCGCCGGCGGCCTTCGGCGAGACGAAGTCCGGGCTCGCCGAGTCGGGATCCGCCCTCAAGAGGCTGATGCTCCCCACCCTGGCGAAGGTCAACCGGCTCCGGCTCCGGATCAAACCGGGGCTTCTCACCGTCCTGGTGACGACCGCCGAGCTCGAAAAGGCTTCCAGGATGCCGGGGGCGACGTCCCTCGACAACCTCACTATCGAATGGAGGGAGAACCTCCCCACCGACCCCCTGGAGGCGGCGAAGGTGGAGGCGACAAGACGGGGAGCGAGAGCCACCTCGACGTGGGGGTCCCTATCCAGGCTCGACCCCGACGCCACCGAGAAGGACCTCGAAGCCGAGGAGGCGAGGATCAAGGAGGAGGAGGCCGTCCTCCCTCCCTAATTTATCACAAAAAGGACAAACCTTTAAATACTATACCAGTGAATATAGACAATAAGGCAAACGAAGGCCGCAAACTTCGGAGATTCGAAAATGTCCAGTGATGATGAAAAGAAGTTCACGCAGGCAGACGTGGACCGGATAGTCCAGGAACGGATAGCCCGTGAGAAGGCGAAATACGCCGACTATGACGAGATCAAGGCCGAAAATGAGGACCTGAAGGCCAAGATCGCCGAGAACGAATCCGCCACCCTGGAAAATCTAAAGCAGAAGGTCGTCACCGACCTCAAGCTCCCCCCCTCCCTGGCGGGACGACTCCAGGGCGCGACGGAGGAGGAGCTGAAGGCAGACGGCGCCAAGCTGCTGAAAGAACTCGGTCCCCGCGAGCCTGTGGGTGGTGGGGGGCAACCTCCGGGCGACGTGAAGAAACCGTTAACCCGTGAGGCTGTCAAGAAGATGACCCCCGACCAAATCATCGCAAACATGGACCAGATCAAGGCCCAAATGAAAGAGGGCTCACTGAGGTAAGATAGATGGCAATAACGAATTTCATAGGCGAGGTTTGGGCGGCCCAAATCCTCCAGGCTCTCCAGAAGGCCCTGGTTTACGGACAGGCCGGAGTGATCAACCGGGACTACGAAGGCGACATCAAGGGGAAGGGCGACACGGTGAGGATCACCGCCCACGGCCCGATAACGATCGACAACTACGACAAGAGCACCGGCCTCTCCGATCCTGAGGAGCTGGACGACGCCTCCACCACCCTGGAGATCACTCAGGCCAAATCCTTCAACTTCCGGATCGAGGACGTCGACAAGGCGCAGATGAACGTGAAGCTGATGGAGAGCGCCACCAGAGACGCGGCCTATCGGCTCGCCGAGGTCGCCGACGAGTACATCGCAGGGATCATGGCCGCTCAGGCCGGCTCTGCTGTGGGGGCTGACGGGTCCGACAAGATCTTCGACGGAACGACCGACCTGGTGTCCGAGGAGCTCCTGGAGGTCAAACAGAAGCTCGATGAGGCCAATGTCCCCTTTGAGGGCCGATGGATCATCATCCCGCCCTGGGTGACGAAGTGGCTTCTCCAGGAGGACGCCGTGAATCTCCCCATGTGGTCTGCTGTGGAGGGAGTGATGAAGAACGGTCAGATAGGCCGCCTTTACGGCTTCGACATCCTCCAGTCCAACAACGTACCGAACACGGCGGGCGACCACTACAAGGTCCTGGCTGGTGTCAGCAGGGCGACGACCTTCGCCGACTCTGTGAACGAGACCGAGGCTTACAGGCCTGACAAGTTCTTCGCCGACGCCCTCCGGGGCCTTCACTGCTACGGCGCGAAGGTCATCGATCCTGAATGTCTCTGCGTTCTGACTTGTGCTCCGAGCTGAGGTGGTGAAAAATGGCAACCAGATCCGAAATTACCGTAAACGAGCTTAACGGCGCATGGGCCGACAGAGCGGCACCCGACGCGATCGACAAGTCCAACCATCACTACATCGCCGCCGGGGCCAACTTCAAGAGGCTGCTGATCCTCGTCCACATCTCGGCGGGAACGGGAACCGGCGGCGCGGTGACTCTGAAGGCCGGAACCGCTCACCCTGCCTTTAGGCGAGGTCTCGGCGACCTTGTGAGAGGCGACGACGTGGTCGCCAACGATGAGTTCTGTATCGGACCCATTGAGACGGCTCGATACCTCCAGGCAGACGGAACGATCCACATCGACATAACCGACACGACCGGGACGAACATCGCCGGGACGATCGAGGCCTACGCTCTGCCTTGAAACATCACGCTGGTCAGCGTTAGCCATAGGGGGAAGCCTCAAAAGGGCTCGCACCTAGGCCCGTTCCCCTGGGCTTCCCCCACAAACCTCGAAGGGTACGATTCTATGACTGAATATGTCACTTCTGAAGAGATGGACGCCTACGCGGCCGACAGACCCGACTCCTCGGCCTGGACCGGCGCCACCGAGGCGGATCAAGAGGACGCCCTAAAATACTCCTCCTCCCTTGTGGACTCTCTTCTATTCGTGGGCCGGAAGTACGACACCTCCCAGGCTCTCCAGTGGCCACGACTGATTAAGGTCCGGGGCGGCTGGACGGTCGAGAGGGACGCCGAAGGGGACGTCTGCATCCCTCAAGCGATCAAAGATGCAGTCTGCGAGGAGATCCTGGCGAGACTATCCCCCACAGGCGACGAGAGAAGAGCCCTCCAGGCCGACGGGGTCAAGTCCTTCAGGCTAGGCGACCTCTCCGAGACCTACGGCGACGATCTACGGGGAGGCGGGATCAAGGGGACCCCGCTCATATCCTGGACGGCTTACAGGCTGCTGGAGCCCTATCTGGCGAAGGGGGCGCGAGCGGGATGAGCCTGATCTCCGGCTACCTCAACCAGACCGCCAGATATTACGCTTCGGGCGAGTTCTACAACGGACCAGCTCTCGCAACCCTCCCCCTGGCCGTGATCGATCTCGGCGTGGATTTTCTAGTCAAGGTTGTGCGAAGCTGGAACTCCGGGGATAGATACGCCGATCTGGTGGGGACCCGCGACGGTAGCCCTGTGAGTGAGCGCCTATCCTTCTCCGGGATGTACGGGACTCTTGAAAAAATAAGCTCTAAATGGTTTGACACCCTGACGGCCGTCACCACGAATATGGGAGGGGACGCCGAGCAATACCTCCGAGTTGTGGGGGTCGACGGCGACGAGAACGAGCTGGGAGCATGGGTCGACTTCCCATGTAGATGGGAAGATAAGACGTCTCATTACCTGAAGGTAACCGACGATCACCACAGCCAGCTTATAGCCCTATCTGATGCGAAGGTGTTTTGCGAGATCCCTCTCGCCGATGGTCATCTCGTCCGGCGTGTCGTCGGTGGGGTCCCCGGAACCATTTATGAGGTTAAAAAGGTCCGACCTGCTGAAGGCCTCGAAGGGAACGAAGAGTATCGTCTATTGCTCCTGGGCGGCGTGGGGGAGTGAGTGACTCGCCAGACCCGGAAGATCGGGGACAAGTGGGCGAGGACGATCTCCGAGGCCTTCCTGAAGTGGCAGAGGGAGGTAGAGATCGACGGCCGAAAGAACATCCCGGCGACGACCTTCGACCCCTCTCCTTTCATCGAGGCCGCATTTTACGAGGGCGGCGAGGCTCAGCTCGAAGAGATCGGGAAGCTTGTGGGGATAGGCGTCAAATTCGATCTACGAAACCCTGAGACAGCGGCCTGGATCATGAAATATGGAGCGGCCGAGGTTAAGTACATCGACGAGACGGCGAAGGCTACTATCAGAGATATCGTCCTCCGGGGCCAGACTGAGGGCCTAACCCCCACAGCTCAGGCGAAGCTGATCAAAGACCATATCGGACTCCTCCCCCGCCAGCTCCGAGCCCTGGAGACCTTCGAGGAGGGGCTTGTGGGGATGAATGAAGCCGCGAAAGCGAAGGCGGTCGAGAAGTACCGCAATAGACTTCTGAGACAGAGAGCGATGACCATATCGCTTACGGAAGGTCACAGGGCGGCCAACGAAGGATATCGAGCGGCCAACAGGGACGCGGTGAAGAGGGGCATCCTCGACCCCGACGAATGGGAGAGAGCATGGCTCGGAACCCACGATGGCCGGATGTGCTCCATCTGCGAGGGGCTTGTGGATGCGAGGGCGGATCTCCCCGACGGTCAGTTTGATAGAGGGGGAGGAGGCGGGCCAATTAAGCACCCGAAATGCCGTTGCTGCGAGATCCTGGTCCGGAAGGTCGCATAACTGGTCATCAACACCGCAACAATTCTATTCTCACCATTTTATAAGCACCGTTTCGACCTGTAAAACCTCCTCTTTGTGGGTGAAATCAGCATCCATCGGGCTGTCTTATGTAAGCTGTCTTATGTAAGGAATCTATATATACCATCCCTTACATAAGACAACCCATGGACGCGGTTAAGGACCCCACAACGGGGAGGTTGTACAAACAAGAGATCTCCCTCTGTGGGAAGGAGCGGTGCAAGAAGTGCGAGCGAGGTGATGGACACGGCCCCTATTGGTATGCCTACTGGTGGGAGGGGGGGAAGACCCGGAAAAAGTACATCGGGAAGACCCTTCCGGCGAGCCTTACACAAGACAACTTACAAAAGACAGAAGTCCTTACACAAGACAGCGAAGAGTCTTATGTAAGACCCTTACCTAAGACAGATACCTTACATAAGACAACGGGCCTTACACAAGACAAAGCCTTACCTAAGACAGCAGGGAAAGGGGCCTTACCTAAGACAG
>Ga0334888_1002297_pt1 | contig 21364 bp, 10 predicted proteins | sample GraSluR1_MG_FD_207227 | JGI IMG/M metagenome (GOLD analysis project Ga0334888, IMG submission 207227) | Sludge microbial communities from methane-producing bioreactor in Wageningen University, Netherlands - Granular Sludge_3_08-R1 | ecosystem: Engineered > Bioreactor > Anaerobic > Unclassified ...
ATGCCTGGGTATCTGCTACGACGAGCCCATCGTCGAGGTCCACGACCAGGCCGGACGCTGGGTCTACCGCAAAGTCAACGAGCGCAAGGCCGAGCGGATTTTCAACGAACACGTCCTGGGCGGCAAACCGGTCGAGGGCTTCCTCTTTCACGAGCTGAGCGCCGGCGGCCGCGAACCCAAGCAGTATGTCTTCCGCCAGCAGCAGCGTATCGCGCTGGCGAACTCGGGCTATATCGATCCCGAGAATATCGATGATTACATCGCTCGCGACGGCTATGCGGCGCTCCGGCACGCGTTGCTCGAATCTGCGCCCGACACGATTCTGCAGACCGTCATCGATTCGGGTCTGCGCGGACGCGGGGGAGCCGGCTTCCCGACTGGCCAGAAGTGGAGCTTGTGCAAGAAGAGCCGCGGCGACTTGAAGTACCTGGTCTGCAACGCCGACGAGGGCGATCCCGGAGCGTTCATGGATCGCAACCTGCTCGAGGGCGATCCGCACGCCGTGCTCGAGGGCATGATGATCGCCGCCTACGTGATCGGCGCCCGCGAAGGCTACATCTACGTGCGGGCCGAGTATCCGCTGGCGATCAGGAGACTGCGCATCGCCATCGACCAGGCGCGCGAGCGCGGCTTCCTCGGCCGCGATGTTCTGGGCTCCGCTTTCTGCTTCGACATCAAGATCAAGGAGGGTGCCGGCGCCTTCGTCTGTGGCGAGGAGACGGCGCTGTTCGCCAGCATCGAGGGCGAACGCGGCATGCCGCGCATCCGGCCGCCATTTCCGGCCGAGGCCGGTCTCTGGGGCAAACCCACCAACAACAACAACGTCGAGACCTACGCCAACGTGCCCTGGATCGTGCGCCACGGCGCCGCCGCCTACAAGGCGTTCGGCACCGAGAAGTCCACGGGGACCAAGGTGTTCTCGCTGGCCGGCAAGATCGAGCGCGGGGGCCTGGTGGAGGTGCCCATGGGTATCCCGCTGCGCGAGGTGATCTTCGACATCGGCGGCGGCATCCCCAAGAAGAAGGCCTTCAAGGCGGTGCAAATGGGCGGCCCGTCGGGCGGCTGCCTGCCGGCGGCGTTGCTCGATACGCCGGTCGACTACGAATCGATCAACGCCACCGGAGCCATCATGGGCTCGGGCGGCATGGTCGTCATGGACGAACTGACCTGCATGGTCGAGGTCTCGCGCTTCTTCCTCAGCTTCACGCAGAAGGAAAGCTGCGGCAAGTGTACCTTCTGCCGCCTCGGGACGCTGCGCATGCTCGAGATCCTGAATCGCATCTGCGCGGGCGAGGGGCGCGAGGGCGACCTCGAGGCGCTCGAGGAACTGGCCGGCTTGATCAAGAGCGCGAGTCTCTGCGGCCTCGGCCAGACCGCGCCCAACCCCGTGCTCACCACGCTGAAGTATTTCCGCGAGGAGTACGAGGCCCACATCAAGCACAAGCAGTGCCCCGCCGGCGTCTGCAAGAACCTGATCACCTTCCACATCCACGCCGACCTCTGCACCGGTTGCACCGCCTGCGTGAAGGCCTGCCCCGTCGATTGCATCCGGGGACTGAAGGGCGAGCCCCACACGATCACGCTCGACGACTGCATCAAGTGCGGCTCGTGCCGCGAAGTCTGCCCCACCGACGCCGTCTACACGAGGTGATGCCATGAGCGTCCAGATCACGATCAACGGCCGTCCGCTCTCGGTGCCGGTGGGCACCACCATCCTGGACGCCGCTGCGCAGGCTGGCTGCGAGGTTCCCACGCTCTGCCGCGACAAGGAGCACGAGCGCCCGTTCACCTCTTGTTTCATCTGCCTGGCGCAGATCGAGGGCATGGGCCGCATGGTGCCCGCGTGCGGCACGGCGGTGCGCGAGGGCATGGTCATCGACGTCGACGGCGCCAAGGTGCGCTCGGCCCGCCGGGCCGGCCTGGAACTTCTGCTCTCGGACCACAACGCCGACTGCAAGCCTCCCTGCCACAAGGCCTGCCCGGCGCACGCCGACGTGCAGGGCTATGTGGGGGCGATCGCCAACGAAGACTACGCTACGTCGCTGGAGATCCTGCGCCGCAAGATCCCGCTGCCGGGCACGCTCGGCCGCATCTGCCCGCACCCTTGCGAGGAGGATTGCCGCCGCGCCCGGGTCGAAGCGCCGATTTCGATCCGCAACCTGAAGCGCTGGATCGCCGACTGGGAGATGGAGCACGGCGTCGTGCTGCCGCAGCTTGAGCCGTTCAGCGGCAAGCGCGTCGCCATCGTGGGCGGAGGCCCCGCCGGCTTGACGGCGGCGTACTATCTTCGCGTCAAGGGCCACGGCTCGGTGGTCTACGATCAGATGCCTGCCCTCGGCGGCATGCTGCGTTACGGCATTCCCGAATATCGCCTGCCCAAGAAGGTCCTGGACTGGGAGATCGCCCAGATCATCGGCATGGGGCACATCGAGGCACGGTGCAACCAGGCGCTTGGACGCGACTTCACCGTGGCGCAGCTCGAGAAAGAATACGATGCCGTGGTGCTGGCGGTTGGCGCCTGGAAGGCCAAGGGCTTGCGCGTCGCCGGCGAGGACCATCCGCGCGTTTTCGGCGGCATCGACTACCTGCGCGAGGTAGCTCTGGGCCGCCAGGTGGATCTGGGGCGCAAGGTCGCCGTGGTCGGCGGCGGCAATACGGCGATCGACGCGGCGCGAACCGCCGTGCGTCAGGGCTGTGACGTGACCCTGGTCTACCGCCGCACCCGCAATGAAATGCCGGCCGAGGCCTGCGAGATTCACGACGCCGAAGAGGAAGGCGTGAAGTACGAGTTTCTGGTGGCGCCGATCGGCCTGCGCTTCGACGGCGGCCGGCTCGTCGGCATGGAGTGTCTCCGCTGCAAGCTCGGCGAGCCGGATAGCTCCGGCCGCCGCAGCCCCGTGCCCATCGAGGGCAGCGAGTTCCTGGTCGAGACAGACGCGATCATCAAGGCGATCGGCCAGGACATCGAACCGGGCGTGATCCCCGCGGACGAAATCGCGCAGAGCAAGTGGAGCACGGTCAACGTGCACAAACCCACGTTCCGCACCAACCGCGAGAAAGTCTTCGCGGCGGGGGATCTGGTGACCGGACCCCAGCTCGTCGTCGATGCGGTCTATATGGGCCGCAAGGCCGCCGAAAGCATCGACCTGTTCTTGCGCGGCGAAGAGTATGTGGAGCAGCTGGACGTCGTTTCGACGCGCCGCGACGTTCCCGACTCGCTCTTTGCCCATTACGAGAAGAACCCGCGCCGCGAGCCGGTTCTGCTCGAGCCCGCCGTGCGGATCAAGAGCGATGTCGAGGTCGACCCCGGCCTCGGCGAGGAACTGGCCGTGGCCGAGGCCAGCCGTTGCCTGAGCTGCGGCTGCCAGGACGTCTTCGAGTGCAAGCTCAAGAAGTACATGGACGACTACCAGGTCGATCCCCGACGCTACGCCGGTGCGACGCACGACTACCCAGTCGACGAGAGCCATCCCGATGTGCGCCGCGACCCCAACAAGTGCGTCAAGTGCGGCAAGTGCGTCGAGGTCTGCGACCAGGGGCGCGCGCTGGCGATTTTCGGTTTCACCTCGCGAGGCTTCGAGTCCTCGGTGGGCCCGGTGCTCGACCAGCCGCTGATCGAGACCGCCTGCGAGGCCTGCGGCGACTGCGTGGCGGTCTGTCCGGTGGGCGCGCTCACCGAGCGCACCCCGCTCGTCAAGCCGGGGCCGTACCCTACGGAACCCGTGTCCTCGGTTTGCACCGCCTGCTCGCTCGCCTGCGACATCGGCGTGCACGCGCTGCACGAGACCATGATCCGCGTCACCCCGCGCGAGGACGGCTGGAACGGCGTGCACATGTGCCGCAAGGGCCGTTTCGAGTGGAGCGACGCCAATGCCGAGGCGCTCGAGTTCGACTCGGCGGCCCGGGCGGCCGCGGTCGCCGAGCTGGCCGAGCGGCTCGCCGGCGGGCGCATCGTGCTCGGTGCTGCCTGCACCAATGAGGAGGCGCTCTTCGCCCGCGCGATCGCGGCGAAGTTGGGCGGGGAAGCGGTCTGGCTCGTGCCTGATGGCGGGGCGCACGCGGCGCAGAACGCGACGCTGGCGGCGGCCGGAGGCAACGCGGGGGTTGCGCTCACCTTGAGCGATCTGCCCGCGCAACCGGCGATCCTGGTGATCGGTGCCGACCTGGGCGTTGACTTCCCCGTGGCAGGGGTGCTCTTGCGCACGGCTATCCTTCGCGGGGCGCGCGTGGGCTACGTGGGTTGCGTCGATCACCGCGCGGGCACGTCGCGCGAGATTGCAGCGGACGACCGCGCGGCGATGCGGGAGGTCCTGAAGACTCCGGGCGCGGTCCTCGTGGTCGGACCGCGTGCGGGCGACCGATCCGACCTCGTCCGCGAGACTGGCTGCAAGGTGCTCGCGCTACGGCGCGGCGCCAACGCGGCCGGTCTGGACGCCCTGGGCCTCGCGCCGGTCGACCCCGGCGCGCTGGCCAACGGCACGCCGACCTTGCTGCTCGGCGATCTGCCCGCCGACCAGCAAGCGACCCTGCCCCGGCCCCGGGCTTTCTTCGCCGCGCAGAGCGTGGTGCGCGCCGCCAAGGTGCAGGCCGACCTCCTGCTGCCGCGCACGCACTACCTCGACGACAGCGGTACCATCGTCGCGACCGACGGGCGCGTCTGCGAGTTGCGCGCGTCGTCGCGCGGCCGGCCGGCCAACTGGGAGCTGCTGCGGGATCTGGCCGCGACCGTGGGCGCCGACGTGGATACCGACGCGGTGCTGGCAGAGGCGCGGGCGCTGGTGGGCTGAGGCGGTCGGCGGTTCGACAGTTGCGTGACGAGGCGCCCTTCCTGGCCTCAGCCTTGCTTCTTTGGACACTTCTCGAATCTCCTGACGCCGCATCTCGCGGCCCTTGGCGTTGCCATCGGTGGAGACCTTCGCGATCGAAGACCTCCCGTCGCGACCGCGCGCGGGGAGTTGCCCTGCCGACCAGCCTTGCGAGCACCGCCTGTCACCGCCCGTCTCCCGCGGGCACGGTGCTGCAGGAACTGGAACGGGCGCGGGCGGCGATGGGGCTCGCAAGCCGCGAGGCACGCCGGCGGCCGGCGTTGCGCAGCTGGGCGCTCTTGTTGGCGCGGATCTACGAGAACCGCCCGCTGCAGTGCTCCCGCTGCGGCGGACTGCTGCGGATCGTGGCGTTCACCCTCGATCGTGAGGTGATCGCGAAGATCCTGCGGCACATCGGTGAGGACACGGAGCCGCCGGCTGTGTGGCCGGCGCGGGGACCGCCACAGGGGTCGTTCGAGTTCGACCAGACCGCCGGGCCGGGCGAGTGGCCGGAGTTGGACCAGACGGCGGCGGGGCTGGTGGACGAGGTTTGAGGGGAGATCCAGGTCCATCGAGGACGGCGTCGGTGTTCGCAAGGAGCGGACCGGATGGCGCAGTCCATGCGCCGAGGCCGGAACCGAGGGTTCGGGGGGTGGTCGCGGTCGTTCGAGGCTTGGACCGAGGTCCTCGGCTCCGAACGGCTCACCGGCGCCCTGTTGGATCGCCTCACCCACCGCGTCCACATCCTGGAGGCGAACGGCGAGAGCTTCCGGCTCAGGGAAGCCAAGACACGTCAGAAACGATCCCGGGTTACGCCAGCGAAGACGAGCTGAGAGGAAGGTGTTGACGCCCCTCCCCGAGGGGTATACTCCTGTCGCGGGTGCCGCACTTTTCGACCGGCCCCTGCCGCGTTATTGGACCGGCGTTTACAGGACCCGCAGATCCGCTCCCTGGTCACCGCGGCGAGCGGTCGCCTCTACGCCGGCTTCGCTGCGGCCGGCCTGCACGCCACCGACGACGCCGGCGCCACCTGGACCCTGCGCATCGCCGGGCTGAGCAACACCGAGGTGGACGCCCTGGCCTACGGACCCGGCGGCTCGCTCCTGGCCGGGACCTACGACGGCGTGTTCGCCTCGCAGGACGGCGGACTGACCTGGACCCGCGCCGGTACCGATCTGGCCGGCGCCAAGGTGCACGGCCTGCATACCGATCCCCAGGGCCGCATCCTCGCCTGGGTGAGCTCATCTGCCGGTAACAACGTCCTGGTCTGGCGCTCCGACGACGGCGGCGCCACGTGGCAGCCCAAGTTCACCAGCGACGATCTGGACTTCGGCGGCTTCTTCGAGGATTCGGTCATGGCACCGGACGGTCGGCTCTACGTGGGCGGCATGTCGTTCCTCGTGCGCGCGCGGGTGATCACCTCGGGTGACGGCGGCGACACCTGGCAGATCCACGATCTGGAGAGCGTGGCGCCGCTGCAAGCCCTGGCAGCCGGCAGCGACGGGCGGGTCTACGCCGCAGCGGATGACGAGGCGGTCCTGGTCACCGATGACGACGGTACCACCTGGACGCCCCTCGGCAGCGTGCCCTGGCAGACCCACGCAGCGGTCCTCGTGGCCAATGCGCCCGACGACCTTTTGGTCGGCACCCAGGGCGACGGTGTCTACCGCTCCACCGACGGCGGCGCCACCTGGCAAGCGTTCAGCGACGGTCTACCGGGAACGGGGAACCAGCGACCGTCCCTGAGCGCCATGGCGGTGCAGGCGGGACATGTCTTTGCCGGCACCGGCAACCACGGGCTCTTCCGCAGCCCGCTCGATGCGATCACCGCAACGCCAGACGACGGCGTGCCTGCGCCCACGCACCTGACGCTGCGCAACCAGCCCAACCCCTTCAACCCGCGCACCACGCTGAACTTCACGCTGCCGCAGACGACCCAAGCGAGACTTACCCTGCACGACGTGCGCGGCCGACTGGTGCGGGTGCTGGTCGAGGGAACGCTGGCGGTGGGGTCGCATGCCGTGACATGGGGCGGCCATGGCGCGGATGGTCGCGCCATGGCCTCGGGTGTCTACTTGGCGCGGCCCTCCTGGGAGTCGTTGCTCGCCAGGGGCACCGGACTCGCCGTAGTCCACGGCCTCGATGCACTCGGCGGCGGCCGGCCTATTGGCCACCACGTAGGTGCGGACGGCTGATGTCTGCCCGTCAGGCGGCGCCCGCCGCATGGTCGAGACGGCCGCCCGCCTGGTGGACACCGTGCTGCCGCGGGTCGGGTATCGGGGCCCCTCACCACGCCATCAGCGGTGATTCGGAACGTCATCATCTCGATGTCTGGCATATCATCGTCGGTCGGGAAGCACCAGTGCATATCGATCTCGTACCAGATAGGCCGGATGGTGCCTTTCGCGTCGACACCGTCCGGCCTCATGGTCACGAACCGAGTCACACCGAACAACGATCACGGCGTCGTCATATTCCCGAGGACGACCTCGACGCGGCGGTTGTTCGCCCGCCCCTCGCTGGTCGCGTTGTCGGCGATGGGGCTGTCCTGACCGATACCGTTGGTTCGCACCATGTCGGCGGGATGCCCTTTGCGCACGAGGTAGTCGCGCACAGCGTCGGCGCGTCGCATCGACAGGGCCAGGTTATATGCAGCCGATCCCTGCGAGTCTGTGTGTCCTTCCACGACGACGAGACGACCGGGATTGGCGGCGAGCGCCGCGACGAGACGGTCGAGCTGCAACTCGGCGCCAGGCATCAGGGTCGCCTCATTGGTCCTGAAGAGCACACCGCCCGAAAACGTGAAGACCTCGCCACGCTCGTCATTCTTGGCCATGAGCTTGGCGAGTCCGGCCTGGACCTCGGCGGTCGTCTTCTCGGCCGCCTGACGGGCCTTCTTCTCGACGGCCAGTTGCTCTCCCATTTCCCGGCTCGCTTGCTCGGAGGCAGCCAGCGCCGATCGCGCCTCCCTCAATTCCTGCGCGTTCTGCCTCATCTGACGATCTTGCTCAGCCGACCGTTCAGTGGCTGCCAGCGCGGCCTGGGCCCGGTCGAGTTCTTTCACCTTTTCCGCCAGACGCCGGTCCTGCTCGGCCCTCAGGTTGTCGGCATCCAGACGGGCTCTCTGTTCGGAAGCGAGCTGATCGGCCGCCGACTTGCTGGCGTATTCGGAGACCGCCAGCGCGGTCCTGGTCTGGTTCAGGTCCTGCGCATCCTTCTCGATCTGCCGGTTCTGTTCCGCCGACTTGCGTTCGGCTTCGAGACGGGCAACCTCGACGGCGACGAGTTGCTCCATGGTTGCCTGAGCAACAGGCTCGACCGCCGCCGGCGGCGGTGTTTGCGCTGGCGGCGGCGGTGTTTGCGCCGGCGGCGGTGGTGTCTGCGCCGGCGGCGGCGGTGTCACCACGACGACCGCGGCGGGCTGACGCTCCATCTGCTGGCCCCACTCATCCATCTTCTTGCCGGTCTCCAGATGGGCTCGCTGCTCGGCGGCCAGCTGATCCGCCGTCACCTGGCCGGCCCGCTGCTCGGCTGCCAGCTGATCAGCCGTCACCTGGCCGGCCCGCTCGGAGGCGGCCAGCTGATCGGCGATCGCCTGTCCACCCTGTTCAGAGGCGGCCAGTGCCTTCTGTGCCTCGCGCAGATCTTGCGTCTTCTCGCGAAGGATGCTGCCCTGCGTGGTCTGGAAGTCCCTGTTCGCCGCCGCCGTGCTCCGACGCTCGATCGCGATGGCGGCCTGGGCCTCCGCCATCTCCGCCCGGCGCTGGGCCACGTAGGCCAGATCCCGCGTCCGGTACGAATCGGAGTCTTTCTTGAACGACTCCTCCGCCAGCGCGAGCGCTTCCTTCGCGGTGTGCAGTTCCGCCGGCGTCAGCTCCGCCGCCGGTCCCTCGCTGGCCTGCAGATACGCTTGACGAGCGCTGCTGAGTTCACCTGGAACAGTCGCGCCGCAGCCGCTCAGAAGCGCGATGCAGGCGACCACGATCAATGATCTTGTTGTTTTCATGTCACTCTCCCTGGAATGGGTCATCGGTTGTTGTTCTGGAGCTGATGCACCCGCTCCATCGCTTGAATTGCCGCAGTTTTCTCGTCCTGTTCCTGTGAAAGCAGGATCGCCAGCTCGGCGTCGACCTCGGCACGGGTCAGCAGCGACTTGGCCTCGTCTGTCTTGCCCTTGTCTGCCAGTGCGTTCGCGCTATCCAGCGCTTCCTTGGCCAACTGCAGGTGGAACGCGGCGCGAGGCACGCCGGTCGCCCCGACCGCCTCGGCCGCGCGGATGGCGGACGCCGACGCGTCGGTGCGCAGAGAGGGGCTGCTCGAACAGCTTGCTGCCGCCAGGACGATGAGAAGACATCCGGTCATCAGTAGGTACCTCATGATTCCTCCATTACCACGGGGTGGTCTCGGTATCGGCGTCGTGCGTGGTCGCAACGCCGAGATCATCGAGGTCAAAGGCGCGCGCGACGCGCGCGAGGGGCGGGGTCAATATCGCCTCGCAGAATGGAGAACTCCGCAATCCGCGTGCCGCGGTCACGTTCGTTTAAGTGACGTCATATCAATGGCATAACGAAGTCCAGGTGGGGCCGCGACCATCAGTCCAATTGGGGGGAGATCATAATGATGCGGCGATGTACGGCGGCCGGGTGATGCCGCCACGCCCGCGAAAGATCCATGGTCGGCCCGAGTTCGCTTCAATCCCAGCCGCCGCCGCAACTCCACCACTTGCCCGAGGATCTGCACCTCGTCTCCGCGGCCCGGCACGATGGGCGCGAACGCTGGGTTGGCGGCGTGCAACTCGATCCGACCGCGCGTCAGTCGCGTCGCTCTTCGCGACGCTGGAGTTCGAATGCCTGGACCGACAGCGGTTCAAGACCCGGAAGGAGGCTCCGCGGAATCGAGGCAATCGGCAAGGTCGCTGTCGCCGCAGGACGCCAAGGCGCGGCTGGCATCGCGGAGAGCTGCGCGCAGACCCTCCTCGACAACCGGGTGGTAGAACGGCATACGCATCATCTGCCGCACCGTGAGGCCGCCCTCCACGGCCAGCGCGAGGAGGTGGGCCAGGTGCTCGCCGGCAGGCGCGCACAATTCTGCGCCCAGCAGCCGGCCGTTTGCCTTGTCGGCATAGACCCGCAGGACGCCCTCGTTGGTCTGCGCCATTTGGGCGCGGCCATGGCGGGCGAAGGAAACCTCGCCGATGGCCGTGGTGGCTTCGTCCAGCTCGGCGAAGCGGCGGCCGACCGAGGCGACGTTGGGTTCGATAAAGACGATGCCCAGCGACGTGCGGCGCGGAAAGCGGCGGATGGTCGGGCCGACGGCGTTCAAACCGGCGATGTGCCCTTCATCGGCGGCCTCGTGCAGGATCGCCGAGCGGCCGTTGGCGTCGCCGGCCAGGAACACCGGCAGGTCGCCGATCTGCATCGTCTGCGGGTCGACCGCCGGCATGCCCTTGTCGTCGAGAGGGACGCCCAGGGTTTCGAGGCCCAGGTTCTGCACGTTCGGACGACGGCCGAGGGCGACGAGCACGCCGTCGACCTCGACCCTGGTGTCGCCGGCGGTCACGGCGAAGCCAGCAGCCGTGGCCATAATTTCGGCAGCGGCGCCCAGGTGCAACGTCATCTCGCGGCCGAATGCGGCCAACACGGCGACGTTGACCTTGGGGTCGCTGATGCCGGCCAGGGTCTCCAGCAGCTCGAACGCCGTCACCTCGACGCCGAGGCGAGCGGCGGCCTGGGCGATCTCCACGCCGATGGCGCCGAGACCGATCACGGCGAGCCGCCGCGGCAGGTCGTCTAGATCGAACAGGTCATCGGTCGTGAACACTCGTCTGCCCAGCGTGCGCCAGGGAGCCGGCACGAAGGGGCGAGAGCCGGTCGCCAGGACGATGGCGCGGGCCTCATGCCTCTGGCCCTCAACCTCCACGGTGCTGGGGGCGACGAGCCTGGCGAGGCCCTGGATGCTTCGCTCGCCGAGGTCGTCGGTGGTCTCCAACGTGCCGTTGACGAAGCCGTCGCGCAGCTTGCGTACCCGACGCATGACCGCCGGGATGTCGATCGCAAGCCTCTCGGCGCCGGAGATGCCGAACTCCGCGAACTTTTCGCGGCGGTGAAACGCGTTGGCCGCCTCGATCATGGCCTTCGACGGCATGCAGCCAACGCGGGCGCAGGTGGTGCCGTACGGGCCGTGGTTGACGAGGAGAAAGTTGTCGGTGCGCTTGCTCACCTCGCGCAGCGCTGCCAGCCCCGCGGTACCGGCGCCGACGATGATCACGTCCAGCATGTCGTCCTCCCGAGTTCAACGTAGGTTACCGATCACGACCGGCGGGCGGATGGCGCTCATCGCGTCGTGACCTTCACCTCCACTTCCACCTCGTGTTCCCGATGGTCATCTACCAGAGAAATCGACTGCCCATCCTGCACAACTCCATCGACCGTCACCCGAGTCCCGCCACCTTCATCGCCTGAACGAATTTGTACGACGGCAAGGTGATAGACCGTCTCCCGATATCTGTAGTGGATCTTGAACCCCGGCCAGTGCTCGGGCAGGCAGGGCGCGATGTGCAGCCGGTCCACTTCCAGGCGCAGGCCGAGCAGGGATTCCAGGATGAGCCGGTACATCCAACCGGCCGAGCCGGTGTACCAGGTCCAGCCGCCGCGCCCGGTGTGGGGTGGCACGGCGTAGACGTCGGCCGCCATGACATAGGATTCCACCTTGTAGGCAGCGATGGCTTCCTGCGAACTGCCGTGGTTGGCCGGGTTGATCAAGGTGGTGAGCTCCCAGGCGCGGCGGCTATCGCCCAGGGCGGCGAACGCCATGGCCACCCAGATCGCGCTGTGGGTGTACTGGCCGCCGTTTTCGCGCACACCCGGCACGTAGCCTTTGATGTAGCCTGGGTCCAGCTCGGTCTGGTCGAACGGCGGATCGAGCAACTGGATGAGGGCGGCTTCGCGCCGCACCAGTCGTTCGTCCACCGACTGCATGGCGCGGCGCGAACGCTCGACGTCGGCGGCGCCGGACAGCACGGCCCAGCTCTGCGCGATCGAGTCGATCTGGCACACGGTGTTGGCGGCTGAACCGAGCGGGGTGCCGTCGTCGAACCAGGCGCGGCGATACCAGGCGCCGTCCCAGGCGTGCCGCTCGATGTTCTCGCGCAAGCTCTGGCCGGCCGCCGCACAGAAGTCGGCAAAAGCGGGGTCGCCGTGACGGTCGGCCAGGGCCCCGAACTGGCGCAGGACGTCGAACAGGAAGAAGCCCAGCCAGACACTCTCGCCCTTGCCTTGAACACCCACCCGGTTCATGCCGTCGTTCCAGTCGCCGGAACCGATCAGCGGCAGGCCGTGCTCGCCGAAGTCGAGGCCGTGGCGGATGGCGCGCACGCAGTGTTGGTACAGACTCTCGGTGTCCTCGGAGCGGCGGGGCAGATCGTAGTAGGACTCGTCGTCGGGATTGAGCGGGCGGCCTTCCAGGTACGGCACCGATTCCTCCAGCACCCCGTGGTCACCCGTGCTCAGCACATAACGGCAGGTGGCCAGAGGCAGCCATAGGTAGTCATCGGAGCAGTGGGTGCGCACGCCGCGCCCGGACGGCGGATGCCACCAGTGCTGGACATCGCCTTCTCGAAACTGGCGGCTGGCGCTCAGCAGGAGGTGCGCGCGCAGCAGGCGCGGCTCGGCGTGCACCAGGGCCATGGCGTCCTGCAACTGGTCGCGGAAACCGAAAGCGCCGCCCGACTGGTAGTAGCCACTACGCGCCCACATCCGACATGCCAACGTCTGGTAGAGCAGCCAGCCGTTGGTGAGCACGTCGAGCGACCGGTCGGGCGTTTCGACCTGCACCGCGCCGAGGCTGTGGTTCCAATGATGCCAGACTTCCTCCAGCGCTCGCCTGGCCGCGTCACCGCCCTGGAAGCGATGCACGAGGCGATTGGCATCCTCGCCACCCGGCGTACCGCCCAGGCCCAGCCGGAAGACAATCTCGCGCTCCTGACCATCGGCCAGATTGAAGTCCACCTGGATCGCGGTGCAGGGATCGATGCCGCTTCCCACCTTGCCGGACAGGTGGGTACGGTGCAGCGCCGCCGGGTTCTGCAGGTTGCCATTGCGGCCGATGAACTCCGCGCGGTCGCAGGTCACGGTGCGGTTGCTGTCGTCGACGGTGAAGAACGCGACGCGCTCGGGGAACTCGGTGTTGTAGGGGTTGCGCGCGTAGATCGCGCCGCTGTCGGGATCGGCCTCGGTGGCGATGTGCAGGGCTGATTTCGGTCGCAGGTCGCCCAGCACCCATTCGACGTAACCGGTGGCGGAAAGCCGCCGCGGTCTACCAGACTGATTGCGCACCTTGAGGACGGAGAACTTCACCGCCGCGTCTATCGCGACGTAGACCCATAGCTCCGTACGGATGCCGCTCTCGATGTGTTCGAAAACGCTGTAGCCGAAGCCGTGGCGGCTGACGTAGGGCGTCACGCCGCGCCGGGGCAAGGGAGTGGGCGACCAGTACTGGCCGCTGTCCTCGTCGCGCAGGTAGATGGCTTCGCCGCTGGCGTCGCAGACCGGGTCGTTGTGCCACGGGGTGAGGCGGAATGCGTGGGCGTTCTCGCCCCAGGTGTAGGCTTGCCCGCTTTCCGATACGACGCAGCCGAACATGGGATTGGCGAGCACGTTCACCCACGGTGCCGGGGTGAGTCGTTCCGGCGTGGTGGTGATGACGTACTCGCGTCCGTCCGGGGTGAAGCCGCCGAGGCCGTTGGCCAGGATCAGCTCGCGTTGCGGCAAGGCGAAGTCAGCGGGCGCTTCTGGGCGCGGGAGCTTGCCCGGCACGAGGCGCGGCACGCTCACTTCCACGGCGTCGAGGCGGTCGAGCTGTTCCGCCAGGGTGCCCCGGTCGTCGCTTAAAACGATGCGGGCGACGGTCTGGAACAGGATGCGGTCCTCCTCGGAAATCTGATCTGCCGAGCGGACGAAGATGCCGCCGGGCCTGTCCATCCCCTGGTTCTGCAGACCCACCGCCACCAGGCCAAGGATCTGGTCCTGCAACGCCTGGCGGTACCCGGCACGGTCTTCGTTCCAGATCACCAGGTCTACCGGCAACCCCTTCAGGCGCCAGTAGGCATGGGCCCGGATGATCTGGCGTACCAGATCGATGTTGTCCAGGTCGGCAATGCGCAGCAGGACGATGGGCAGGTCGCCGGAAATGGCGTAGCCCCAGAGGCCGGATTGGCCGCGCCGGTTTCGCGTCAGCACGCTGCTGTCCGCGCGCAGCCCTGCGTGGCCGTAGAGGATCGAACTGGCAAGTCGCCCGTAGAGTTGCGCCTCGGCTGCGGTGGCGATGATCTGGCGCAGCAGCACCTGGGCGTGGGTCCAGGCCAGCTCGAAGACGCGATCGGCCAGGCGGTGATCCTGATATTTCTCGACCAGGCTCAGGGCCGCCGCGCGGCTCTCGCCGATGCCGTACACCAGGTCCACGGTGGCCGCCTGTTCCGGCGCCAGGGTGAAGCGGCAGCGGATGACGACCACCGGGTCGAGGACCGAGCCCTGGCTGCCGGACAACGCGCCCGCCGCGGCCATCGCCTGGGGCGCGTCGGGACCGCGCCCGCGACCGAGAAAGCGCGCGCGATCGGTTTCATAGGTGAGCGACTCGACTTCAGCGTCGTGGACCGACATCAGGTGGAACATCCAGGGCGAGTGCTCTTCGCGCGAGCGGGGTCGGCGAGTGCAAAGGATGGCGCGGCAGATCTCGACGATCTCGGTCTGTACGAAGAGGTTGCTGAACGCCGGATGCAACGCGTCGGCGGCGGCGGGCGCCAGCACCACCTCCGCGTAACTGGTGATCTCGATGGTCCGGCGCTCGGCGGCGCGATTGGTGATGCGGACTCGACGCAGCTCGATGTCGTCTTCAGGCGACACGACGATATCGGTATGCGTGTCGAAATCGAAACCCTCACCCTTGTCGCGACGGCGGAACTCCGCGCGACCTTCCGAGAAGATCGCCTCGTATTGCTCCGCGCGGCGCCGTGTGGGCTGGTGGGCGGTGGACCAGATCGAGCCACTTTCGACGTCCCGCAAGTACGTGAAGGTGCCCCAATGATCGCGCACGACGTCTTCGCGCCATCGCGTCACGGCGAGGTCGTTCCAGCGGCTGTAGCCGCCGCCCGCCTGGGTGACCATGACATGATAGTGGCCGTTGGAGAGCAACTGCACTTCCGGAGTCGGCGTATCGGGACTGTTCAGGGTGCGGATCGGCAGTTCCGAGATGCTCGCGCCGGGCTGCCCAACGCTGAGTTCGGCGGCATGGGTATGAAAAGTCGTTGCCCTGGGGACTCGTTCCTGCAACAGCAACAGGGTGGCCTGCAACTGGGGGTCGGCGACGAAACGCTTCTGCATCGGCCGGTCCAGCAGCAGGTACGCCAGAGCGAGCAAGCTCATGCCCTGGTGGTGGACCATGTAGGAGCGCACCAGGGCGTGGGATTCGCCGCGCCGCTGTCGGACCGGGGTGTAGTCGATGGCCTCGTGAAATCCGAACCTGCCTTCCGCGCCGGCAGCGGCGAGGTGTTGCAGGTTCTGGCAAGCCGCTTCCGGCGCCACCATCAGCGCCAGCGCCGAGGCATAGGGCGCGACCACCTGGTCCTCGCCGAGCCCGCGTTTCAGCCCCAGGCCGGGCACGCCGAAGGCTCGGTACTGGTAATCGAGTTGCAGGTCGACCCTGTTGTAGCCGGATTCCGAGATACCCCATGGCAAACCGAGTTGCTGGCCATATTGGATCTGCCTTGCCACCGCCGCCCGAACGGTCTGGTCGAGCAGCGTGCGCTCGTAATTCGGCATCACCAGTTGCGGCATCAGGTACTCGAACATCGAGCCGCTCCAGGACAGCAGGATCGGCTCGCCGCCGGCACTGGTGAGCAGGCGTCCGAGGGTAAACCAGCTCTCTTGCGGCAGCTGTCCCTGGGCGATCGCGACGAATACCGCCAGGCGGGCTTCCGAGGCGAGCAGATCGTAGTAACTCGTGTCGAGTCGCCGCGCGGCCACGTTGTAGCCGATGCTCAGCAGATGCGCCGCCTTGTCGTAGAGGAAACCATATTCCATGCCGGCGAGTTCGCCCGCCTGCACGGCCAGGCGCCGGATGACCGCGATGCGGGCCTGGGCGCGCGCACGGCCCTGCTCGACGCACCGGCGTTGGTCGGCCAGCCAAGCGGACGGCAGGAGCGTTGCCTCCGCCTCGTGCCGGCTGACGGCGCGTATCGACCGCGCCGGTTCGAGCCCCGCCAGGGAGCGCAGGGTCGGAATCCCGTCGATGTCAACGAGATCGTCGAACCCCGCCGGCGCCTCCGGCAGTTCGACCCACGGCGCGAGATAGGTCAATTCATCGCAGATTGCCTGGCTTTGCCGCGCCAGCGCGCGCCCCCACCAGCCTGGCGAACTCTCGGGCTCCAGCTCGAAGTGGCGAGCGATCGCCTCGGCGGACTGCGTCAAGCGGTTCAGCATCAGCCGCGCCGCTCGGAGCGTGGCCGGCGGGGCCTTGAACGACGCCTCGAGGACCCTCCGGAACTGGGCCAGCGCAGGCGGCGCCCTGTTGTCCGTGGCCTCTAACAGGATCTCCAGTGTGTCGCGCAGTCCCTCCAGGCAGCGGGGTTCCAGGATCGGACGATCGAGCAACGCCATCAGACCCGGACGCAGGGTCAACAGATGCCCCGCCAGATTGCCGCTGTCCACCGTCGAGATGTAGATCGGTTGCAGCGGTCGCAGCGATTGTGTGTCGTACCAGTTGAAGAAATGACCGCGATGGCGTTCCAGTCTCGCCATCGTCCCCAGGGCTCCGTCCGTACGTTCGATCAGTTGCCCGGCCGGGATGTAGCCGAAATCGTGGGCGGACAGATTCGCCAGTAGCGCCAGCCCCATGTTGGTCGGCGAGGTGCGGTGGGCCAGCGTGTCGGGGCGGGATTCCTGGTAATTGTCCGGCGGCAGCCAGTGGTCGTCAGGGCCGACGAAGGTCTCGAAATAGGCCCAGGTCTTGCGGGCGATCCGGCCGAGGAAACGGATCTGATCGGCGCTCAGTCGGGCCTCGCGGCGACTCAGCGGCAGGCTGACCCACCACGCGATCGCAGGAGAGACGAGCCACAGGATCAGGATGGGGCCGGCCACGCCCAACGCAGCCGGATTCAGCATCGCCAGGGCGATGACGGTGCCGGCGGCGAGGATGGGCACCATCGCCATGTGGCGGAACGAGGCGGCGAGGCCGCGACGGCCCCGCCTTTCCTGGGCACCGGAGGGATTCCATTCCAGCAACCGTTTGTGGGTCAGCAGCAGCCGCCCGCTGGTACGCAGGATCGCCTCCAGGCTGTAGAACGCCTCATGGGGCAAGGTCACCAGGGTGAAGACGGTCTGGGCGACGCGCCGGCCGGCGGCAGGGACAAGCGAGGCAAGGTGCTGTTTCAGCGGCAGTTCCGCCGGTTTTCGGATCAGATCGAGCAGGGACGCCAGCAGTGATGGTATCAAGAGAACGCCCAGGACCGTCATGGTCCAGAACGCGGCCGCCGACAACACCGTCCAGCCCAGCAGCAGGAGCAACGTCAACGCCGCCGGCACCAGGCTGCGGCGCAGGTTGTCGAACAGCTTCCAGCGCGACAGCATGGAGAGGGGATTGGGCCGGCGCCGCCCATCGGGACCGGGCACCCTGGGCAGCATCCAGCGCGCTAGCTGCCAGTCGCCGCGAATCCAGCGATAGCGGCGATCGACATCGGCGCCGTAGCGGGCCGGATATTCCTCGTATAACGGCACGTCGCTCAACAGGCCAGCGCGAGCGTAACAGCCTTCCAAAAGATCGTGGCTGAGGATGCGGTTCTCGGGGAAACGTCCGTTCAACGCCTGCTCGAAGACCTCGACGTCGTAGATTCCCTTGCCGATGAACGAGCCCTCGCGGAATACGTCCTGGTAGACGTCGGAGACGGAGCGGGTGTAAGGATCGATGCCCGGCTCGCCGCCGTGCAGGCGGGCGTAACGCGATCGATTGGTGCCGGGCAGGCTCACGCTCACGCGCGGCTGCAGTATGCCGTAGCCTGACCGGACCCGGCCCAGGTCGGCATCGTAGACGGGTCGGTTGAGCGGGTGCGCCATGGCGCCGACGAACTGGCGCGCGGCATCGCGAGGTAGCTGGGTGTCCGTATCTAGGGTGATCACGTATTTCACGCCGGCCAGCGTCGCAGTTTCGCCGACAAGCAGCAAGAAACCGTCTGTCTTGCCTTCGCGCAGCAGCGTGTTCAGCTCCAACAGCTTGCCGCGTTTACGCTCGTAACCCATCCAGATGCGGTCGTGAGGGTTCCAGCGACGTGGGCGATGCAGCAGGAAGAACATGCTGTCGCCGCCAGCTGCGTAGCACGCATTCAGGGCTTCGATCCGTTCCCGGGCCAATTGCAGTAAAAGTGCATCTTCTGGCAGCGTTTCCTCCGCTGCATCATGCAGATCGGTCAACAGGGCGAAGCGCAGATTGTCGTCCCGATTGGCCAGGAAACGAACTTCCAACGCCTCGACCAGACTGTCGATGTTGCGCGGGCTGGTGAGCAAGGTCGGTACCACCACCAGGGCGCGCGATGCGGTCGGTATGCCCTTGGAAAAATCCATGCGTGGCAGCGGCTGCGCCGACACCAGCAAGGTGGCTAGCCAGTTCACCAGCGCGACCGCGAGCTGGCTGCTGGCCAGCAGCGCGAGCAGACCAGTCAAGACGACCACCCAGGTCGCAACACCGTTGGCCCAGACCTGTGCCAACAGGCCTGAGGCAAAGGCCAGGGTCAACATCGTGATCGCGCCCAAGAACAGAAACAATGGCGCTCGACCAGCGACGCGCCGAAACCTGGCAACCGGGGAGCGGCGCACTCGGGTGGCGTTTTCCAGGACCGACCGGCCAGGGCCGATCAGGTAGTAGCCCACGTGCGCGGTTCGCTCGGCCTCGCCGCTCCGGGCCGCGCCGGCCTGCGCAAGTTCGATGGCGCGGCTGGCGACCGTGGCCTCGGCCAGGCCGCTGGCCTTGGCGACCGCCTCGACGACGTGGCGGTAGCGATCGCGGCTGGCGAAATCCATCGCGGCATAGGCCGCGCCAGGATCCGCGCGCAAGATCTGCTCGACCGCGCTCATGTCCTCGACGAACTCGCGCCAGTCCATGGTGCCGAGCAAGCGCAGGCTGCCGATGCTGTTGCTGATGGAAACCTGATCAGCAGCCTGGTGCTGGTTGCCCGTGCGCACCACTCGTTCGATGCTCAGACCCGACTCGGCGAGTTGCTGCTCGACCCAGGTCAAGGGCAGCGCCAGGGCGGGACCGTGCCCTTGTAGACGGCGCGTCAGCTCCGACACGAACGGGGTGGTCATGGGCGGTTTCGAGCGCGCCATGTCGGCGATGACCAGGATCAGGTTCTTCGCATCCTGGCGGGCGATCTCCGTCAGCTTATCCGCCCAGACAACGGCCAGGTCTCGGTCCCTCCGGCCAGCGGCGATGCGCACCGCGACCCGCCGCAGGTTCTCGATCAGCGCCAGGCGCAGCATGATGGGGATGGCCCACAGCTCGCCCAGCCGCAGCGGTGTGACCGTCTGGTATGCCGCGACAAGGCGGCTCAAGCTGTTCGGGTCCACCCGTCCATCGCCGTGGGCGATGGTCTCCAGGGCGATATCATAGACCCGCGGCAACCCGGCCGAAGGGCCGTCGGCCAGGCGCGGCAGCTCCCGGCTGTAGCCCCTGGGCAGATGCCGCCTGGCGGTTCGGATCTGCTCTTCGACGAGATAGAAATTGTCGAGCAGCCACTCCCCGGCAGGCGTGATGCGGTGCTTCGCCGCTACCGCCGCCGTGAGCTGGTCGCAGGTGCTGACCAGGACGCTCTCGTTCGCCGCCAACCGCGCCAGCAACTGGTCCGGCACGCGCCCGGGCATCAGACGGTGGACGGACGCGAGGTGCACGCCATGCTGCGCCATCTGGTCGGAACTGAACAATTCCGTCCGTTGTGGCGGCTCCTCGCTGAAAGAATGGTCCGCCGTCCGCGCTGGCCTCAAACCCTTCTCCTCCTTCTCCAGCTCAAGTGAGACCGTACCGACCTGACCGTTTTCCTCGCGACAAAACCGTGGCTACACCGTTCCTGCCTGGGCGAGAATCGCACGACCACAAGATCTTGATCCAGTCTCGATGCAGATCCGACGCACACCGTGTTCCGGATGCCCATGCCGCTAGCGGCTGCGCCCCGAAGCCGGAGGTTCAAGCGCCGGTCGCTTGCCTGCCCCGAAAACCGGCGAGATCCTCTGATCGGCGCTCGTCGCTGTCGCTGCCGAGCGGGAGCAGGATCACCCCACGGGGATCCTGCTCGGCGATCGCCGTCTGGATGGCCTGATGGATCCACGACGCCGCCAGGGCGATGAAGCGGAGTTCCTGGGACACCTCGCGCCTAACGGCCATGATCAGGCCGATGGTGCCCTCCGCGATCCCCTTCTCTCTCATGCCCTGTCCCCTCTTGTTGCCCCCGCGGCCTCGGCCTGCCGAGCGACAGATCACGCGGCGAGGCGAGCGGAGTCGTGGTGGACGATCTCACGCGAGCGTAGCGGCGGTTGCCGGCAACCAAGAGCACGACAACCGACGGTTTTCGTGGTACTCGCCGTTATCCTCTCGTGGGCGGTCAAGAGAGCTCGGCGCCCCGTGATGATGCGCAATAGTACGACGACGACCGCGATGGTCCACAACATGGAATACCTCTGGACTGACCAGCGTCCCTGCATTCGCGGAGCCTGATCCAACGATGGTGGCCCGCTAGCGCGATCGACGCCGCATGACGGGCACGGGACGCCAGTCGCCTGCTGCCATGATCATGCCAGCGGTCAAGTGACGGCCCTGTGGGGACTTGGTCGGGGCGATCGACCGGCGGCGCGATCAAAAAAAGCGCGGCGCCGGTCACAATGATGGCTCGCCGGATCCTTGGGCCGCGAAGAGAAGCCTGAAGATCCCTTGACCGAGGCGCCGTAGAGAACGAATCAGGGGTTGACATCCCTGGCCGGGTTAGAGGGACCTGCCAGGCCACCGATCCGGCCTGGCTCCCATCGGCAAACCCGCGGGCCACATCGATTGGGAGCAGGCCGATCGTGCCAAGGATCCGCAGTCGCAACGAAGCTGGGCGGCGAGGCGCGCCGCCCTCGCGATCGCGCGGCGCGAGACGGCGGGACACCTGGCGCTCGCGGAGGTCCTGGCGCCGGTTGCCCTGACGCCCGCGGCGCTCGCGGGAGTTTTCGATTTCGTGCGGCACGTCGAGCGCGTCGGCAAGCACAACCGCGACCTCCGTCTGCGCTACGTGCTGCCCACATTCCTCGACCTGCGGGCCCATCAGTCGACCGACGCACTCCAGCAGTTGCGGGAGAACTTCGCCGAGCTGGTCTGCCGGCCGATCCGCATCAACGTCGACCTCGCCGCGGCCTTCGGCTGGCGTCAGACCATCTTCGAGCACGCGCCGTCGTCGCGCGGCGCCGAGGACTACGAGGCGTTCGTCACGCAATTCGCCGCGGGGGTGCCGGTCAGCGCCTGAAACGCGATCCTGCGGGTCCGGTGCG
>Ga0334888_1002299_pt1 | contig 21360 bp, 14 predicted proteins | sample GraSluR1_MG_FD_207227 | JGI IMG/M metagenome (GOLD analysis project Ga0334888, IMG submission 207227) | Sludge microbial communities from methane-producing bioreactor in Wageningen University, Netherlands - Granular Sludge_3_08-R1 | ecosystem: Engineered > Bioreactor > Anaerobic > Unclassified ...
GCTGATAAGAATTGATATTGCGTCTTATGGCTGAAACATGGATGCCGCCTTTATGGGCAAAAGCGGAAAGACCAACAAAGGGCAAGTGCTCATCCGGGGCCAGGTTGGCCACCTCAGTCACGAAATGAGACACTTCATACAATTTCACCATGTGGCCTTCGGGCAAACAGCGCTGTCCCATCTTTAATTCCAGGTTTGGGATGATGGAACAAAGGTTGGCATTGCCCACCCGTTCGCCGTAGCCGTTGATGGTGCCCTGCACATGCACCGCGCCGCCGCGCACCCCCGCCAGCGAATTGGCCACACCCAGTTCGCCGTCATTGTGCACATGCATGCCCAGCGGATGATTCAGGATTTCTTTCACCTTGCGCACCAGGTCTTCAATCTCCCACGGCATCGAGCCGCCGTTGGTGTCTGCCAGCACCAGGGTTTCAGCCCCGCCACGCACCGCCGCCCGCAGGGTTTCAAGGGCATAAGCGGGGTCTTCTTTATAACCATCGAAGAAATGCTCGGCGTCATAAACCACCCGCCGGCCGTGTTGGTGCAAAAACGCAATACTTTTTTCAATGATGCGCAGGTTGTCGTCCAGCGTAGTGCGCAGCACATCCTGCACATGCATCACCGATGATTTTCCAACCAGTGTACAGACTTTCGCTCCCGAATCGTACAGCGCCTTGATATTGGCGTCATCCTCAGGTTCACCGCGAGCCCGACAGGTGGAACCAAAGGCAGCAATGACCGCATGTTCCCACTGCATTTCCAGTGCTCGTTGGAAAAATTCCGCATCCTTGGGATTGGACCCCGGCCAACCGCCTTCAATAAAAGCCACACCCAGTTCATCCAGCTTTTGGGCTATGCGGATTTTATCATCACAGGATAAGGATAAATCACTGCGCTGCGTACCGTCGCGGAGTGTTGTGTCGTAAATTTCTATCATCACTACCTCCAGGAAACTCTATTACTAACTCCCCGGGGAACCCTGAGCTCCCCAGAGCGTTCAGAGTCCCGGGGTGATTGATCAAATAATAATCACGGCGTTGTGATCTTTTTCATACGCCGCAATATGATCCTCAAGGGTGAGCAAATATCCCAGCTCGTCAATACCCTGCAACAGACAGGTTTTGGCAAAGCCGTCGATCGGGAAGGTGTAAGCCGATCCGTTCGGCAGGGTCAAAGTTTGCGATTCGAGATCAATGGTTATCTGGGCAGCGTTGTCTTTTTTCAAGGCAGCCTGCAACTCAGCATGCGCCTGCGGGCTGACCACAATGGGCAGCAGCCCATTTTTTAACGAATTGTTTTTGAAGATATCAGCAAAAGAGGTGGATATGACCGCTTTGAAGCCAAAATCGGTCAGCGCCCAGGGGGCATGTTCACGCGACGAGCCGCAGCCAAAGTTGTCGCCTGCCAGCAAAATACCGGCGTCTTTGGCATCAGGCTGATTGAGGATGAAATCTTCTTTGGGAGAACCGTCGCTGTTGTAGCGCCAGTCGGAAAACAAATTTGCGCCCAGCCCCTTTTTGTCGGTCACTTTGAGAAAGCGCGCCGGGATGAGCTGGTCAGTGTCGATATCATTCACCAGAAGGGGCACCATGCGTGAAGTAAATGTGGTAATCTTTTCCATGAGGTTGTGCTCCTTTTCTATAACAACTGGCGCGGGTCGGTGACCAGGCCGGTGACCGCTGCCGCGGCTGCAGTGAGCGGGCTGGCGAGCAGCGTGCGGCTGCCTTTGCCCTGCCGTCCTTCAAAATTGCGGTTGCTGGTGCTCACCGCCACCTGCCCGGGATCCAATTGATCGCCGTTCATGGCAATACACATGCTGCATCCGGCTTCGCGCCATTCAGCCCCGGCTTCGATGAAGATGCGATCCAAACCTTCGGCTTCAGCCTGTCGTTTCACTTCCTGCGAGCCCGGCACCACCAGCACCCGCAAGCCCGACGCCACCTTGCGCCCTTTCATGATCTGTGCCGCGGCGCGCAAATCGGTGATGCGCCCGTTGGTGCAGCTCCCAATGAATACCACATCCACCGGTCTGCCCAGCAGCCGCTCGCCGGCCTGAAAGCCGGTGTACTGCAAAGCCTTGCGCAGCGCATCGCGCTGGCTGTTTTCGGCAAAGTCTTCCGGTGAAGGAACAACGCTGTCGATGGGCATTCCCATACCCGGGTTGGTGCCGTAGGTGATCATGGGCGCCAGTTCATCAGCGTTCAGCACCACGCTGTTGTCATAAACAGCGCCCTCATCGCTGGGCAACTTGCGCCATTCTGCCACGGCGCGCTCCCAATCAGCGCCTTTGGGGGCGAATTCTCTGCCTTTCAAGTATTCAAAGGTTTTCTCGTCGGGGGCAATCATGCCCGCCCGCGCACCTGCTTCAATCGACATGTTGCACACCGTCATACGCTCTTCCATGCTGAGTGCGCGAATGGCCTCGCCGCGATACTCAATCACCTGCCCGGTGCCGCCGCCGGTGCCAATTTTGGCAATCAACGCCAGGATAATATCTTTGGCAGTGACGCCGGGTTTCAGTTTTCCGTCCACGCGCACTTCCAGCGTTTTGGGCTTGTTTTGCAACAGGCACTGGGTGGCCAGCACATGCCCCACCTCGCTGGTGCCAATGCCAAACGCCAGCGCGCCAAATGCGCCGTGCGTGGCAGTGTGGCTGTCGCCGCATACAATGGTCATGCCCGGCTGGGTGAAACCCCGCTCCGGCCCAATGACATGCACAATGCCCTGCTGCGGGCTGTCAATGCCATAGACCCGGATGCCAAATTCGCGGCAGTTCTCTTCCAGTTGGTGAATTTGACGGCGGCAAAGTTCATCGGCAAACGCCATGCGCCCCACAGCCGGGTTTTCCAGGTTGGCGCGGGTGGGAATGCCGTGATCAACAGTTGCCACGGTCTTATCCGGGCGGCGCACCTTCAGTCCGCGCGTGCGAATTTCAGAAAAAGCCTGCGGCGAAGTGACCTCGTGCACCAGGTGCAGGTCGATATACAGCACCGCCGGGGAATTTTCTTCTTGCGTTACGATGTGTCGCTCCCATATCTTTTCAAATAAGGTTTGTGGTTTCTTCATTATCGTTAAATCCAATTCATAATCAAATAATGTCGATGATGACAATTGCTTGAAGAAGCAATCTCACCTTACAAATCAGGTGAGATTGCTTCTCCCCGCTTCAGCGGGTTAGGAAATCTTTAGAACATGAAACTCATTTTCTTCCAGCTTTCGGTGTTTTCACCCAGGCGGTGTTTGGCGGTTGCCAGCAGCAGTTTGTTAACCGCCGCCAGGTAAGACTTGACCGACGCCACGATGATGTCTGAATCAGCGCCGTAGCCGCCAAAGCTGACCGGTTCGGTGACAACATTGCCATTTTCGGTTTCAACATGCGCCAGCCCTTCTTCACTCTGGATGCGCACCGTCACTTCGCCCAGGGCATCGATGCCTTCAGTGATGGCATGCACCGAAAATTCCAAAAGTTTATTGCTCATACCAACCACAGCGTCAATGGCTTTGTAGGCAGCGTCAATGGGACCTGCTCCCACTTCAGCATGCACGTGATGGCGTCCATCGGGGCCGATCAGCCGCACTGTGGCGGTGGGCATGCCCATTGTGCCGCAGGCCACCTGTAATCCGTCCAGGTGATACACCTCGCGTGGCTGGTAAATTTCGTCTGAAACCAGGGCTTCCAGGTCGGCATCGGCAATATCCTTCTTCTTGTCAGCCAGTGCTTTAAAGCGATCGAAGATCTTGTCCAGGTCTTGTTCACTGATGTCGTAGCCAAGCTCGACCAGGCGGCTCTTCAGCGCGTGGCGGCCCGAATGTTTGCCCAGCACCAGCCGGGTTTGCGGCACGCCCACCGTTTCAGGACGCATGATTTCATAGGTGAGATTGTGCTTGAGCATGCCGTCTTGATGGATGCCTGATTCGTGGGCAAAGGCGTTGGCGCCCACAATGGCTTTGTTGGGCGGCACCACCATACCGGTGTAGTTGCTGACCAGTTTGCTGACGCGCGCGATCTGGGTGGTGTCAATGTTTGTTTGCAGGTTGTAGAACGGCCGGCGGGTATGCAGCGACATCACCACTTCTTCCATGGCGGTGTTGCCAGCCCGTTCGCCAATGCCGTTCATGGTCACTTCAGCCTGGCGCGCCCCGGCGCGAATGCCAGCCAGAGAATTGGCGGTGGCCAACCCCAGGTCGTCATGGCAGTGAACAGAAATGATGCAGTTCTCCACACCAGGGGTGTTTTCGCGAATACCTTTGATCAACGCACCAAATTCATCCGGCGTTGAATAGCCAACCGTATCGGGAATATTCAATGTGGTTGCGCCGGCTTTAATCACTTCGCCCAGGATGTGGTAGAGAAATTGCGGGTCGCTGCGCCCGGCGTCTTCAGGGCTGAATTCAATATCGGTGCACAATGAGCGGGCATAGGCCACCATTTCGCTTGCCCGCTTCACCACTTCTTCGGGTTCCATTTTAAGCTTGTACTTCATGTGAATTTCAGAAGTGGCAATGAAGGTGTGAATGCGCGGCCGGCTGGCAGGTTGAACAGCCTCCCAGGCTTTGTCGATGTCATTCTTGTTGCAGCGCGCCAGGCCGCAAATGATGGGCGGTTCGCTGCGCCCGGCTTCGGGTTTTTGCCCCACTTCAATCGCAATGCGCCGCACTGCTTCCAGGTCGTCGGGAGATGCCGCCGGAAAACCGGCTTCAATCACATCCACTCCCAGGCGGCTGAGCGCGCGCGCCACCTCAAGCTTTTCAGCCGAGGTCATGGTTGCGCCTGGAGACTGTTCGCCATCGCGCAGGGTTGTGTCAAAAATTCGAACGATATCGTCCATTCAGCCCTCCATTGTATTAGTCGGACGGTTTAATTTCAATCGGGTTAATAAACGGCATCATGCCGCGCAGGCGGGCGCCAACCTGCTCAATCATCTGATCCTGTTCGCGTTTACGAACTTCATTGAACCAGGGGCGGCCGTTTTCGTTTTCTTTGATCCAGTTATTGGCGTAAGTTCCATCCTGAATCTCGGTCAAGATTTTGCGCATTTCGCCCATGGTTTCTTCAGTGACCAGGCGTGGACCGGCCGTATAGTCGCCGTGTTCGGCCGTGTCGCTGACCGAGTAACGCATGTAATTCAAACCACCGCGGTACATCAAGTCAACAATCAATTTCAACTCATGCATACATTCAAAGTAGGCAATTTCAGGTTGGTAGCCGGCTTTGACCAGGGTTTCAAACCCGGCCTTCACCAGCGCACTGACGCCGCCGCACAACACCGCCTGTTCACCAAACAAATCGGTCTCGGTTTCTTCCGCAAAGGTGGTTTCAAGCACGCCAGCACGGGTACCGCCCAGAGCTTTGGCATAAGACAAGGTTAACTCTTTGGCATGACCGGTGGCGTCCTGATGGATCGCCAGCAGGCAGGGTGTGCCGCCGCCTTCCTGGAAAACCTCACGCACACGGTGACCCGGCGCTTTGGGAGCCACCATGGTCACATCGACACCGGCTGGCGGTACAATGGTGTTGAAACGAATGTTGAAACCATGCGCAAACATCAGCATTTTGCCTTTGTCGAGGTTGGCTTCAATTGACTCTTTGTAGATTTTCGCCTGGGTGGTGTCGGGGGTGAGGATCATGATCACATCAGCCCATTTGGCGGCATCAGCAACGCTCATCACTGTCAAACCGGCAGCTTCAGCCTTGGGTTTTGATTTGCTGTTTTCGTGCAAACCTACCCGCACCTCCACACCGCTGTCTTTCAAATTCAAAGCGTGGGCGTGTCCCTGTGAACCAAATCCAATAATGGCAACTTTTTTCTTAAGGATGAGATTAAGGTCGGCATCCTTATCATAATAAATTGTGGCAGTCATAGATTCTCCTTTGTTTTCTATTCACCATTTCAGGTGATTGATGATTAGTATTCGCTGTGCACATTAAAGTGGGCTTCAGCTTCAACCAGCGGCGGGTTGGGACTGATTGGCGCGGGGCCGCGCGTCATGGCCACAATGCCGGTGCGCACCATTTCGATGATACCAAACGGGCGCAGCACATCCAGCAAGCCTTCAATTTTATCTTCAGTGCCGGTGATTTCGATGACCAGCGATTCATTGGTCACATCGACCACGCGGGCGCGGAACACTTCAGCCATTTGCAGCACTTCGGTTCGATTGGCAGGCGTGACAGCAACCTTGATCAGCGCCAGGTCGCGCACAACCGATGGTTTGTTGGTGACATTATCTACACGCAGAACATTGACCAGCTTGTACAAATTTGCCTCCAGCAATTCCACTGTGAATTCATCGGTGTTTACCACAATGGTCATGCGTGAAACCCCGGGCATTTCGGTGTGCCCCACCGTCAGCGATTCAATGTTATAGCCGCGGCGCCGGAAAAGCGAAGCCACACGGTTCAAGACGCCCGGTTTATCTTCGACATAAGCAACCAGAATATAGTTCATGTTTTTCTCCCTTAGTTTCCATTTTTCGGACGTTGAATCATGTCATCCAATGGCTTTCCGGCTGGCACCATGGGATACACGCTGTCTTCGCCCACCACGTGAAAATCGAGTATCACGGTTCCGGGGGCTTTGCGGGCTTCTTCAACTGCTTTCTGAATTTCGGAACGCTTGTTGACATGAATACCATGCAGACCGTAAGCTTCAGCCAGTTTCACAAAATCGGGGCTCGACAACGGTGTGGCAGAATATTTTTTATCGTAGAACATTTCCTGCCACTGGCGCACCATTCCCAGGTAACCGTTATCCATAATAGCAATGACAATCTTGACCTTTTCTTGTGCAATGGTGGCCAGTTCATTCAATGTCATCTGAAAGCTGCCGTCGCCCACAATGGTCCAAATTTCTTTTTCGGGTTGGGCAATTTTGGCGCCAATGGCTGTGGGCGTTGAAAAACCCATGGTGCCCAGACCGCCCGAAGTGATCAGCGAGCGGAAGTGTTCGTGCTTGTAATACTGCGCTTCCCACATCTGATGCTGACCCACATCACTCACCACCACAACATTGCCTTCGGTATACTTCCAAATGTCATGGATGACGTGCGCCACGAACAATTGATCATTGTCAGGGATGTTAAGAATATCCCGGCTTTTCGATTCAGCTCGCATTTCTTCAATGAAATCGATCCATTCTTGATGATCTGACTTTTGCACACCGCGGTTTAATTTGGCCACTGCCGGCCTCAAATCACTGATGATGCTTATATCGACATGTACAATTTTATTAATTTCTGATGGATCGATATCAATGTGAATTTTCTTTGCATTGGGTGCGTAGGTGCTCACCGTGCCAGTCACGCGGTCGTCAAACCGCATGCCAAACGCCAGCAGCAAGTCTGATTCTTGGATGGCTTTATTAACCCAGGCTTCGCCGTGCATGCCCATCATGCCCAGGTTCAGTGGATGACTGGCTGGAATGCTGCCAATACCCAACAATGTCATGGCCATGGGAACATGAGCCTTTTCAGCCAACTCGATCACCTCTTTGCTGGCGCCTGAAAGGGTGATGCCCTGCCCTGCCAGGATAATGGGGCGTTTCGCCGCATTAATCATAGACACAGCCTGTTCATAAACGCTTTCAGCAGGTTGGTAATTGGGCAAATAACCGGCCACGTGCGGTTCGCTGCCTTCCCAGTCAAATTCGCAGGTTTTTTGCTGCGCATCTTTGGTAATATCCACCAAAACCGGACCCGGCCGACCGCTGTTGGCAAGGTAAAATGCTTCGCGAATAGCAGGAGCAATGTCTTCCGGTCTGGTGACCAGGTAATTGTGCTTGGTGATCGGCAGGGTGATACCGGTGACATCCACTTCCTGGAAAGCATCGGTGCCCAAAAGCGGGCTGGAAACCTGCCCCGTAAAACATACAATCGGCACCGAGTCCATCATGGCCGTGGCAATGCCGGTAACCAGGTTGGTTGCCCCGGGGCCCGAGGTGGCAATTGCCACGCCCACGCCGCCGGTCACACGCGCATAACCATTGGCCATGTGCGCAGCGCCCTGCTCCTGGCGCGCCAGCACATGGTGAATGGGAAATTCAGGCAGCGCGTCATAGATCGGCAGGGTGGCGCCGCCCGGAATTCCAAAAACATGCTTTACTCCCTGGCGTACCAGGCATTCCCAAAAGATTTGTGCACCAGTCAATTTCATTGGCTTCTCCTCAAAAAAATGAAAAATGGGGAATTAGTCACGCAGTGTTGCGCCTTTATCAGCGCTTTGCACAAAGTGCGCATAGCGCCGTAACCATTTGCTGTTGATCTTCTGCTCAAAGGGCGGTAATGCTTTCAACCGGCTGGCCATTTCTTCATCGCTTAGTTGAACATCCAGGCGTTTAGCATCAATATCCAGTTCGATGATGTCGCCATTACGCAAAGCTGCAATGGGACCGCGCGCGGCTGCCTCAGGGCTGACATGCCCCACGCAGGCGCCGCGTGTGCCGCCCGAGAAACGGCCGTCGGTGATCAGAGCCACACTGTCACCCAGCCCCATGCCCATGATGGCGCTGGTGGGCGAGAGCATTTCCATCATGCCCGGTCCGCCCGCCGGACCTTCATAGCGAATGACCACCACTTCGCCGGGTTTCACTTCGCCGTTGAGAATGCCGCGCATCGAATCTTCTTGCGATTCATACACCCGCGCCGGCCCAATATGCTTTTTCATATCCGCTTTAACGCCGGCGGTTTTCAGCACGGCGCCGTCGGGCGCCAGGTTGCCAAACAAAATAGCCAAACCGCCGGTGGAAGAATGAGGATTGTCATAAGAACGAATGACCTCGCGGTCTTTCACCTCGCACCCGGCAATCGATTCACGCAAAGTGACGCCGCTGACCGTGATGCGGTCGAGATGCAGCACATCGCTGTGGCTGCCCAGTTCATTCAAAATAGACGGAACGCCGCCAGCGCGGTTCACATCTTCAATGTGCCAGGGGCCTGATGGGCTTACCTTGGTGAGGTGCGGTACCTTCGCCGCCACCTGGTTGATGCGATTCAATGGATAATCTATCCCCGCCTCGCGGGCGACCGCCAGCGTGTGCAGCACCGTGTTGGTAGAACCGCCCATGGCCATATCCAGCGCGAAGGCGTCATCAACCGCTTCGGGGGTCACAATTTGCCGCGGAGTGATATTGCGTTCGACCAACTGCATAATCTGCTTTCCAGCCCGGCGGGCAAGTTCTTCGCGTTCGGGGGTTTTTGCCAGCAGGGTGCCGTTGAACGGCAGCGCCATTCCCAGGGCTTCCATCAGGCAGTTCATTGAGTTGGCTGTGAACAATCCTGAGCAGGAACCGCAGGCCGGGCAAGCCACATCTTCCAGGGCTTTCAATTGTTCGTCATTGATCTTGCCGGCAGCGTGCTGCCCCACCCCTTCAAATACTGAAATCAAATCCACCGCTTTGCCGTCTGCGGTGCGGCCTGCCGGCATGGCGCCCCCTGAAATAAAAATTGCCGGGATGTTGACTCTCATCGCAGCCATCAACATACCCGGCACAATCTTGTCGCAATTCGGGATACACACCATGCCATCGAAACGGTGTGCTTCGATCATGGTTTCCACACTATCGGCGATCAATTCGCGCGAAGGCAATGAGTATTTCATGCCGATATGTCCCATGGCAATTCCGTCGTCCACACCAATGGTGTTGAACTCAAACGGAACACCGCCCGCCTCGCGCACGGCTTCTTTAACCAGCTTGCCAAATTCCTGCAAATGAACATGCCCGGGGATAATATCAACATATGAATTAACAATTGCAATAAAGGGCTTGTTCATGTCCGCGTCTTTAACGCCCGTTGCTTTCAACAGTGAGCGGTGCGGCGCGCGTTCCATACCTCTTTTGACCAGATCTGATCGCATTGTGATGTCTCCTTTGAAGTAATTTGCAAATAAAAGAGCCACCCGTTTGTGTTGGGTGGCTCTTTTGATTTCTTTTATTTTTTTACTATTTCAATCTTACCTCTTCCATCGCCAACCCAACGTCAAAACGGCTCTCAAGAGCGAGAACCAAAACAAGAATAATAATGGAAATAGCGATGGTGGAAGTCATCAAAACTTACCTCTTTATAAATTTTGATTATACAGAAAAATTTATTTCTGTCAATAGGCTAATTTTCAATTTTTGTCCCTTTTCAGACTCTTCAATTTTTTTAATTAGAACCAGGTCAGGTTTGAACCGAATCCAATGCGGTTGCAGATGCCGGGGATGCGATTGGGTTTTGCCGATGGTCTTCGATATTTCGCAAATCTCTTGAAAAAAGCGCGCATAATGTAGCCACTGTCGATAGCGCGCCGCTCCAGATGAAGACCGGGCGCACACCAATAGATTCTGCGATAGGGCCGGCAATTGCCAGCCCTATGGGACCGGCCAATCCCACTGTCATATTGAACAAAGAAAACACCCGTCCCTGCAATTCATTGGGAATCACACTTTGCATCACGGCCATCATGGGGGCATTCCCCATCGAATAAGTTAGACCGCTGATGAACCAGGTAACAATAGCAATGACGAAATAATCCCGGGAGGGTACAGCCGTCAAAGCAACCATGGCAGATGACAGGGAGAAAAAGATAATCGATGAAATAATCTTCCGGCGCGACAAAGACCAGACTCCTGCCAAAACGCCGCCCAGAATAACCCCCACCCCTAAAATTCCTTCAATCAGCGCCACGTCTGATATTTCGCCGTGGAAATGTTTGGTTACCAGCAGCGGCGACAACGACAGGCTTGGAAATAAGGTTAAGACGGCCAGTGCATTGACCATAAGCAGAACCAAAAAACCACGATTATGCCTGATGTAAGCCCCACCCTGGCGGACATCTGCCAGGATTGAAGCTTGTTCACCCGTGTCGCTCCGTTCGGGTTGAGGTATATGGAAGAAAATCAGCGGGGTAATTCCCAGAATAGCGGTAAAGACATCGATCAACATGGCTTGCTGCACAGGAAGAAAGGCCAGTATCAGGGCACCCAGGGGAGCTGCAGCAATGGTCATAATGCCTTGCATGACCTGATTCATGCCTGCCACGCGGTTCAACCACGAGCCGGGAACCAGGTTAACCGTGCTGGAAGTGATCGCAGGATGTTGAAATGCCTGCATGGTGGCACGGATAAAAACCAGAACATAGATATGCCACACCTCGATCTGACCGCTGGCAAACAGGCTGATGATAATGAGCACACAACCCGCTGTGATCGCATCGGTAACCATCATCACCACACGCCGGCTAAAGCGGTCAGCCACTGCGCCGCCCAGCGGGCTGAAGATTGCCACAGGCAGCAACCCGGCAATGCTGGTGATGGCCAGCGCTTTGGGCGAACCGGTGGTCTGCGTGATCCACCAGATTAAAACAAACTGGGTCAGTGAACTGCCTATCAATGAAAAGGCCTGGCCTGTCCAGATGAAAAAGAAACGCGGCTTCCAATCGTGTGATTGGGGCTGTGATGTATTTTGCAATTGCATAGCGACTCCTTAGGAGCCTGATTGTACTATGGAAAATTTATTCTAGTTATCGTGAGTTCCGGGATATCTTTTTTTCGAATTCACATTGATTGAATATTCAGCGATACAAATCAGCCCTCAGTGTGGAAATGGCTGTTACTCCACTTCCATACTGAGGGCTCAGGTTTATTGTAAAGCTGTTAATCTGATGGATTAATCCAATTCTCCCATCAACTTCTTTAATTCTTCTTCTATTTTCTTCTCAGCAATCAATTCGACCACCCACTTGGAGGCGCGGCCGACCACCCCTGTGCAGGCAAATTCATGTGCCCCGGCCTTTTCAAATTCCACCTTGTCAACCTCATCACGTAAATCAAACGGCCTGCCCATCAGGTTGCGGTGAATTTCATGGCATTTCACGCTGCCGTATTGATCGAGATAATGCTGGTGCATTTTCTGCACGACATCATAGCATTGATATTTGCTCTCGCGGTCACCGTTGAAAAATTCCCGGCGGCGGGGATACAGGATTCCCGCGATCAGGCAGGCGCCGGTCAATGCTGAACAGTGGGCGTCGCCAATCAACCCCAACCCGCCCGAAAGGCCGGTGGCGGCGCGGAAAGTGGTTTCATCATAAATACCCAGCACATCACCCACCGCTGCAAACAGCGACTGGCCGCATCCCTTATAGGTCTTCTCATTTTCGAATCCCAGTTCATAGGCGCGTTGGGTTTTTTTCTGCCACGCCAACTCCATTGGCAGCCGGTAATATGCCCGCACAATCTGCATCAGGTATGCTTCTTCATCACCGGTTAACGAACACAATTCAGCAGCGGCATTTTTTATCCCTTTTTGCTGAATTAAATCCTGAACAAAAACAGCGCCTTCGTCACCGGGCTCATCATAAAGCATGGCGGCAGCAATGCCGCGAGCAATATAAGGGGCGGGAATTCCATTGTGGATGAAACGCACCAGCGCGCCGGTCAATGTATCTTCGCGCTTGAGTTTTTGACGCGGGTCAGCCACAAACCGGTCAATCTCCTCAGCCTGACCGATTTGGTTAATTTGATCCAGTATTTCTGTAATGCGACCTTCATTGAAATCTGCGTAATCTCCAACTTCTTTTCGAAATACCTGGTCAATTTCTTTGAGAACTCCGCGTCCTTCAGCCAGCACCTGTTCATCTAAATAGCATTCTTGCATACTTTTGCAGCCGTGCAACTTTCCGTGATATGCCAATATCGTCAGAACCAGTTCCCGATAAAATGTTCTTTGTTGCTCTAATGTTTGCATGTTTCCATCCTTTATTCATACCGCAAGGTAATTCTCGCCATCCATTTTTTCATTCCATAGCCTATTCTACTTGCATTTATTGCAATAAAAAAACATTACCAAACGATCACCTGACCCATCACCCACAAACAAGCAGCTCATCGTACGAAATGGATGAGCTGCTTGTCTTTTTTCGGATAAACCTGATTTTAAGGAGTGCGAATGTATTGACTCTCCAGGTATTTCATCAATGGTTGATATTTATCACGGCTGTCAATCTTGTAACCCAGGATTAGAAAGTGCGCTTTTGTTCCAAAGCTGCTGCAAATCACAACGCCTTCCATTTGTTCAACTGTGGAAACAAATTCAAACCGGAGATCGCCGTTATCCAGTGTTTGTTTTTCTGACAACGCTGGATCGAATCCCAGGCTCTGCAGCAGGGTGGCCGCGACCGTTTCCATGATTGCATCCGAGTAAATGTTCTGGTTGTCTCCCTTCAGGAAAATACTGGAGATTAATGCTTTGGATGGATCCTCAATCGATTTGTAAGCATATACAACAGTACCAGCATCTTCGTTTCTCATCACACTCCACAGTACCGGGGCGTCGAATTGAAACAGGTCGTCGGCGCCTTTCACGGTTTCTGTGAAATCAAACACCGGTTTCGATTGGATGACGCTTGAATTAAACACCAGGCTGGTAAAAATTTCTGTATAAGCAGGTAAATAGGTTTCTGTCCACTCAGAGCGTGACAGGAAATCAACCATTTGCATGCTTGCGCCGTCACGTGTGAAGTAGGTTTCATGAATATATTCAACCCCCGAAATGTTTACCCGTCGCGAGGTGTAAGCCTGTCCATTTTCATCATCAAACCCGCTGTCAATAACTTCTACCTGGCCGAAGGAGCGCTTGAACATTTCATTGTAATTATTGATGAGTGTCTCAAACTCTTTTCCTCTCACTTCACTGCCGGTATTCACCGCCGAGACAATGATGAAACCACTGGCATCACTGGCAGTGAGGCTCAATCCCATTGAGCCGCCTTCTTCAACCTTCCAATCCTGCGGCGTTTTAAGCGTGAACGCTCCTGATGAGTGTGTGTAGGTCTCACCAGAAAGGATCAGTTCGGATGGAATTGCCGCTTCGTCTGATGAACCATCTGGCTGCGCTGCTGCCACAGTTGAAAAGGACGTGAGCGTTCCATCAGCCCCGGCAGCTAACAAAACCGTGCCGTCGTTGTTGAATGCCAGTTTCACCGGCGGATAACCAAGCGCGGAAAACTGCGAAACCACTGCGCCTTCGGCATAATTCCACAGGTATACATTTCCGTACGAATCGCTGGTTGCCATCACTTCATTATTCGGAGACACCGCCACATCCAGCAAAATTGCCGGTTCAACGGTCACATCGCCTTCTATTGGGGTGAGTTTATCCACGTTGAACAGCTTTATGGAGCTGACCAGGCTGTCGCCGGGCGAACTAAGCCGGTATCCTCCCGCCAGGAGGTATTTTTCACCCGGCAAATGAAACAGGCAGGTCACTTTGAAATTTGTTGTACCGGCTGCTACTCTTTTGCCACTGGCAATTTCGTATTTACCGAATCCGTATTCGGCGTTTCCGGTCAGAATACTTTTCCCATCGGGAGAAAAATCCATATCTTCAAAACCGGCAAACCCCTGGACTTTTTCACCGCTTTCCACATCCCACACGAAAATTTCACCGTTGCTTAATGAGGCCAGCCATCGATCATCAGGTGAAAACATCAACTTCGTGGTTCGGAAACGCGCTTTGGAGGCGATCTGTCTCAACAGTTCGCCGCTGCTGGCGTCCCAGATAGTAATCTGGTTATTTCGATCACAGCCGGCTACCAGATTGCCCTGATTGGATATGGACACAACCTGGCTGGATTCAGCGCCGGGCTGGACAATATTGGTCTTTACAGATGCCAGGGCAGTATCAACCACCAGAGCGCTTCCTGTTCCAATTCCAGGTGAGACCATCAGCAGCGCATCTGCTGAAAAACCAGCCATGCCTGCCCTGGCAACCGGTGGAATGGAGGTTTGCAGCCTTTCTGCCTGGCTGGACAAATCCCAAACCTGGATGTTGCCTGCGCTGTCAGCCGAAATCAATTGCCTTTCATCTGGCGAGAGCGCCATCTTAACAACAGGGCCATTTTGTCCAGTCAACGTGGCAAGCACAGATCCAGAGCTAACATTAATCTGTTTTATCTCATTGTTTTGAGTAGCCACAAGCACAAAACTACCATTGTTGGAAGATAAATAATCGCCAATCATTACTTCCCGGGTTACCACAGGCAAGCCTTTACCGCTGGCAGCATCCCATGCCATTAAAACATTTGAATCTTGAGCGGTGAGTTTCGCGGTATCAATGCCAAAAATGCGTTTTCCGTCTGGCGAATACTTCCAGTTAACCATTTGCTGCCCCAGCGCAGTCAAACCAATTCGATAAGCTCCGGTGGGAATGGTCCACTGCTGAGCCTGGAATAGGGTTTTCGAGTCATACCCCATGATCATCAAAGCTGTGTCATTGGCCGAGAACTGGATCCCTGTAAGACCGCCCGGATATGCCTGCCCATTGTTCGTAAATATCACTGCCCCATTGGTGGTTTCCCAGACCGTGGTTGTGCCCGCATAATTGGTCACGGCAAAGTAGGCGCCGCTGGGTGATAGGGCCTGAAATTGCACATTTTTTTGCTGTGCAATGGGTGTGCTCAACACACCGCCTGTGGCAGCATCCAATCTCATCACCGACCCGCCTCTGGTTTCCACAACCAGTTGGGCGCCGTCGCTTGAAAACACAACCGACAGGGGTGTATAAATTGGCTGAATATACCAAACCGATTGCAAATCCACCAGCGTTAGCATGGCTATGGTGTTGGTGGTACCGATCAATAAATATTGCCCATCGGGAGACACACTTAAGGAATGAAGCAAACCGGCTGAAGCAAAACTGCGCACCGGCTGCACCCGTTCGAGGTTGGACAACGAGATTTCTTCAGGAGGTAATGGGGTTGGAGAAGCAGTCGCCGTGGGGGTGAGCGTGGGCAGCGTTTGAGTGGGTGTGCTGGTAGGTTGTTGAGTCTGGTTGGTTTTGGGGGCTTTGCTGGCGGCGGTTGGTGGAGGTGCTGTGGGTGTTTTGGTTGCCAACCCCAGGTCAACCGAAATGCCGCAACTCAGAATAATCGTTAAGGCAAAGATTTCAACCAGTAGCAATGCGGGGGTTCTTCTCATTAAAAATTCCTCCCGATAATATTTTTATTTATGATCATTATAGGAAACTGAAAACCCTTTGTAAATAGATAACTTAAAAAGTGAAAAAAAAGATTGTCCGGGAAGCGGATATCTGAGCAAGTAATTCCAGATATTCTTTTCCGGGCAATCTTTTTCGATTGTTTTTTTAAACGGAAATGCAAGAAAATCAGCCCTTGCGGAAGGCTTTCACTTTATCCATGAATTCTTTCACCCGTTTGACATCCACTTCATTCCAGATGAAGCCGTCACGTTTAAAAGTTGTGCCGGTCACACAGCCGTCAGCGACCGACAACTGCTGCTCAACGTTGGTCACACGCACACCAGTGTTGGCCAGCACCACCGTATCGGGCACTGCTTCTTTGACGGTCTTGAGAATGGAAGCGTCTGTTTCTGCTCCGGCGGTTAAACCCGAAACACACAGAGCATCGGGGTTGTTATTAAACACCGTTGAACGGGCGATGTCTGCTATGTTGCGTTCAGCCAGGTAGGCTGCCGATTCAGGGACGATGTTCATCAGCAATTTTACATTCCGGGCATTCACGCGGGTTTGATGACGAACCACCGCGCCGCAATTGGTATTCCACAGGCCAAAATCGCTGGCATAAACACCGGTGAATATTTCACGCACAAATTTTGCGCCGGTTGCCACTGCCAGGTCGATGGAAGCTTCAGCATCCCACAACACGTTCACACCGTAGGGAATTTTAATATCATGCATTAATTCACCAATAACCCTGCCCATAACGGCAATGGTCAGCGGTTCAGTCTTTGTCAGGTAAGGCAGGCTGGCTTCATTGGAGAACATCACTGCATCCACACCGCCATCTTGAAGGGCCAGTAAATCGGCGCGGCATTTTTCAATTATAAAATCCATGCCTTTTTCCACGTCATAACCCGGGTCGCCGGGTAACGCCTTCATGTGGCACATGGCAATTACAGCTTTATTAACACCAAACACATCTTTCAGCCAACTCATTTCAATCCTCCTAAAATATTCTTTTTATTCTTTAATGATAAATTTCCTGACAAACAACAAGCGTGTTCATTGCCGCACGACAGGAAAGTTCGCAATGAACCGTAAGCTACCACTACACAATAAGAAAGGCTTGATTTTATTGCCAAAAAGCAAATGCGCCCTGACAACCCACCAGCCTTTCATTTAAAACATCAACAATGCAATTATACAATGGATTAGCTGTTCTCCGTAGTGGAGAATCGCTTTCCATCCAGCTTGCATAATATTTTTATCAGTTTTCTGCCCGACATGGCCGCTGTTGGTAAACCGCCGCCAGGTTCAACCCATTGACCTGTCATGTAAAAATTTTTTAATCCGGGCAAAGTCTTACTCATGCCTTTACCGCTCATCATGATCTTCATGGTATCTTTGTTTATCATCCAGCCTTCAATCGATCCCTGCCAGTTGCCGGTGTAACGCTCGGTGGTGAGGGGCGTCGCCACATCCACCACCTCCACCTGGTCTTCCAGGCCGGGGTAACGGTCATTCAACAGGTTAATCACAGTCAACGCAATTTGTTTCTTTTCGGCATCATAGCGTTCCGGTTCTTCAGCCAGTTTTTCCCAATAGGCATGGTTGGTATTGAACATGCATACCAGCACCGATTTTCCTTCCGGCGCCAGGGTTGGGTCGTAATCATAGTTGTGGAAGGCAAAAATTTTGCGCTCATCGCCTGCGATCTGAACAGGCTGATCCAGGCTGACTGAAAACGAATGTCGCACCGGGTCGAAACGACGGTTGATTCCCAGTGAAACCTGCACCACCGGCTGAAAGATTTCCAGGTGGTCGTAATAACCCCTCACAGTATCGTCCGCATACTTGCCATCCAGCATCTCAAAAATGGTGGCGTGGCCGTCAGCCGCCGAAACAACTACGTCGGCAAAATGCTCACTGCCGTCAGACAGGCGAATGCCAACCGCCTGGTTATCTTTGACGAGAACTTTCTCGACGCGCGCCTGGTATTGGAGTTGCCCGCCCAGTTCCAGGTAACGCTTTTCTATGGCGCGTGAAAAAGCCAGCGAACCGCCCACCGGGTAGCCGGCGTCTTTTTGATTTAACCAACCCATGGTCATCAAGAAACCCATGATGGGAAATTCGGGGCCGCCAAAAATATCGTTGACCACTTCACGCAAAAAGGGGTGTTTGATCTTTTTGGCAAATTCACCGATGGTCATGTTTTGATAACGCATCAGCGTTCCGACCGCCGGAATGGAAGACAACAACGCCTTGATGGATTCGCCCGCTGATTGCGGATCATCGGTAAAGTTCTCCAATTTCTCCAGACGCCGGATGGCGTTCATCAATTCTCGAATGGTCCTGCCATCCTTTGGTGAGATGGCCAGCATTTCCTCTTCCAGACGGTTGATATCAGAGTATAGATTAAATTCTCTGCCGCCGCTCAGTTGCAGAACACGAAAGATCTCATGGTTCACCACCTGCATGTCTTTCAAAGCGCCCAGCTCGCGCCAAATTTTATACATGCTGCGTTTGGGATTGGTGCCCACCAGCCAGTGAATGCAGCCGTCGAAGGTGTAGCCTTTGCGTTTCCACGAGGTGCACAGGCCGCCCGGCGTCGTGTGCATTTCGTATATTTTGGTTTGATAACCGTTTATCTGCCCATAACATCCGGCAGACAAACCGGCAATGCCCGCCCCAATGATGATGATTTCCTTAGTTTCCATTTCGTCCCTCCCGTAAAAAAAGGTCGCAGTCCCCCGCAAACTATTGGTATTTTTTTGTTTCAGTTAACTATATCTCATTTTGTACCATAATCATTTTTTCATTCGACATCAGCAAATACTTTTGTGAGAACATCCTGGACAAATTTTTCAATCCGATTCCGGGTGGGCGTTGCGTTTTGCCGGCAGGTCGCATTCAGCGTCAGCGCAGCCAACCGTTCGAGACGCGTGCGCGGGCGGCGGTTAATCTCTTGCAAGGCAGTTTTCAGGCGTTCGATATCAGCCAGCGTGTTATCCAACCCGATGCTGACCCGGATCATGCCGGGCAAAATTTGCATGGTAAACCCCGGAAGCATATGCAATCCAAATTCAGCCAACCGGCTGCGAAACAGGGCAATGCGCATAATTTGTTTGGAAAACAAATGCGCGCAAAAACAACCGCCGCGCACGCCAATGCCCGCCAGTTCGGCCAGTTCCTCTGCCGCCACGTTGCGCGGCGTGGTGCGCATGGAAAACGACACCACCCCGCCTCTTTGTTGAAAAAGCAGATCGCGCGGATCGTCCACGCCATAGACTGTAACGCCGTCGATGCTGTGCAAGGTTTGAATCAACGCAGTCGTCAACTCTTCTTCAACAGCCTGGATGACATCAAAACCCATGCGCTGCAACAGCAGCATGGCCTTACCCAGAGCAGCAATGCCGGCGGTGTTTTCTTCACCGGAGCGTTCGATTTCTTGCAGCTCCTGCGCTTGCACATTCCAATCGTTGTGCAGTGAAGCCAGCAGACCGCAGCCGAAGGGAGCATACATCTTGTGCCCCGAAAGCACCAGGTAATCGATGCCTGCAGCGAGCATGTCAATCTTGCGATGGGCAGCCATTTGCGCCGCATCCACCAGCAGGCGTGCGCCGTTAGCATGCACAATCTGGCTGATGCGCGCCAGGTCGTTGTAACTGCCCACCACATTACTCGCCCCGCACACGGTCACCAGCCGGATGCGCTGGTTGGCATGCCTGCACAACTGGTTATATTCTGCAAGCCATTGCTCCAGTTTATCCAGGTGCATAAAACCGTTGTCATCCACGGGCAGGGTTATCAACTTTACGTCCTTTTTCAAGCGCCAGGGCAATTCGTTGGAATTGTGTTCCAGCAGCGTGTTGACCACCACCGCTTCTTCCCCGCTGTTTTGCTTCAGCGGGATGAGACGGGCGGCCAGGTTGACCGCTTCAGTGGCGTTGCTGGTAAAAATCAGGCTGGATTGTGGCGCATCAGCCCCCAGGAAACGCAGGCAAATGCCGCGCACTTCTCTGGATAAAACCTGTTGTTCATCGCCGGGAAGCTCCCATGACACGCGCGCCGCCTGCCAGACCGGCAGCAAAGCCGGTGTGCTGGCGGCATGGTCCATGTGAATGAAAGGCGCTTCGCCGTGTTCAACCGGCACATACGCAATTTTTGTACGAAATAAATCGCGCAGCCGTTCCAGCAATTCCCTGCCTTCCAAGTTCAAAAGCGGATCGTCATACAAAATCTGCCGGGCGGTTACACGGCCAGGTTTCAGAACCGGTTTCAAAACCTCCTGCCGGGCATGGGCAAGCTGCATGGCGCGCGCCAATGCAACCGCATGCAGCACTGCGGGGGTGCCCGCCTCAAACCGCTCGGGGGCATCCTCCCAGATCACCACATCCGGTGAAACCATCTTCACCGTTCCCCCGCCGCTCACGCTTGGGGCGCCGCGCGGAAGGCTGCCGCGCCGCACCGCCATCGCGCGCAGTCCGAACGGCAGCCCCAATGATTGACTGGATATCACCCGGTAATCATCCGCCGCCAGTTGTGCCGTCAAAAGATCGGCATGCCAGACTGAAGCAAAAATTACCGTGAATTTTTGCTCATCCAGTCCCAGCGCATGCAGCACCACCGTCCGTGCCTGTTCATACAGGGCGGTTGAAACCTGGCTGACCTGCCCATTTCCACGGTGAACATTGGAATAAAACTGAAGCGCCGTGGCCAAGGTGTCAGCCACAAGCTGGCGGTCATCGTCTGACAAGCCGAAATCAGGGTTATGGAAAGGGGTAATCAAGTGCGCTTCTCAATTCAGTCAGAAACTCTGTTAGAATAATAACGCAATATTTCAAACAGGTATGCTGTTGAAAAACTTTGTTTTTTCAATTTACTTTTTATTTTAAAGGATAATATCATGTCTCTTACTACTCTTCGTGAAGCACTTGCGCACGCCTCTCAGCACAACTACGGCATTGGCGCCTTCAATTTTACTGACGAACATACCTTCTTCGGCATCCTCGAAACCGCCATCGCTGAAAAAAGCCCGGTCATCCTGCAAATCGCTGAAAAACATCTCAAACTGATACACATCGATCACCAAATTTACAGCTTCCGCCACGCCGCCGAAGCCGCCCCGGTTCCGGTGGTAATCCATCTCGACCATGCCTCAACCTTCGAAACCATCCAGCATGTGTGCGAAATTGGTTTCACCTCGGTCATGTATGACGGTTCTGCCCTGCCACTGGAAGAAAACATTGCCAACACCAAACGTGTGGTTGACATGGCGCACCCCATGGGCATCAGCGTGGAAGCCGAACTGGGGCATGTAGGCGGCGCCACCGATGAGGTGAACGGCCCCACTCTGAGCGGCATGCACTACACCGACCCCGCCCTGGTACCCGATTTCCTCAA
>Ga0334888_1002304_pt1 | contig 21338 bp, 14 predicted proteins | sample GraSluR1_MG_FD_207227 | JGI IMG/M metagenome (GOLD analysis project Ga0334888, IMG submission 207227) | Sludge microbial communities from methane-producing bioreactor in Wageningen University, Netherlands - Granular Sludge_3_08-R1 | ecosystem: Engineered > Bioreactor > Anaerobic > Unclassified ...
TCGCCCTCGTTCCACCAGCCGCCGAGGTGATACCAGATCTGCTCTGTGTCAACCCGATGCTCCGCTTCCGGCGTCACCAGCACGTGATCCTCTGCCGAGGTCACCTCGGCCTTTGTGGGCGATTCCTTGGCCATGCAGACCGCAGACGAGAACGCCTTCCCGTCACTCGTGTGAGCCGTGATTCTGAGGGACTTCACGCAATCGATCGTCCCGGACCAGATCCACGAATCGTGCAGGCCCTTGCCGGCGTGCACCTCAACCCTCTCAATCGTCGGCAGCTGCGACCAGGAATAGCCGTCGTAGTCCTTGTGGATGCTCACCGGAACAAACGGCTCCTCAAAGCGTCCCAGTGCGGCCAGGAGATGGGCATTGGCCTCGTCTGCCTCGGCTCCACCGGGGAAGTTTGGATCGAACCGGTAGCACCGCGCCAGCGGGAACCCATCGGGCATCTTCACTTCGATCGGTTCCGGCGGATCACAGCATCCAAGCAGCCCCACCTGAAACGTCGGCGTGGCTTCCGGTATCTCGATGCCGAGCTCACGGGCCCGCAGATACTGCTTGTAGGGCAGCCGATGGTGACCGCGCTTCTGGAGGTAGCGGTAGGCCTCTCGCTCCAGTGCCGCCTTGAGCTGGTCGAACGCCTGGTTCTCCACGATGCGCGTGCGCGCGGGCAGCATGAGCCGGATGCCCGTGGGCTGCCCGTCCAGGTCGACCAGGTACCGCAGGCCGCGCTCGGCCACAGGGCGATAGTTCAGGCTCAGCGTCTGGCCGTGGAAGTTGACCAGCACGCAGTCGCCGTAGCTGAGGGGGGATAGGACCCGCTCCTGCCAGGGCTCAAGGGCGTGTACTTCGCGAACCTCAATCCGACAGCCCAGTTCGGGATAGTGCGCCGCCTGTTCCGAAACGAACGGCTTCTTGGCACACGCCTGGCCGTCAACCGTGACGTCCATCCCCGTAAAGACCGCGAGCGGCTCCACCGTGGCGTCGTCCCACGGCTCGTCCTGAAATTGCAGTCGCGTGCCGTGGATCGGCTCCGGGGCCGGCCGAACGGTCACGGGTGCGCCGGTCCAGCCGTCGCCCGCGATACAGGCGACACCGCCCAGCGACCGGATGCACACCGCCCGGGGCGCCAGGCAGAACAGCCCGACGCCCGCCGGGTCTTCGCTCTGCTCGAAGGATTCCTCCCAGCCGGAGCCGCCCAGGTCGAGGAGTTTGCGGAAGTCCGCTATGCCCTGGCCGTTGTCCTGGACCGTGACTTCTCCGTTTTTGTTGGTGATCTCCACCATGCTCGCCCCCGCCCGCCGGGCGTTCTGCAGGATCTCGATGATCCTGCCGGCCAGCGTGCCAGTGAACAGTCGGCTCGCCTTGGTCAGCAGCCTCGAATTCACGCTTGCTCGAATTGTCTCCATGTTCACATCCTCCTCATGGGGTTCAGACGACACCATGTCACAGCATGCATGGTGTCGTCACACTATTTGCCCGATGCACGCGCATCGGGTCGTTTTTCATTAGATGTCAGTGGTACGTGAGTGGAATGGCCGGACGCAGTGCGCCCGGCTGCCTGATGGTTGAGGGAGCCAGGTGGCGTATTGGCCGTGGAGCCCAGCCAGCCGCGCACGCATTCCAGGCATCTACATGGGCATCGGGCCGAACGGATCCATCATCTGCCGAAACAGGGGATCTTCGAACGGATCTTCCTCGGCCGGCGGCGGCAGCGGCGGTTCAGGCATTTCTGCGCTGGCGACAAGCTGTTCCAGGTCCATCGGAGATGCGGACTCGTTGAGAGGCTCCTCGGCCAGGAGGGCAGCTTCCCGATCATCAGCGACGCTGAAAACGTCGCCGTGGGGAGTTGCTTCGTTGAAGTCTGCCATTCTGTCGGTGAGTTCCGTGTCGGGTGAGGGATTCGGGCTTGCGTCTGCGGCTGCCTCCAGCTCCCGCTCGGCCTGGATGGCATCCATCATCGCCTGAACCCGCAGCATGTCGTCGTACGTGGGCTGAGGCTCTTCCTCGATGAGGGGTCCCTGCTGCGGGCGGAACCGTCGGGGTTGAGGTGTCCAGAAGTGGCCGCCTTGCTCGGCGGCGTACTGCGGCGGATCGTATTCCGGCCGCGGTGGATCGAAGAAGCCTGGATGTGGGTCGTATTCGGTTGACCCGGGAGGCGCCGGCGATCCCAAGAAGCACTCCTCGCCCGGCGATCGATAGCCTCCGTGTGCGCGGTTGTACTCCAGCCCCGGGGTGACGCCGTACAGCGAGAGCACCTTGCGTTTGCGGTAGCGAGCCATCGAGGCCTGCAGCGGATCGTAAGGACCCATGGTGTTGCTCCTGCTTCAAGAGACCCAGGAAAGCCACGGCCAGCAACTGCAGCGTACCCGACGCCTGATAGACACTGGTGACGCCGCGATGACGTTGCGATTGGCAGGACTTACTTGTGAGAACGCCCCGCGAGGCTTGGTGAGCTTGCTCGTCGAGAAGTGGTACTTGATGTATGAACAGAGAACGATCTACTGAAATCATGGGCTGGCGTGTTGCCAATCCCGAATTCTCGTCGAGGATCCGCTTCATGATGGCCATCGGCCGGGGCCGGAGCGCTGTCACGTGAAAGATCCTCAGGCGAGGTCCCGAAGGACGCATCGCCGTGGGCACATTGCGTGCGCTCGTGTGAGGATTGAACAGTGGTGAATGCGCCGGGGTTTATAAGGGTTACGGTGCGTCGGGGCTCCCCAGAGCCGGTCCACCACTGACCAGCTCATCCGCCACGTCAAATTCCGCGCCATCGAGACTCAACGTCAACTCGAATGCCGCCATGCTGATCAGGAGTACCGAGGGCCGGGTCTTAACTAGCCCGCCCGCAAGAGATTATGACGTATGACTCCGCCCCATCGGCTCCGGCCTGCTGCATGCCGCCGCTCGCGTGCGCCGGGGCGCGGATCGCGCCACCTGTTATCGGACTTGTTGGCACGCTTCCACGTACCATCCGGTCCCCACGGTCACTCTGCGAATTTGCGTCTTTCCCAAACAGACCCGGAGACGCTTCGCGTCATCACTCCTGGGCGCAGTCCTGGGCAGCGCCCACGAGACGGCGAGTACGTATTTCTACGGATGCCGCTTCACGATCTGCAAACCGGCGGCAATCGAACTTGGGTGCTGAGGGGTATTTCGGGTAGATTTGAGGTGGCGGTGTCGCCGGGAGGCGGAAGAGGAAAAGCAATCACGTCCATCCCGCAGCCATCGGGACACCGCCGACGACGAGGGCAGCTGCGTATCGGGCACCTTGCACGTGAGGGTCTGCCGCCACAGCGATCGCGAGGCACGACTACCGGAGGTTTCCGTGTTCAGCTGAACGCCTTGCATGAAGGTCAGCCCCCTGAGGACGACGGTCCGGTCTCCCGTGGACGACCGGCAAGGAGAGCACGCGGGCTTGGAGGATAAGAGCTACTGGGAGAAGACGACTGCCCGTTCAACGTACTGATAACGCAGTACTTGCGCAGCACTTGCCGGTATGGGAAGGGCCGTACAGGTTCTTTTTGTCCGGCTTCGGCATTGTTGGTAGAGTGGAAGCGTTTTCTAGGGTTCGGGAGCCCGAACACGGCTTACGTTGAATACGATCGCCGCACGTGGCGGTGTCGGTAAGACGAGACAGATGTCGGCAGACGGAACAGTAAATGCTCTGTGGGGCCGCGGAACAAGACTTGGCTCGTGGGTGTTGCAGCACCGCGTCGGGCGAGGCACCTTCGGGGAAGTCTGGCGCGCAAACCACCACCTGTTTGACCATCGCCTCGCTGCGGTCAAAATTCCCACCGAGTCAGTCTTCATTCGGTTGCTGCAGAGCGAAGCACTCGCTGTAGAATTGCTGAGCCACCCTAACATCGTCGCACTCTTTGACGCCGATCCCTTCTCCGATCCCCCATACCTGGCAATGGAGTTCATACAAGGAACAACGCTTTCGGACTTCATTCCCCAGGCTGGCCTTCCCGTCGAGACTTCGGCCCGTATTGCCAAACAACTCCTGAGCGCTCTTGGATATGCGCACGAACATGGAGTGATACACTACGACGTCAAGCCACAGAATGTTCTGCTTGACGAAGAAGGTCGAGTCAAGCTTGCTGACTTCGGTCTTGGGAAATGCACGCATGCCGCACAGCAGTCTGTTCTTCAGTCGATTTCACTGAACAGATCGGACTCTTCTTCGCTCCGCGGGACGCTTGCGTACATGCCGCCCGAGTTGCTGCAAGGCGAAGGCGGTGACCATCGATGCGACATTTACTCGTTTGGAGTGATATGGTTTCAGCTACTTACGGGCAGGTTGCCCGCCGGGCGCGATGAACTGCCATCTACTGTTCAAATCGGGCTGGCGGCGTCATGTGACGAGGTCTATACACGTGCCACGGCCTCCCTCAGCCAAAGGGCGCAGAGCACGGACGACCTGCTACCGCTAATCGAGACAGTGTTGCTGCAGGTGCGTGCGATGGGCGGCGACGTGTCTGCCTTGGATGGTCAGAAGCGTCAGCATGGACTGGATGGGTTTGGCAAATCGAGTTCTGAGGCTGCACGAGTCGAGACGAAACTGATCGACTCTCCGAGAGTTGCCTGTGAGGAGAGAGCGAGATGCGCTGAATTGCTGGGACTCCCACTGACGTGGACTGATCACCTTGGCATCGTGTTCTCACTCATTCCCCCCGGCCGCTTCTGGATGGGGGCTGCGAATGAAGAGGAGGCGGGAACCACTGATGAACGACCACAGCAGTTGGTGTCCATAAGCGAGCCCATGTACGCGGCGACCTTCCCTATTACGAATCATGTTGTGTCGATGTTCCTGCGGGCGGCCGCCAGTGACTCCAATGCGGCCGTTCGCTCGCTTGCACGCGACCGTTCATTTGCACAATTGCTACGTGCCAAGCCTCCTCCACAGACGGCTCCGTGTGTGTACGTGAGCGCATGTGACGTGGAGTGGATATGCGCGTGGCTGCAACTTCGCGAGGAAGTTGATTACCGGTTGCCAACAGAGGCAGAGTGGGAGTACATGGCGAGAGCGGGGACTGGGTCGAACTACTGGTGGAAGGACGGCGCGTGCGCAGGAAACTGCGCAGTTTTTGACTCGAGCGGGCCCCAATTGCCCGAGTTGTGCCGCGCAAATGCATGGGGACTCATCGACGTTCTCGGGAACGTTGCGGAATGGACTTCCAGTCGGTTTGCGCCCCTGGATTCAGACGCGAAGTACATCAGCGCACCACGTCCGCTTGAGGGAAGCCTGGTGGTTCGCGGAGGCAATTGGGCGTGCCGCTCCACAGAAGCACTGCGTGTGTGTGGACGGTATCCGAAATTCGCCGGTCTTCGGTCCGATCAGGTTGGAGCGAGATTGGTGTTTGCGGCCGAATGCCTCGTTCGAAGGTTTGCCCAGGCTACTGACGCGGGTCCATTTGCAGCTGAGAGCAGGCAAAGAGAGGTGTAGACGAGGGTAATGGAACGCGGCAAGTGCCTCATGTGTGGAGTTCCTCTGCCCGGGGATGCTGTTGAGTGCCCTGGGTGCGGCGTTGCGCTAGTTTCATGCACAAACCAGGCGTGTGGTTGCCTCCTTCCGCAGGAGGCTGCGTTCTGCCCATATTGTCGGACTGCAATTCAAGAAGCACCGCGGATTGACGAGGCAGCAGCGCCGGCTGTCGAAGACCAGGACCTGCAAGGGGATCTCGAACGCGGTACGGTGCAGGAAGCTGCCCACTGCGATGAGCGTGCAATGGACCCGGTCCGCATGTTGGACGCCATGGGTGACGAGCCGAGTCAGTATGTACCCAAGGTGGCTGCAGTCGAAGGAGAGCTGGATGATGCGATGCGACTGCGGTTTGAGGGCGTTTCGGCATCGCTGCCATCGGTATTGGCAAGTCCGTCGGCCGCAATCGTGGACGGACTACAAGGGTTGACGTCCCCAGGGGTGCACGGGGAGATGGGTCAAGGGGGAGCGCCCGTCTTGCTCGAATGTGAACCCAGCCCTCGCCTGCAAAAGGGACGACACGGCCTGCTAAGGCTTCGCCTGACAAACCGCCACCTGCCGCTGCCCGTCCGGGTTCGCATTGCTGCGGAGGCGGGTCTCTTCGAGGCACCTCGGGATATCGTCGCTTCCATCGATCCCCTTCAGGTCTGCGAAACCCAGCCGCTCAGATTTATTCCACATACGGCCGGTGCAGATGTCTTGAGGCTCCTCGTTGAGTTGACGGATGGACGACGCGTTCCGATCGGTCGCTATCAGGGATCTTGCGTTTTGCGTGTGGACGATCCGGAGGATGCAAGGGGTCGAGGTCACATCGAAGCGGGAGGTGATGTCATCATCATGGGGAATGCTCCTGGCCAGCCAGGCTTACTGGGGCTGCCGCCGGATGAATCATTAAGTGAAATCGGGGAACGATGGCAGTTGGTTCATCTCCAGGAGGACGTGCCGTTCAATCGGCGGCTCAAGCTGACTGCGCCGCACGATCAAGCTGAACCGCCCGTCGCGCCGTTGGATGCGTGTGGGGACGTCTGCGAGTTTGATGCTGTCGCGCATCTCCGCCCGCCCGACGAATCCCCCCGTACCGCGCTGGTTTCCCACGCGCGCATTTGCGGGCTTGGGCGTGGCGGCGTGCCAACGGTGCGATGGCTCTTGCGGCCCTACAGTCCCGACCCGTACCAGGAGGGTCGCATTTCTCGTTGTCATGGGCTGATCTGCATAGAGAATGGACGTGCATGGATTGAAGATCAGAGCACGAATGGGATTTGGGTGAATGAAGACCGACTTGAACGAGGCAAGCGAAACGTGCTGGCGGATGGAGATGAGATTCATCTCGCGAACGTCGTGAGGTTTCAGGTGCGTCTACGCGGTCAGAAGGGCGAAGTCCATGCTGTCTGGTTGGTTCGTCAGGACCCAGGCCTTCACAACCTTGCCTACCTCTTTGTCAGTGGGGCGATACCAACGGATCTTGCCCCTTGCGCGTCGCCAAGACGTGCGTTGTGGTTCTTCTGGGGGCGCGATCGCTCTGGCCAACTCGCCCTCTGGAATGCTGACAACGGTGGGCCGTGGGCGAAGCTTGACGCCGGCAAGTCGATGGGACTGCGTGATGGCTCAAGCATGTGCTGGTGGCCGGTGACAGCACCGTTGGATCTGCTGGAGTTTGCGAAGAACAATTTGGCTTTATGAGGAAGTGTCCGATGGAAAAGGAAGAGTGCCCGCGTTGCAAGAGGCAGACTCCGAAGGAGGGTCAAGTCTGCATTTATTGCGGAGTCGAATTGGCTAAGCCAAAGTCGGCGAGTGAAGATAAAGAGACAATCCTCGCCACGATTGCGAGGGCGACAAGTGCGGCTCAGGACCAGAAGATCGAAATCGCTCGCGTGTCCGTTCACCCTTCATTGCCCGCTGGCTTCCTTCCTGGTGAGAGACGCTTGGTTGTTCCATCTGGCCGCAGAGCAGTTGTGTGCGCCGACGGCAGGGAGCCGTTGTTCGTCGAGCCGGGCCTGTACAGTCTCACTCGTCGCGGTACCAAAGGCGGAGTGTTGAATGCATTCCTCGGATCGCTGCGCGGCGGCCTGGTGACGATCTGCGAAGTGCCTGCCGCGCCCTTCTTGGCGACATTCGTGCTTCCGGACGCGGATACTCTGGCCGAGTACAGGCTCGTGGAGAAGGGAAAGGAAGGCAGCCCATCTACTATCAAGATGAGTAAGCAGTTGGAGGAAGCACTGACGCAACTTGCCGAAGATACGCAGTATCGCGAAGAAGCCACGGTGTCGCTTGCCCATTGGAGAACTGCTATGCGAGCTGCGCTCTCTTCCCAGAATCTCCGAACGTCGGATGATCTTCTGGGTGGAGTGGAAGTGCAGCTGCGACTTCAATGTGAAGACCCCGTCCGGCTGGAGGTGAACCTCATCATGTCGCACGAGCGTTTCCGCGATCATGAACAGAAAGCGTGGTCGACGTTGCAGAAGCACGAACGGAGCTGGCTTCTCGGACGCTTTTTTGCCAATAAAGGCCTCCGCCGCGAAGTGGAGCGCGCCGGCGGATTGGCTTTCGACTTCAAGATCGCCGATCTCTTCGGTCGTCTGCGGAATGAGTTCGAGATGGCAGTTCGCGCGGCGATCCGGAACGAAACAGCACAGGCGCTCTATGACACAACTGAAGTCAGAGACCGCGTCAAGGAAGACATCGCAAGGGCGATGGCCCACTCGCTGGATTTGTACGGCATCTCCATCGATCAGGTGGTCGCATTCCAGTTCAACTGTCCTGAGTATGAGCGACTTCGCTTTCGCCGAGGCCAAACGGTGGCCGATCGAGTGGCCGTGGACGATCTGCAGGAGCAGGTTGGTATTGCCAAGAAGCGTCGGGGGATCGCTGCCGGTGACCTACGTGATGCTGCTTCTACGGAGGAGGATCTGAAGCAGCATGAGATTTCCGAAACAGCGAAGACAGACGAAGCGCGAGACATGGCCGGTCTGGAAGCGCAACGACGCAGCACCGAACGTGATGCTGAGCTTCGCGATCACGAACGCACCCAACTGGAGGCGGACGAGCAGCTGAATATCCATATCGAGGAGGAGAAGACAAGAAGACGTCAGCAGTTGCAGCAGGACAAAATCCGGGGCCTGCTTGAACTGCAGAACCAACAACAGGACGCTGCACTGCGGCGTCAGGTGGAGTGGGCACGGACGGTCGCTGAGCTGGGGCTGACAGGCGATTCAGTGCTTGCGATCATGCTCCAGTCGAATCCACAGTTGGGTCCCGTGTTGGTGGAGATGAAGCGTGCCGCAGGCCTCCAAGAAATGCTCACCATGCGTGCACAGTTCGAGGAGCGTCTAGTGCAGGTCTTGGGGCAGGATCGTCGTCAAATCGGGCGGTTAATGGATGAGGCTGTCAAGCAGTTCGGAAATGTCATGGCCAAGCGAGCCGAGGCCACAAGGCCTCAGATCGTGGCTGGTGGCGGGCACCTCCTACAGCTCTCCCCACCTCCGCCGCCGAAGGACGTGGACAGTCGCGAGAGAGAACCCAACCAGGCGGGCGAGGAAAGCGAGGACAAGTCGTGACAGAGGACAAACCGCCCTTGGGAGGACGGCGAACGGCCAGCACGGATGAACCGGTCCCCACGATCGCAGACGTGGCGGCTCGTCCGCTGATCGGTGGTTCCCCAGGTGACTTCGCGGTGACGATTCCGGACGGAGGTCCAGCGAGACCGGCTGGGGCTGACCGGTATGAGATTTGCTGCCGCATCGGTGGAGGGGGGATGGGCCAGGTCTATCTTGCCCGGGATATGAATCTGCGCGGACGCTGGGTAGCGCTGAAACGATTATCGCGGGAACTCCTTGCAGACAGACAGGCACGGGAAAGGTTCAATGTCGAGGCCGAGACGATCGCGAGGCTTTCGCATCACCATATTGTTCATGTGTTTGAGCGAGGTGAGGACGACGCGGGCCCCTTTATTGTGATGGAGTACGTGCCCGGCCCCCCGCAGTCTGAGGCGGCCAATCCGGAAGGGTGGACGGAACGGTTTCCGAATCCGCCGCTGGATTTGTTCCACTATGTTCGGTTCAACGGCCCAATGGCGCCGGAACGAGTCATCGAGTTCGGCATCAAGTTGTCCGGTGCCCTGAAATACGCTCACGATCGCGGCATAATCCACCGTGATGTCAAGCCTGCCAATGTTCTGCTGGATGAGGATCTGGAACCTCGACTCGTCGACTTTGGCCTGGCCCGCGAGACAAATGAGAGCAACAAGCTCCTCACGCTCCCAGGGGCGCAGATGCGCTCGTTTGGTTTTGGGGCGCCGGAACAGGAACGAGATGCGTCGACGGTCGACCACCGCGCCGACATCTATGGACTGGCGGCTACGATTTGGTTCTGTCTCAGTGGCGAGAGCGCTGAGTTCTTTCGTGAGAGCGAAGTGCCCCCTGGCCTGAGACCCGTCTTGATCAAGGCGCTCAAGAAGGACCCCGAGCAACGCTATCAGCATGCGGCCGATTTGCGTCTGGCCCTCCAGACGTCTCACGTGTCCGGACCCGTGTACGATGCTGAGATGGAAACACCTGCAGGGTATTGGCGTTGCCTCGACTGTGGCCAGTTCAATCGCGATGACAAGAGGCATTGTGAGAAGTGCGGGGAGGGGAGTCTCCACCCGTGCCCTCATTGTGGAGAGGAAACGCGTCGAGGCGTTTCTCACTGCGGTCATTGCGGTGTGAACCTCGGCGCGTACCGGTCCGCACAAGAGTGTTTGCGCAACGCCGAGAGTGCCGCGTCACAGAAGGCGTTCGCAACTGCCAAACACATGTTGGGCGATCTAGGCGAGGACTCGGGAGCTCACGAGTCGCAAATCACAAAGGCCGCAGAGCTCGTTTGCCGACTTGACGCTCGTATCGCCGAAAGAAGCAGGCTGGTTTCGGACATCCGAAGTTCAATCCTGGCACGGGCATGGGACACAAGTCTGCTCGAAAAGCTTCGTTGGATGCTTCCTCAAAGAGGCGCGACGGAAGAGGCTGGTATCGCGGCAGAAGACAAGGAGATTCCCACCACGTTTCAAGAGCTGGAGAGCCAGTTCCGCCAAGAACTCAGACGAGACTTGGAGCAGGCTCGAGAGAGCCGAGACTTGGCTTCCTGGTCACGCCTCAGCGTCATCGCATCATCTGTCTTCACGCACGAGGAGTGGACGCGAGGAGAGCTTACGGATGGTGTCACGGTACGGAGGCGATTCTGTAGTGCGGTGGAAGAGATTGTGGAATCTCTTCGATGCAGGAAATATGGGCGGTTGGCGGAATACCAAGACGCGAAGCGACTGCTGGACGAGGCGGCGACCTGGACCGGGCACGAGGCCCCTGCCGACCTTGCTGCCGCGACGGAAGCAGTCGGACACGCGATTGAAAGGTTGCCCGCCCTCCTCTGCAAATGGGATCGTGGAGAGTGGAGCCCTGCAGAACTCGCGGAGTTGCGCGAACTGTTGCCGGCCAATGCGGAATTCGAGAGCGCGGCGCTTAACCTGGTAGAGGAACAGAAGCGGATTGCAGAAACCTCCGAGCAGGCCCACAAGTGGGCCGACGCAATGGCAGCCTGGGAAGTTGCGGGCCAAGTGTCGTCGGCGCTGCAGCGCGAGCCAGAGAAATGTCGTGAAAGGAGGGAGGAGTACTATCGATCGCTCGCCGAAGAGACGCGTCAACGCTGGCCGAAGCGGGCGTATTGGGCAGCTGCCTGGTTTTCGGTTGTCTTCTTCGTGACGGCAGGTATATCGCCGCTCCTCTCGACGACGTATGTGGTTACGTTAACGTGGGCTGTACTGGGTTTCGCATTGGGAGTTCTGCATGCGCGGGCGGCTGCACCCGTGCTTCCAGGGCGGCGTGCGTGGATCATTGGCTGTCATGCATTGGCGTTTGGAGCCGCCGCCTTGGTGATGATGCGTCGGGAAACCGGATTCACCTGGTGGGATTGGCGTGTGATCCCCAAGATGCTGATGTTGGGCGGAGGGCTTGCGGCCGTTGGAACGTTGATTGTTCACGCAAAACAGTGGCGTGAGTACTTACGCGTGTGGCCAATTGTCATCGCATGGGTATTCCTGTTGCCATTGGCTGGCTACCTCGCAGAGACACTTGCGACTGAGGGCAGCCGCATTGCCGTTCCAGTGGTTCGTCAGATGTTCGATCGATTCGATCCTGCCGCTCATGGCCTTCTACTAGATAGCGCGCATAGTCCAGAAGGGATTCAACATGTCGGACAGGAGGATCTCAGAACGGCACTGCTGGTGGCGAGGGTTACAGTGCTTTCTGTAGCCACGTTCCTTGCCGGCATCTTCGCGGGATTCGTGTTTCTCCTGCCAATCCATGGACAAGTCAGCATCGCCACACACGGGGACCAACCGTATCAGCGATTGATATCCAAGGGAGTCGTCGTTTTCGCCTGCTTCGTATTCTTCGTGATGCCACGGTTGGAGGATCCCAGCAGCTGGATCCTCGGTGGTGTAGCGCTTGGTGTTGGTGTTGCCGTATCACGACTCCTCTTGCGAGCCACTGGCGGCATAAGCAAGCCGCGAGGCTGGGGGCGAGAAATCGCAGGGGCAGCCTTCAGCATTGTGTGGTTCGGTGCGGTCGCGGGCGCTGCCGTGTACGCTGCCCGCGAATTGGCGGTGGAGCTTAAGCTTCCATCCGACTGGGCCAGCTACCGCGGCGCGATTGTTCTTCTATTGATTGTATCGGCCATTGGACTCGCATCGTTTCTGGTGACAGGTGGAGTGAACACATCGAGAGGACGCGCGATGTTCGCGTTACCGGGTGCGTGGCTGATCCTGGCCATGATCAGCGCTGGAGTCTACCAGTTTGACTGGAAGGGCTCTGGCGTGTCCTACCTGTCGCCGGGAAACTCCTGGATACCAGCGTTGGCGGCCTCATTATTCGCCGGCGCGCTCATCATTTCAGTCCGAAGGCAGAAACGGGTGCGAAGCGCTGCTGGGCCGGTCTTGTTCAACCTTGCTGCATTGGTGTTGGCTGGCGTGGTTTGTGCCGGATTGATTTCGGAAATGCAATAACGAGTAGAGCTCCTGAGATGCATGCTCGAATCCTGGTAATGGTGAGTGCAGGCAATAGTTGAGCGTCGTCTTCCACTTCGCTCTGCCTGGTGGCGATGTGAGATTCTGTCATTCATCGCTCCTGTCAGGCGGAGCTGCCGCTTTAGGACTGGCTTGACTCCGGCCAGTTGGATAGATCGAGGCTGATGAAGGACACAGAAGTGATGAAGAGCGATTCTCACGCGAAGTATCGTGAATTCGTCATGCAGATTCAGAGTAACGGAGCGATTTCTGATGAGGATTTGAGCCACCTTGCGGCCGCGCAGGAGTCGCTGCTTCTCGCTGCGGAGGAAGCGGCCGCCATCGAACGAGAAATCCTGGGCGACAGTAAGGAACGACTGAGTTCGCGTCGTGGGGCAACCGCCCGTCAACTCGAAGATGAATCAGATGGGCAGAACAGACACCTGGGTAGCGGTTTGGGGTCGAGCAATGGGGGCGTCAAAGTGCCGCGTGTACCCGAAGTCCAGGACGTGCCGACCTTGAGCGACGCGCGTATGCTGGCCCCGCCGTCGACGCCGGGGTTCGGGGTGACGATCCGGGACGGTGTGCCAGTGGGCGAGCAGGGTCCGAGTGTCGGCGGACCGCTGGAGGTGGGGTCGCTGATTGCCGATCGGTTCGAGGTGCTGGCCGTGCTGGGTCAGGGCGGGATGGGCCAAGTCTACAAAGTGCGTGACACCAAGCTGGGGGCGGACCGGGCCATGAAGGTGATCGCCTCGCACCTGGCGCACCGGCCGGAAGTCCTGGCCCGGTTCCGGGACGAGGTGATCACCAGCCAGATGCTGGCGCACCCCCACATTGTGCGGGTGTACGAGTACGAGGAAGACCGCGCTCGCCAGCTGCACTTCTTCACCATGGAGTACGTGGCGGGCCAGACGCTCCGGGACTGGCTGAACGGGCGTCGTCGGGCCCAGCGGCCGGTGACGCTGGAGGAGTTCCAGCAGATTGCCCAAGCCCTGTGTAGTGCCTTGGCGTATGCCCATGAGATGACCATCCACCGGGACGTGAAGCCGGAGAACGTGCTGGTGAGCGGGGATCTGGGCCTTATCAAGCTGACGGACTTCGGGATCGCCCGGGCGTTGGGAACGGATCGGGTGTACGTGACGTCTGGGACGCTGGGGACCCCATTCTACATGGCACCGGAGCAGGAGACCGGGGAGGAGGTGGACCGCCGAGCGGACCTGTATTCGCTGGGGGTGATGTTCTACGAGATGCTGGCGGGTCGTCAGCCGCGGGGGACCTACCGGTCGTTGAGCGAGATCCGTTCGGATGTCTCCAGGGCTCTGGATCTTGTCATCGCTCGGGCGATGGCCCAGGATTCGGATGAGCGGTGGAGTTCCGCCCAGGAGTTGGGGCAGGCGGTGCGGCATCCGGACCAGATGGGAACCGCTGAGCTGCGTGAGTCGGGTCCGGTGTGGCAGGGAGATGACCAGCGGGTGCTGCGGCACCTGGTGGACTGGTATTGCGGTCGGAAGGCGGAGCCGGCCACGCCGCAGGAGATTCGGCACCTGCACGAGGAATGGACGGCCGGACATGCGGATCGTGTGGCGGGAGTTCAGGCGAGCGTGCTGCTGCGACTGTCGGACCGGGCGCGGCGGTTGGCGGCAGACCGGTTGTTGTGGGAGGAGGCGTGCCGCGAGAACACGGAGGCATCGTACGATCGGTACCTGAAGGCGGAGGGCCTGGGGACGTACCGGGAGGTGGCGAGTCAGAAGCTGATGGAGCTGATCGACGCCCGCATCGCCACGGAGAAGCGGGAGGCGAGGCTCTGGCAGGAGGCCCGGGAGGCAGACACGATCGAGGCCTACGAGGGGTACCTGCGAGAATCTCCGCTGCGGCTGGAAACGAAGGCTGCCGAGCGGCGCCTCCGCGAGCTTCGCGAGGAGAGGGCCTGGGCCACGGCCACTAAGTTGCACACGATTGAGCAGTATGAGCGCTACATCCGCGAAGGCCCGTTGCTCAAATATAAGGACGAAGCAAACCGCCGGATCTACGATCTGCGCTACCCGGGAGAGCAACAGGCCTGGGAACAGCTTCAGGCGTCACCGAACCTGCGGGCTGTTCGGGTGTTTTTGGAGCGATACCCAGCATCGCCAATATACGACGACGTCGTAGCCATTGGCCGCGGGATACGAAGACGTCGAAAGCGACTCGTCGTAGTGATGGCAACGGTGCTATGTGCCGCTGTCCTTGCAACCTGCTGGGTAGACGAGTTACGGACTTACCTCAGAGCTCCGTCGGACGGCAGAACTGCCGGTCTGCCCGCCCGCCTGGACGAGGGAATGATCGTCCATTACCGCTTCGAAGGTGATGTACGTGACTCGAGTGCGACCCAGAATCACGGGATCGCCAGCAATGGTCTGAGATTTGGCAGTGGACGTGTCGGGTGGGCCGCGAAGTTCGACGGTGCTCGTGACTCAGTAACGCTCACGCGTCCTCTTGTGCTGGGCGCCAAAGACTACACCATCGCATTCTGGATGAAGTCGACGGATACCGGGAACTACATCATTCACTCCTGGGCCCCCAACAATGCGCGTACTCCAGGAAACGACTCTGAATCGCTCATCGTGTCTGTTGGGCAATCGCCCGCGGTCTTACTACTGTATCAGAGCGGTGAGGGCAACGTGCAAGCAGCCATCCCTGGCCACTTGGTCGTGGACGGAACATGGCATCATGTCGCTTTCATTCGTCGGAAAGATGGAATGGTCGTAAAAGCGTATCTCGACGGACGGCCAGTCGCGTCGGCCCCGTTTCGAGTAAGGCCTGAAACGACTCCCGTGCAAACAAGAATCGGTGGGTCGGCTGGCGAGCCGATCTACAATCCGAATGCAGGCTATGCTGGGTGGCTCGATGAATTGCGGATCTACGATCGCCCGCTATATGAGACAGAGATCGCAGCCCTGGCGAACTGAGGAAAGTCCCGCAGGACACTTCTGCGTGCCTTCCTGCAGAAGACCTTGTCGTGATAACAGCACCTAGTCAGAGGCGGAGATACGAAGTGAACTCTCGATGAAGTACAGGTTGGACACCTTATGGCTGTTGCTCTGTCCGCGGTTGTGTGAGCACGGATTTGCGCGCCTCCGCGAGCTGGATCAAGAGGCTCTCCTTGTCCTTGGCCGCGGCGGAATCGTATCGCAGGGACTCAGCCTTCTGCGCCAGCATCCGGAGTCCAGACTCAAATCGGCCCGATAGCACCCATCCCTCCCGATAACCGTGCTTCGCGTTGAACCGTGAGACATGGTCGATCAAGCCCATCCTTCTCATCTTCGCTCGGATGCGCTCCAGGGTGCGGCGGGAGATGGCGTGTTCATGGGCGACCTCGGCCAAGTTAGGCACTATGCCGTGGTCGGCCCATTTGATGGCCAGCCAGACGACAAGGAACGCGTGCTGGTGGTTGCGATTGCATGGAAAAAGCACCTCAGCCAGGTCTGCCAGGTCCGAAAGCCGGTTGATCTTGTTGAATGAGAGTTCGATTCTGGTAGATGTCATTTTGAGGGTGGGGTTTTGAGTGTGAATACGGCCCTCGCCGCGGGACCCCGCGTACGGAGCCTTGTTAAAAAACCGAGCCCGCCATTGGGGCAAACGACCCTTGCACCGAAAAGCGGGTCAATCCGGGAGGTTCGGGCTCATGAAGCCCCATTTGCGGACAGGACAGGCCTTCCGAAGCCCGGTCTCTGTGTGAATAGACGAGGCCGTTTCGACTGGCGAAAACCTTTACAATTGGATGCCGTGTCCGCGGAGGCACTACGATTCGTTTTCTCGACGAGATACGAGCGTATTGGCCGTTTGGAATCCGTTTTTGGTGATCTCCTGTCGCAACGCGTAACGCTCCTTACTGATCCGGATCGCATGCTCCCGCAGCTGGGTGGCGAATGTCTTCTCGATGAACAGGATGGTCTCGAAGGCCGAGACATAGATGTCATTGAAGAGCCTCCAGAAACGCCAGCGTACGCCCTGGCGGGTCATGCGGAAGGCTTGGTGAATCGCCTCGCCGTACGTCCCCTTGAGCACCATGGCACTCGGACTACCCGGCCTCAACTCGACCCAGAGCTCCTTCGACTCCATTATCTGCCTCAAGGTCTCCAGAAACGTCTTGTCCTTCTCGGTCAGCTTCATGTGGCATCACCATGATTTCCTCGCCATGCTGCCAGACATCCACGATGCCGGCATGGGCCAGGAACAGGATCGCGATAAACCGCCGTATGCGGTCGATTCGGGCGTTTTCCCTAAGGGGCGGTAGGTCATCCAGAGCCAGCGGAAACGGCCGCAAACAGGCCAGGATGTGGTTCTGATACTGCTTGAGATCGAAGCCTTCGCGTACCTGAGGTGCGAAGGCGAGATCGGAACCACTGCCAAGCTGATTCAACGCGGCAAACAACCCCGAGGCATTCATGACCTCGATTGGTGGCACCTCGATGGCTCCCGACCGCGTTCCAGCCAGCATCTGGCGGACCCGGTCCCGGAGATCTCGCTGCCGCTGCCTGTGTTCGGCCATCTTCTCCCGAAAATACTCGGCATCAAAGGCCAGCCCTTCGAACAGGTACCGGGATGTGACCTCATGGCCGCACTGCGAGCATTCATACCGGCGAACGCGGAGCCTGGGCCGGCCTCCGCAAGAGGAACAGGACTGAAACGCGATGGTTGGATCCAATGCCCGGCCGCACACACAGCATCGGCACCGGCCTTCGCGCTCCATCGTCAACGCCCCCTCACAATTGGGGCAGACGCGATCCGAAAGCACGACCGCGTAGAAGTACGCCCGCGCCCGGCCGGTGAACAGGGACACGGCCTGGACCAATCCCATTGCCCGCTCAATGATCTGAGTGCGATCCATTGAGCAGGAGGTCACCGGCCGGCTCAGCGGCCGCTTCAGCTCCTTGAACCGACTGATGTCGCGGCGTGAACTTCCGGCCGCAGTCCTTACAAAAGCGCAGCCGGCGTTCTCCCATGGACTTGGTCCGGCGAACACCCTTGCTGATCGACCGCGAAGATCCGCAGTGGATACATTTCGGAGGCCTCCCTCGGGCCATACGCATCACCTCAAGGGACCTGCGCGGGACGCACGTATTTAAGGCTTTCGCGCCACGTCTGAGTGACGACGATAGGGTTGGCAAACGTGCTCCGGGCCGCCCAGGCGCCGCCTGACCCTTGATGGGCACCCGAAAGAGCCGCGCCCTTCGGCTTCCCAGACTAGAGACTGTGGAGTGTACGCGTCAGCGCCTCGTTGAAACTGGAGGTTTCCCCCGAACCCCCTTCCTTCCATTTCCTTTCAATATAGAAAGGTATAGGTATCCGTAGGATGCGATTCGGAGGCAAGCGATGCGGCCGGCGCGAGCACATCTCTTCCCAAAAAATCTGCCCACGCGTACACTCCACATACTCTACTGCCTGAATCCGTGACGCCTGGGCGGTGGTATCGTGGAATTGGGCGTACGGGAAGTTTTGCATGGGTTTGACCGCGCACGCACGGCGCGACAAGGCGGGTCTATAGTGCGGGAATGGGTGCCGAGGCGTGGCACTATAGCTCACGGGCCGGCCTCGGCGCACAATGTCCGCCACCAGGGACCACGCTTGGTGATTGTACTGTACAGGGGAGGGTCAGCGCGGAACCGAGGCGGGAAGCAGACCCGACCGGCCGGGGGCCAGGAAACGCTCGTACACCCGCTGCCAGACCGGACGCCACGGATTGTTCTTCCAGAATGCCAGACGCCAGCGACCGGCGTGCCGCGTCAGCCGGCAGGCCAGATAGACCATGTCCTGAATCACGCTCCGCAAACGCCGGCGACGAACCTTCCGGCGGACCGGCATCTTCTCCTCCGGCGGCAGCGCGCGATCCTGCCGCAGCGACTCCTGCCCGCACAGCCGCAACACGTTGTAGGCCACCAGCCCGCACTCCAGCACCAGCGCGTTCGTCGCGAACTTGCCGCTGGGCACCCGCTCCAGGTCCATGTCCGTCTTGAACTCGCTGTGGAACTGCTCGCTCGTGCCGTGATCGTGATAGAGTTCCACCACCTGCGACGCCGACACCTGCGAGGGCTTCAGGCTCGTCCAGAACGTCTGAATCTCCAGGTCCGGCACCAGCAAGGCCTGGCCGTCCGCCGTCGTCTCCCGCCGGATGGCCTGCACCACGACCCGCTCCAGACGGTTGTCCCGCTCCCGCCAGGCGTCACCGATCCAGATTTCCTTGCCGGCGCGGCACGCCACCGGTTCCCCGTGGGCACAGGCCTCCTCGAACCACTCCGTCAGCGACTCTTTCCGCAGATTCCGCTTGATGATCCAGTCCACCGGGCCGTGGACCTTCTGGCGAAAGACCCGCACGTTCGCCACGTCGTCAAAGCCCGCGTCCAGCCGCACCAGGAGCCGGCCGGCGGTGATCCGCCGGGCCAGACGCAGCGTCTCCTCCAGAAACGCCGGCGTGCCGCATTGACTGTGCTGTGTGCCCGGCCGCAGCTGGTTGTTGACCATGTAGCCCTCCTGGCCCAGGTAGGCCAGGTTCGGCGCGTAGCCGTCCATTCCCTTGTAGGTGTAGCCCACGCCCTCTTTGCGGCTGTTGCTGTTGTCCATCGGCGACACGTCCACGTCCAGGGGAATCCAGTCCTTCCAGCACGGCGTCAGCTTCGGCGCGTGCCGGCGCACCATCTCGGCCGACTCCTCCAGCAGGATCGTCCGCACCGGGAGTTCGGACTCTCCGGCCGCGGCGTCTTCGGCGCCGAGCCGGTCCAGTCGTTGCCGCAGCGTGGCCTCCGAAGGGACGCGCTTCAGGCCCAGGGCCAGACGGAAGAACTCGTTGGACTCGTCCTCGAACGCGCGGACCGCCTCGAAATCGCTCTTGCCCATGCACAGCAGGCCGATCATGGCCAGCAGGTTGTCGGCGTCTGCGATGACGGGCGGGCCTCCTTCGCGCTTCCGGCGATTCAGGCGTTGCCGAATCTTTGTTCCTTGCAGCAACGTGCCCGCCAGGGCCAGGCCCGAATGAGAAACGAGTACTTCCTTTGTGCTGACGATATGGAACTTCATGGGTCTGCTCACCTCACCTCACGGGTGAATCCTTCACGAGACCCATCATGCACAAATGCGGCGGTAAAACAAGCGCGAAATGGCGATTTGAGGGAACACGGCGTCACGGATTCAGGTACTGGTCAAAACGAAGGCTGCAGATTTCGGACGTAATGACCGGGTCAAACGTCACCTGCACCCGATTCGCATACGTCCGGCCCTGCTTGGTGGAGATCAGCGCCACGAGGCCGACGCTTTGCAGGTAGCTGAGGTTCGAATAGAAGTAGCCGTAGCTGAAGGGCTTTTCCTGCTGATGCCGGCTGAAGCGAGAGTACCGGGCGTAGATTTCCTTGGCGAAATCAACCTTGCTCGTGGCGGCCGCCCACAGGATCATCAACGTCGCATCCGATAGATCGCTGATTAAATCCACCACGAGATCCCGGCGTGCGTGCTCGAAGCAAGTACGCAAATCCTTCCCCGGGCTCATCATGGAGTACTGCAGCGTCTTGATCGCGAGTCGCGCATCCGAGTTTGTCAGCCGAACCGTCAACGCGGCAATCTCCGAGAGTGTGGCTTCGTCGTACGCGTGCAGGCCTTGTCGAGCCCGGGCCCGGAGGATCTCCGCGATCTGCTCGGCATTGTAATTGCGGAAATGAAGTGGCACCGGCTGAAGGCTGCTCCGGGTGGCCGCGTCCAGCTCTTTGAGCACGTGCGGTGAGTTGGAGAGCATGATCACCATGAAGGGCTGCTCGCTTCGGCTGAGCAAGTAGAGGATGTCGCGGCGGCGGTCCTTCGGGCTCATGAGGTCGATCTCATCCAGGGCCACCACCGTCTTGCGGCGGCACTGGTGACAGAACCGCGTGAAAAGCTCCGGCAGGCTGGGCCCGCGCGGCTCAACGCCGACAAGATGGGCCAGGATCTTGTACGTGGTGCTGTGTTGTCGGCAATTGGCGTAGACCAGATCAAGATCCGTGTGGGCCGCGATGATACGTTGCAGGTATTTCACAGTCAGCGTCTTGCCGGATCCCCGGCTCCCAATGATCGCCTGATGCGTCGGAATTCCGGAGATCTCGAACCGGACCAGTTCGTCAATGAGCGTCCTGCACTCATCCCGGACGAGCGGCTCGTCAGGCACGTGGTGAAAATCGAAGACGGAAAAGTCCTTGATGTGCCTTGAGGCCTTTCCGGCCAGCTGCCGCTGTTCGGCCAGATAGGACGCGATATCCGTGCGACGTGTCATCTTCAGTGCACGCGTATACTCCTCGTACTTAAGCTTTTCGCGCCTCCGGCCAGTAGTGAGCCTCCACCGACCACCTGGCTGAAGCCTAATCCAGGCAGAAGTACACGCCATACAGGTCGTACCGGTCGGCGCACTGCTGGCAAACATCGCCCGCAAACAGGGCCTGCGGCACTGCGTCTCCGCATACTGGACATGCTTTCATTGTCTCTCACCTCCGGGCCGGCAGGATCGGCCCTCGAAGTTCCGGGGGCGGATCCTGCTCTGGCAGGCGCAACATATAAATAGGAGCGCGTCTTGAATGCTGGTATGAGCACTTCCAGGGTTCTCGACTACATCTTCTCCGGCGACTGGATGGACACCGTCTTGCCGGATTTCGTCCTCTCGTTCACGCTTTTCACTGCCCTGATCTACGCCGTGCTGGGCCGGCGCCTTGGCGAACAACGGCCAGCCATCGCGGCATCGGCCGCGCTCGGGGCGGCGCTTTCGGCGGGGCTGGTCTGGTGGGAGCAGGCCAACGGCTTGTCCATCAGGGACTTGGGGCCGATTGCCGT
>Ga0334888_1002308_pt1 | contig 21316 bp, 14 predicted proteins | sample GraSluR1_MG_FD_207227 | JGI IMG/M metagenome (GOLD analysis project Ga0334888, IMG submission 207227) | Sludge microbial communities from methane-producing bioreactor in Wageningen University, Netherlands - Granular Sludge_3_08-R1 | ecosystem: Engineered > Bioreactor > Anaerobic > Unclassified ...
CTTGCCGCAGCCGGAGGGGCCGATAACCGCCGTGATCTGGCGCGGGGGGATGTCTACGCTGATGTCTTTGAGCGCGTGCTGCGCGCCATACCATACGTTGATATTGCGAATGCTCAGAGAAGGCATCGGATTTCTCCTAGCGAATGACGTGGCGGCCTAGGCGCGCCATGGACAAGTGCGCCAGCAGGCTGATGACCAGAATCAAGACCGTCAGCACCAAGGCGGAGGCATAGGCGCGGGCCTGCACTTCCGGGAAGGGCGTGCTGAGTTGGAAGAACACGGCCAGAGGGAGCGACGCCACGGGGCGCAGCAGCGATTGCGGCATGTTGTCTGTGTAGCCTGCCGTAAAAAGCACCGACGCGGCGTCGCCGATGCCGCGGCCAAAGGCCAGCAAGATGGCCGTGACGAGACCGGGGATCGACTGGCGCAGCAATACGCCCATCCATTCGAATCGGGTGGCGCCGAGGGCGAGTGTGGCCTCACGCAACTGGCGCGGCGTCATCTCCACCACCTCGTCGAGCGTGCGAGCGAGGATGGGCAGGACCACCAGGGCCAGGGTAATGATGCCGGCCAGCAGAGAGGCGCGCAGGCCGAGGAAGACCATGAGGGAAAAGCCAAACGCGCCGTAGACGATGCTGGGGATGCCCCACATGATATCGAGCGCCAGGCGCACACCATTGCGGATGCGACTGTCCGCCGCGTAGGTGTGCAGGTAGAGGACGACGGGCACGGCGATGCAGAGTGCAAGCAGGGTGGCGCCGGCGCCTAGATAGAGCGAGCCGACGATGGCGTTGAGGATGCCGCCGCCTTTGCCCAAGTAGAACCCGCCTTGCGGCGTCTGGCTGATCATTTCCCAACTGAGCGCGCCGACGCCGCGCCAGAAGATCGTGAAGAGGATTAGGCCGAGGACGCATGCCGCGCCCAGGAGCGAAAGACGCATGAGCCAGGTGAAGAGCTTCTCTTCGGCCTTGCGTCGTCGTCTACGACTCATGCGGCCCCCTTTCGCACCAGGCGTTCGACCGCCAGCCGCGCGCCGGCATTGAAGACGACGACAACGACCAGCAGAAACAGCGCCGCACTCATGAGGGCCGACTCGTAGAGCGGAACCGACATCATCTCGCCGTAGTTGTTGGCGATCAGCGCGGGCAGTGGATAGGCGGGATCAAAGATCGAGCGGGGCATGCGGGCGACGTTGCCGACCGTCATCATCACCGCCAGGGTTTCACCGAAGGCGCGTGAGAAGCCGAGCACGATTGCGGCCAAGATGCCCGGCAGGCCGGCATGGCGTACGATGGCTTTTGTGGTCTCCCAGCGGGTAGCGCCGAGTGAGAGCAACGCTTCGCGCATCTCGCGGGGCACGCTACGCATCACTTCCTCGGTTACCGCCGCTATCAGCGGGAAGACCATGACGGCCAAGACAAAACCGGCTGCGAGCAAACCGTAGCCGCTGGGATTGGTGCGGCTGAAGAAGGGGATCGACTGCCCGAGCGTACGATCCGCCCAGGGGCTGAGGTGGTCGCGCACCAACGGCACGATGAAAAGCACGCCCCACAGGCCATACACCACGGATGGGATGCCGACCAGCAGGTCGATCACCGGCTTGAGCGCGGTGCGCGTACGCGCCGTGACGTACTCGGCGAGGTAGATGCCGCTGAGAATAGCCGGCGCAACCGCGAGCGCCATGGCGACGGCCGTCACGACAAGGCTGCCTGCGATGAAAGGGGCAAAGCCGAAAAGCCCCTGGGAGGGGAGCCAGACTTGGCCCAACAGCAATTCGCGCAGCGAGTAGACGTCAAGCAGGGGCCGGCTACGCGCCAGCAGGGCAACGCCGATGCCAATGACCAGCACGGCGGCGACGACGGCGGTCGACGCGCTGAACCGGTGCGCGGCCCAGTCCAGCGCCGCGCGGCGGAGGCTTAGGCGGCAACCTGAACGACGGGGCAGGACGCCGGTCCTGCGCACCAAAGAAGTATCACGAATGGCTTCCATTGATTCTACTCCCTCTACTATTCACAGAGGCGCAACGTGCCGCGTTTCGGTCTACGCGGATTCCTGTGCTTGCCGGTGTTGAATGCAGATGCGGGGGGTAGCGTTACTCCTCGCCGAGCAGGCGCAACGCCTCGTCAATGCGATTCTCGGTCAGCGCTACGTAGCCCGCCTCGGCTACAAACGCCTGACCGTCGTTCAGTATCCAACGGTAGAAATCTCTGACGGCCGGCGAGGGTTCGCCTTTGGTCACCAAGTAGAGGACGCGCGCCGGGGGAAAGGGATAGATGTGGGCGGCAATGGCTTTCGTGAGGTCATCGCGCGAGCCGTAGAAGTCCTCATCCGGGTCGATGCGTCCGTTGGCGTTGAGGTCGATGGGCATGATCGCCAATCCCTCGTTTGGTTTACCGGTGGCGGGATTGTAAGCAAAACCGACGTTGTTGTATCCCACGCCAAGCGGGTCTTGGCGTACGGCTTCGGCCAAGCCCGGGTCGGCGTTGACGGCTGTTCCTTGCAGTTCTTCCTGAGCCTCGCCGCCGGCGAACAAGGCCCACATCTCGGCGGCCCCGGCTGAGTCGGACCGCGTATAGACGTTGATGCTCTCCGTTGCGCCGTTGTCTAGCCATTGTCCCCAAGCGGTCGTCTCGCCCGAGATCCAAATGCGGCCCGCTTCCTCCGGCGTAATGCCGTGTGCGAGCACATCGGCTTTATACGGGTTACCGGCGTTGAACACGCCCACCACGGCGTCGACGGACACGGGAACCAGATAGGCGCCTTGATCCAACTCGGCCTGGCGCGGTTCGCGTGAGAGCATGGCGATGTCGGCGGCGCCGCTGAGCATATCGGTCATGCCCTTGCCCGCACCGCCGGCCTGAACGTCGAAGCTAATATTCGGGTTAATCTTCTCGTATTCCTCTGTCCATACCGTCACCAACGGGAAGAGAGCAAAGGCGCCGGAGATGGTGATCGAAGCGGAACCGGCAGCATCCGTCCTTGCGCCGCCGGACGAGCAAGCGGGCAGCAGCGATAGGAGAATCGTTAACGCCAGGAACTTGCGGAGAGTTGTCATCGCGGGGATTCCTTTCAGATCGAAGGGCGGAGGATCAGCACGGGCCGTCCGCTATGTGCAGCACAACGGTCCAACCCGGCCAACACATGCCCGACGAAGACGCCGTCTCCCTCGGCGCTGATTAGGATGAGGTCGTAGGAGCCGTTTGCCGCTTCATCGACGATCTGCCGTACGGGGTCGCCGGAGCGCACGGATAGACAAGCGCGGATATCTCCCAATTCGGCGCTGCGGAAGAAGCTCTCGATCTCCTGCCGGTAAGGGCCATTGTCTGCAAGCGCCCGGTACGGGGTCTGGGGGTCTGTGGAATTCACGGGCAACAACGTGAGGTCCGCGGCCCCGTGTTGCGCCAGACGAGCGCCCCATTGCAGGACCTGCTCATCCGAAGAGAAGCCCCGCAGGACCGCGAGAATGCGACGCAAGGGGGTAACCGATGCGCTGCGCATCAGAAAGAGAGGGCCGGCGACCTGGCTGAACATATCGAGGGCGACGCCAGAGACAGACTGGCCGAGGATCAGGAGTTTGAAACGTTGCCGCAGGATGCCAGCAGAGGCGGTTACCGGCATGTTGCTGGGCGCGATTGGGGCATCCAATATGCGGCTGAGTTGTTCGGCCCAGGCTGCTGCAGCTGGTTGCCATTCGGCGCAGTCGCTCCAGAACAGGATGCCGGGAATCGAAGGCGCATCTGTGGGACGCATAGCCTGCAAGAGGGAGCGGATAGCTGATGGGGAGCCGCGCACCGGCACGATAGGACCGTCGAGTATACGGCTGAGCCTTGCCAGCGCGGCTGCGTTTTCTGGGTGGGCGATGGCGACGCTGACCTCGCCGTCTTCGCGCGCCAAGGGTAGCGCCATATAGTAGAGCGCCATGTCATGCGGAACGCGAGCCACCAGTTCCGGGTCGGGAGTGACATGGTTTACGTCGATTAGGGAGTGTGTTCGCATTGTCTCATTCCTCGTTATATTTGCGTCTGGGTATAAGCGTATCAAGCCGAGGTCACAAACGCGGTTACGGACCGGTCACAATGTGGTAACAGACCTTGCCGCGGCATGGCGTAAGCCACAATAGGCGGCCAGCGCGTATGGCGCGCAGGCAGAGGGCACAGAGATTGAGCGGGGAGAAAGACTGCTAGCCGGGCGAATCCGCGTCGGTCAGTGCATAGCCGACGCCCGGCACGGTCTCGATGTAGAACGGCTGGGAGGGGTCGGGCTCGATTTTGCTGCGAAGGCGGTACACGAGTTGCTTGAGCATGGTGCGATCGCCGCCTTCTGCGCCCCATACGGCGTCGACAAGCGCTTCGGCGGTGAGAACGTGACCCGCGCTGAGCATCAGTATTTCGAGCAGACGGGCTTCTAGGGGCGTAAGGCGGATCGGCGGTGAGCCGGGGCGCAGGGCTTCGTTGCGCGAACGATCCAGGCTGAGGTGAGCCGTCGCCAACACTGTGGCAGAGGAGAGCGTCGCGTCGGCGCGTCGCAGGACGGCGCGTACGCGTGCGACCAGTTGCTTGGGGCTGAAGGGCTTCACAACATAGTCGTCGGCTCCAAGCTCCAGCCCCTTCACCACCTCCTCATCGCCGCTGCGTACGGTAAGGATGATAATTGGGGTATCGCTTTGCGAACGGATCTGGCGGCACACGCTCATGCCGTCCAGTATGGGAAGATTGAGGTCGAGGATCACCAGGTTGGGATTGGCTGTCTGCCAAGCTTGCAGCGCAGCCAACCCGTCGTGCGCCGTGATCACGTCGAACCCGGCGCGACGCAAGGTGAAAGCCAGCACGTCCGAAAGGGAGAGATCATCTTCGACGACGAGTATCTTCACGCGGCAGTCTCCTCTGGCTCAACCGGAAGTTCAAACCAAAAGACCGATCCGCCGCCGGCATGCTGCTCCACGCCGACCTGGCCGCCATGAAGATCGACGGCAGTTTTGACGACATGCAGGCCTAGGCCGACGCCAGCCTGCTCTGAGCCGTCTTCGCCACGGACGAAGCGCCGGAAGATGCGGTCGCGCTCCTCCGGAGGAATGCCTGGCCCCTGGTCAATTACGGACACGCGCAGCGCGGCGCTTTTGCGTTCGACGTTTAGGTTGATGACTGAATGCATGGGACTAAATTTGCTGGCATTGGTGAGCAGGTTCACCAGCACCTGCGTAAGCCGGGCGGCGTCTCCCGTCAGGCGCGGCAGAAAGGTCGGTTCAGATATCGCCAACGACTGGTCGCGGCGCTCCAGGAACGGCTGCACAAGCTGCGCAGCATTCGCAATGACATGATTGAGGTCGACGGGGGCCTGTCGCAGGAAGAAGCGACCGGCTTCGATGCTGCTGCTCTCTAGAAGGTTGTCGATCAGGGTCTGGAGGCTGACTAGGCTGAGATGCACAGGCTTCATCAGTTCGCGCATCTCGGTCGCGGTCAAGTCCGTCTCGCTCATGAGCAATTCCATCGAGGCGTTCAAAGCGCTCAGCGGCGTGCGAAACTCGTGTGTGATATTGGACAGGAAGTAAGAGCGCAGTTGACGCAGCGATTCTTCCTGGGATATGTCGCGCAAGACAAGAACGGTTTGCGGGGGGGCGCTTCCGGGGGCTATGAGCCGCGCTGCGCTGATCTCCAGTAGGATTGTCGCTTCGGGCTGCGATGCGGCGTTGCTGTGGACGCGGCGCAAGGCGCGTTCGCCGGGCCGGCGCGCCGCCTTGATCCCCCTGATATCATGCGTCAAAATGCCGGCGCGATGTTTACTCCGGTCCTGCGGGATGTCCAGCAATGAGATGCGGACGCCGGTCTCATCGGACGCTGCGAATAGGTCGTCGATGTGTTGATCGAGCGCATCTTCGACGGAGACGCCCGCCAGTTGGGCGGCGGTCTCGTTAATGAACGTCACATGTCCCGCTTGATCAAACGTCGCCACGCCCTCCACGACGGAGCGAATGAGGCTGTCGAGCCAATCGCGTGCCTGCGCCAGGTTGTCTAGGGCGGCGAGCATGCTGGCCTGACTGCTTTGGAGGGCGACAGCCAGTGTGCGAACTTCGCTTGGGCCGGGCAGCAAGGGAACCGGAGCCTCCAGATCGCCGCCGCTGATCGCCTCGGCGGCACGGGTAAGCTGCTCAAGCGGGTTGGTCAGGCGCCGCACCGTCCAGACGCCAGCGATAGCGGCCAAGAGAGCCACGACGCCGGTGCTTACGGCCAGGATGGAGAAGGCGCGGTTGCGGGTGACGATCAGGTCATCGACGGGCAGCGCCGCCTCGATGTATAAGGTCGAAGCAGCGCCGCTCTGGGGCAAGGGCGACAGGGCGGCGTAGTAGCGACGACCGTTCACGGAGAGCGTCGTTCCTCCGGCTGCGAAGGCCGCCCGAACCGGGTGTTGTTCGATGGGCGTTGAAGCGGAAGGCATGGCCAAACTACTGGCAAGACGGCGACCGTCTTGACTGAGGACGCTTTGCTCCACTCCGGTGTCTGCGGCGAGGCGGCGGAGAAATGCAACGTCCAACAGCCGGCCGGCGATGGCGATGGCCGGGATGGCAGAGGGGTCATTGGGCGTGATAGGCCGGCTTGCCAGCACTGCTGGGCCTAACTCAATGGCTTGGAATCCGCTGGGCAAGGGATGCGGACAAGAGGATAAAAAAGGGGCGGTCGGCGCCTCGACTGATGGGTCGCACAGGATGAGGGAGCTGAGGTCGCTTTGGCTTTGAAAAGCGGACAGGTAGGCGGCGATGTCATCCGGCGTCCCTTGGTTCAGCAGACGATGCAGCGTTGGGCGCTCGACCAGCAAAGCCAGCATATTGTCAAGCCGCTCCTGCTCTGCCTGCAACAAGGAGTGTGTGGCGTGCTCTGCGGCAGCGACATGTGACCAAGCCAGGCGCTCCAACTCGGTCCGAGTTAGCCAATAGGCGGGCGCCCCTGCGCTTAGCGTGGTTAACAAGATCAGGATGAGACTGCCTAACACCAGGCGGGCCGGGTAGCTGTGTAGCTCGAACAGGCGCTTCATCTCGCCTCGTAAGGTCAACTGAGCATGTGGCACGATTTATCCGATCTCTACTGTATCACAGGTTAGGCGAGTATGGATCGGGTCGGTTGAAGTCGCTAAGCGCCGGCTTAGGAGAGAGTGGCACGGGAAAGATCGACGCGAAAATACCATGAAACTGCCGAAAAAGTTGCCAATTCTGATTGACGGCGAAGTGTAAACATGGTACTATATGTCAATATGGGAAAATCGTATCGAATTGAGGGTAGATTCGTCATCATTAATTGAGAGATGGGGCGTGATCTGCGCCTGGCGCAAACATCACCTTGATCGAGAGGAGCAGATGAACGCCCCGTTGAACAATACGTAAGCGCAGGAATTCCACGCAGGTTGGGAGGACGAGAGTTATTCGGGCACTGAAAACCGTAGCCGAACTGCCGGCCAATTCTAGACGCGGCGGGAGCCATTCGAGCGGGACGATTCGGGAGATGATGCGAGTCGTTCTGCTTGCGGCTGTCCTGATGCTGTGGGCCGCGCCGCTACAGGCGCAAGCGTCCTCACCGGGAGCTGAAGGTCAATGGAGCCGACCTGACCGGCGCTGGACGCATTTTACGCAGCAGCCGGGCGGACTTGTGTCGAACGACGTGCGATCGGTCATATCCGCAGGCGAGGCTGTCTGGTTTGGCACTGAGCGAGGCGTGAGCCGCTACGATGGGGTGTGGACGAACTTCGAGGGGGCTGGCAGCGAGGAAGCCGGCGCGCCCGTCTATGGGCGGCCGCCACAAGGTCCCGTGTGGGCGTTGGCTCTCGGCTCATGTTGCGGCGAGGTTTGGGCCGGCACCACAGGCGGCGATCTGTACCGCTGGGATGGGCGGATGTGGACCTACTGTGGCACTGCGCCAGCCCCGATTCAATCTCTGGTCGACCGGCGAGGCGAGGTCTTTGCCGGGACGGCGGACGGGGTATACCGGTTTGATGCGGGTTACTTTGTGCGGGATGTGACGCATTCCGGCGCATCAGTTTATGCCCTCTTGGCCCATGCGGAGCGGCTGTGGGCCGGCGGTGAGGATGGGCTGTGGCGGCGCGAAAGCGACGGCTGGCGGCGCGAAAGCGATGGACAGGGAGCGCTCTCTCAGGGGGTATATGCCCTCGGCGTTACTGCCGACGGCCGCCTCGTTGCCGGAACGGCAAAGGGTGTGGCGATCCGCGATGCCCATACGGGCGAGTGGAGGCTGGTTCCCGTGCGCGACGAATACGGCCGAGACGCAGCGGTGCGGTCTCTTGTCACAGATCGTGACGGACAGCTGTGGGCGGGGACCGACGGCGCTGGCGCCTATGAGTTTTCGCTCGATCCGCCGCGGGCTGTGATCTATGGGCCGGCAGGCAATGCAAGTTTGACCACGCGCTTCGTGCGCGGCGTTGCGGTGGACGCGGATGGAAGCGTCTGGTTCGCCACGCCCGCCGGCGCATATCGCTTTCAGGCTCATATGTGGCGCACGGACATCCAAGGGACGGGCGAGGAAGACCGGATCAACTACGTAAACGGTCTGCTGGTAGACGGCGCTAGTAGGCTCTGGGTGGCGACAGGCGGCGGGGGCATACGGCTGAAGGCAAAGCCCTTTGCCGAGGAGATCGTCTTTACGCCGGAAGACGGCGCGCCGTCGCGCGTCTTGGCGCTTGCCGAGGACGTAAACGGGGACATTTGGGCGGGCGCGTTCGATGGGGTGTTTCGCTATACCGGCGGCGTATGGGAGCAACCGTTGGCGCGCGACCTGTTGCCGAGCGTGGTCGTGACTGCGCTGCTGGCGGACGGTCCGTATATGTGGATCGGTACGGAGTCCGGGCTATTGCGGTATGACACACGCGACAGGACGGCGGAACCTCAGCCCGAGTTCGATCAGCAGAGCATCGAGGCGTTGATGCTAGAGGGCGGCTCACGGCTGTGGGTGGGTACGCAGAATTCGGGTGTGTGGCAGCGCAACCCAGATGGCCGGTGGATCAGGCATATCCATGATCCGGAAGACCAGGCCAGCATACCGGCAAATTGGATCATCAGCAGCGGCCTTGCGCCGGATTGGCGGGCAGATGGGCGGATATGGGCAATTGTCTACCGCGTAGGCCTGGTCTATTGGGATAACCAAGCATGGTCGCCCGCTGACGTGGTAGGTCAGGTAGCCAGCAGCCTGATCTGGACGCTGGAAGTCGAGCCCGATACGGGTATGCTCTGGGTAGGTACCGAAGCCGGCGTCAGCCGGTATGATGGCCGCACCTGGGGCAACCTGACGCCTGAAGACGGGCTGCACAGCCCGGTGGTGTATGCGGTGGCGCGTGCCAAAGAAGGCGAGTACTGGATTGGCGGTCCGGCGGGCCTATCATACTACCGTCCGGATCGTCGCCCGCCCTGGATTCGGATCGGTTCGTTTACGGGCAATGCCGAAGCGCGGGCCGACGGCGCAATCGCTATTGCTGTCGGCGAAACGCTGCAACTCAATTTCATGGCGGGCGACCTGCAGACGGATCGAGACAAACTCAAACTGCTGTACCGCCGCACCGGTCCCAAAGGTGATGGCGACTGGCAGGAGATCACGGCTAACGCCGTTGAGACGACGTTTGATGAAGCCGGCCGGTATAGGCTTGAATTTGTGGCGCGCGATCTGTCGTTCAACTACTCAGAACCGGCTGTGCAGGAGGTCCATGCGTACGTGCCGCCGCCGAAGGTGCATGTGCCAGGGCTTGGCCTTGTCGCTCCGAACACCTTCAGGGCGCTCGTCGTGCTTGGTCTCATATCTGCGTTGGGCGCCGGTTACATCACGATTGAGCTGCTGCAACACCGGCGGCGCAGCATCGACGCTGTGAATCGCGGGTTTAACCCGTACGTCAGCGGCGAACCGGTGCGGCGCGATGACATGTTCTATGCCCGCCGCGAACTCGTGCAACGAATCGTCAACACGCTGCACAACAATAGCATTATGATCCACGGCGAGCGACGCATCGGTAAAACGACGCTGCTCTTTCAGTTAATGGTTGCATTGCGTGAGGTGGATGATGCAGATTACTGGTTTGCGCCGATCTATGTAGACCTAGAAGGGACGCCCCAGGGGGCATTCTTCCACTTTTTGATTGAGGAGATCGTCGACGGCGTGTTGAGGCTGCCGGACGCAGAGACGAGCATCCTGCCCGCGCTAGAGGGTTTGCGTTACCGCGAACTAGCGGAGACGCAGTACGGCGATCGTGACTTCAACCGCGATCTGCGACGCGTGATCGACGTGTTGCAAGAATATGGCGCAACGCGCGAAAAAGGGCGTCAACTCCGGCTCATTCTGCTGCTAGACGAGATGGACGTAATGAGCAAGTACGACCATCTCGTGCAACAACAGTTGCGGCGCATCTTTATGCGCGATTTCGCCACGACCGTTGGCGCGGTAGTGGCGGGCATCCGCATCAGTAAGGAGTGGGACCGGGTGGAAAGCCCGTGGTACAACTTATTCAACGAGATCGAGTTGGAGCCGTTTACGCCGGAGCAGGCGCTGGAACTGCTGATCGCGCCGGTTCAGGGCTACTATCGCTATGAGCCCGAGGCGATCGAATTCATTCTTGACCATACGGCCGGTCGGCCTTATCGCATTCAGCAATACGGGCTCGAGGCAGTGAACCACATGCTGGCGGGCCGTCGGCGCAAGATATTGCTGGCCGATGCGTTCGCCGCCCACGAGCGTATCGAGGCGAATAGTGGAGGCGATGCATAGCAAGATGCGAAATCCCTATGTCGTAGGGCGTTGGGTGCGCGGGCACAACCACTACGGAAGGCAGCGCTTGATCGATTATCTGCTGGCAACGCCCGACTCTGCGACGTGGTTGGTGGGTACGCGCCGTATGGGCAAGACTTCTCTCCTGCGCCAGATCGAACTTGTGACGGCGAACGGCGATTCACCGTTTGTTCCGGTGTATTGGGATCTGCAAGGCTGTCGCAATTCCGGTGAAATGGCCGCGGAACTCGCCTACGCGTTGGAGGAAACGCAACAGCGCTTCCAGGCGCGCGGCGTCGAAGTAAACCCTGGCGCAATAGAAGACGCGGCAGATGCACTGCGCATGCTAGGCCGGGGTGCGGCGCGAGCGAACGTGCGCCCTTTGCTGCTGATCGACGAAGCGGAAGCCCTGATTCCTATCGCAGCTGCTGAACAAGCGTGGCTCGCCAAACTGCGCAAGGCGTTGCAAGAGGGCAATCTGCGGTGCATTGTCACTTCTACTAAACTGCTGGCGCAGCTCAACGAGATGAACGCCGGTTGGACCACCAGCCCGTTTCTGTTTGGCTTCAATCTGGCGAACCTGTGGCAGCTTGACCTGGAAGCGGCGCACGCCTTGATCCGGCAGGAACAGTCGCCCAATCCTGTGCAGGTAGAGGACGCGCTGGCAGAGGAGATTCTCAATCATACCAACGGGCATCCTTACCTGATCCAATATCTCTGCCACCGTCTGTTCGTCGTTGACGATCGGCGGCGCGGGGTTTTGCGCGACCTGGTTGATGATGATCTGAATCCGGATCAGTTGCTGTCGGGCTTTTTCCGGATTGACTTCCAATATCTGACGCGGGTAGAGAGGCGATTGCTGCTGACGATCTCCGGCTTGTCCGTCGCCAAACGCGAGGAGATTATGGCCGCTTTGAGCGATGAACCGCCGCAGCGCGTCGATACCTTCCTCTACGGACTCCGCAAGTTGGGTTATCTGCGGCGGCTGCGCGAGCGCTGGGCTGTGGGCAACGAGTTTCTGCGGCGGTGGCTGCAGGATCAGCGCGCGGAACTGGCCGCCCTGGCGGAGCCGCCGGTGGGCGATGCTGTCCACGAGGAGATATTGCGCGCTGGACGAGACAATGAGCTTGTGTATTTGCGATACGAAATCGACGAATTGCAAGCCGAATTGAGCCGGATGTTGGCCCAACAGCCGGATGAGCAGCCGCGTTTCGACGCGGCGACTCGCCGGGAGATCGAACGCATCCGGCTCGACCTGTCGAATGCCCGTAAAGAAGTCGTGCGAATACAGGATGGCGCTTAGTGCGGGGTTTTTCGCCCTTCAGGGGTGCTGGCGTATAATCCTTGACATGGCTGTGCAGGTTGCAAGATAAGGCTGAGCTGAACGGCTCAGCCTTCTTTGTATAGCGGAAAGTAATAGCGACAAGGTGAAACCATCATGGCGCAATCCATTCCTCTGGCGGACCTCCAAGCGCAATATCAAGCAATCGGCGAGGAGATCGACGCCGCGATCCAGCGCGTGATCTCGAAGTCGAGCTTCATTTTAGGGCCGGAGGTTACGAACTTCGAACAGGCCTTTGCCGCCTATTGCGGAGCCGCGCATTGTGTCGGCGTGAGCAGCGGCACCGCCGCGCTGGAGCTGGCGCTGAGGGCGTTAGGCGTCGGGCCGGGCGACGAGGTGATCACCGTGGCGCACACATTCATCGCTACGGCAGAGGCCATCAGCGCGGTTGGGGCAAAACCCGTGTTTGTGGACATCGAACCGCACAGTTACAACCTCGCGCCAGAAGCGTTTGCAGAGGCCATCACCCCGCGCACGCGTGCGGTTATGCCGGTGCACCTATACGGCCAGCCGGCGGACATGACGCGCATCAACCGTATTGCCCGTGAGCATGGCCTCCGCGTAATCGAGGATGCGGCGCAGGCTCACGGCGCAACGTGGGAAGGACGGCGCGCCGGCGTATTGGGAGACGCGGCCTGTTTTAGCTTCTACCCAGGCAAAAACCTGGGCGCCTATGGCGATGCGGGCGCGGTTGTGACCAACCGGGCGGAGATTGCGGAACAGGTGCGGTTGCTGCGCAACCACGGGCGGCGCGCCAAGTATCTGCACGAGCAGATCGGCTTCGGCGAACGACTGGACGCGTTGCAGGCTGCGATCTTAGGCGCAAAGCTGTCGCACTTGGGCAAGTGGATTGAAGAGCGTAACCGGCTGGCTGCGCGCTATACGAGCCGGCTGGCCGATCTTGAACTCGTGCTGCCCCAGGTCTCGGAGCAAGCGCGGCATGCCTGGCATCTGTATGTGGTACGCACCCCGCGCCGCGATGAGATGCTCGAGCACCTGCACCAACAGGGGATTGGGGCGGGCGTGCATTATCCCATCCCGCTGCACTTGCAACCGGCCTATGCGGAACTGGGTTATGGCAGGGGCGATCTGCCTGTGACCGAGCTTGTCGCGGATACATGCCTAAGTCTGCCGCTCTATCCGGAGATGACCGAGGAGCAGCAGGACCGCGTGATACAGTGCATCGCCGAGTTTGTGGGACAGCCGGAGCGGGCGGCATGAGCGGATTGGCGGCATCTCCGACGATCAGCGTGGTCGTACCGGCACGCAACGAGGAAGGGGCCATTGCGCAGGTGGTAACGCGCTCCTTTGCCGCCTTCGACGCGCTGGGTTGTTGGGGGGAGGTGCTTGTCGTAGACGACGGCAGCGCCGACAGCACCGGCGTAGAACTGGACGCGCTTCAGGAGCGTTACGCCGACCTGACGGTGTTTACGCACCGGCGCAGTCTGGGCATGACGGCGGCATTGCGGCGCATGTTCGCGGCCAGTCGCGGCGAGGTCGTGATCCTCATCCCTGCCGACATGGAGTCGGATCCTGCTGTAGACATTCCGGCACTGGTGCGGGCTATGCAGGAGCAGGACCTCGACGTGGTGGCGGGGTGGCGGCAAGGCCGGCGCGACAATAAGGTGCTGGCAAGCGCGATCTACAACTATGTGATGCAGCGTATGGCCGGGGTTCCGGTGCACGACGCCAACTGGATTAAGGCTATGCGTCGTGAGGTGGTCGAGAGCTTTCCGCCGCTGCGCAGCGACTGGCATCGCTTCTTACTCATGATCGCGGTGCATCAGGGCTTTCGCGTGGGCGAGACGCCGACCTACTACCGCCCGCGGCGATCGGGGAGCAGCAAATTCGGGTGGGAGCGGATTCCTATCAGTTTCCTCGATGTGCTGGTGGTCAAGTTTTTGTTGACCTTTAGTCAGGCGCCCATGCGCTTTTTCGGAGGGCTAGGCCTGGCAGGGATGGCGGTCAGCTTGCTGACGTTCGTCTACCTGACGCTGCTCTACGTTCTGACGGATACGCAGCAGCGCCCGATTTTCATTGCGGCAGGCGTGCTGGCGATCATCAGCGTCCTGCTGTTACTGGTCGGCTTCCTGGCCGAACTGATCGTTAGCCAGGGCGAGCGGATCGCGGAGTTGGAGCGTGAATTGCCACGGCGCGGGCGGGATCAGAGCCCGCCGCGTTAGTGGATCTCGACCTCTGCGCACATCACTGGTGCGCTGACATCCGACCCGTCCGGACCGGTGAGGCCAATGTAGACCGGGTAGACACCGGGCGGCGTGAGCGGGTTGAGGTTGATGTCGATCTCCTCGCGCACGTATTCCCCAGCGACCCACTGCGACGAAGGCCAGAAGGCCTTCGTTTCGTTTTCCCGGTAGAGCCGGTCGCCCCAGACGCCCTCGGGGCCGATGACCTGCGCCGTCGTAACGTAGTCGTGGGCGGGCGGCTGGTCTGTGTGCCACCAGAGGCGGACGTGAACCCAGCCGCTGGGCGGGTGCATGTCGACGTCTTTCGCGCGCACCGGTTGCGCAGTGACCTCACAGGCGGTAAGGGTGATGCCCGGCGCTAACTCGGTTGCGGGACGGGCCGCGTGCGGTCCGAGTGCAGGCAGATCCTCGTAGCGGTATCGCAGCATGTATCCGCTGAGCTTGATGCCCGCGGGGTATTGTTCGGTGATGGCGGGGAAGTGTTGGGCCAGCCACTGTTCGATGAGGCGATCCTCGTCTACGCCTTCGAGGTGGCTTTGCGTGAGCCAGAGCGTATGAGCGCCAAAGTCGACGATGCCCAACAGTGGCGGCGCGATGACCGTCTCCGTTTCGGAAGGGTCGAGCGTCCCGCCGAAGGGGAAGAAAACGGGCAAGTCGTCGAACGAGACTTTTTGGCGTAGATACCACTCCAGCGGGGCATGGGTGTAGTCGACGTGGGTCACGACTGCGGCGGGCAGGTTTTGGCTTGCCTGCTGATAGTCGAGGATATAGGCGGCAGCGGCGCGCCAGTTTTCGCGCGCAGTGGCGGGCGTCCACAGAACGGGCAAGGTCAGGGCTAGCGCGATCAGGGCGGCTGGCCCAAGCGCCCAGAGCGCTATCGTAGCGCGGCTGGCGATGGCGGCGACGCCGCGCGCGACGGCCCAGAGAAAGAATGGAGCCATAAAGAGAAGGTAGCGGTCTTGCGAGAAGATTGAGCCGCTGCGCGCCAGCAAGATGTTGGCGATGAGCCACGGCGCGCCGAGCCACAGGATGAGCCACCATTGGTCAACGCCGAGCGCGGTGAGCCGTGTGGCGCAGCGTTGACGCGGATAGGCCAAGCCCAGGCCGAGCAGCGCGAGGGCGCCGAAGACGAATGTTAGCGACACGATGACCGTCCCAGACCACGGCGCGCGCCAGACGGTATAAACCCTGATCAAGCGGGCTACGTTGGGCAGTAGGTTGGCGAAGGCTTGTCCCGGCGTGCTCTCGGCCGCGTTGACGGCCCAAGCGTTGAGGGCAAGGGGCAAGAAGAGAAGCCCGGTTAGCGCCAACGCCAAGGCGCCTTCGACAAAGAAGCGCGGGGAGCGGCGCTGAAGCGCTAGCGCTAGCACCGTTAGTCCTGCGGCAGGCAAGATGAAGGCGCTGAACAGATAGCTGTAGAGGGCGAGTTCGAGAAAGACAATGAACGATACCCACCAGAGAAGCCGTTTGCTGAAGCTGGGGGCGCGCCACGCTGCGTCAAGGGCGAACGCGGCCCAGACGATAGCGGTGGCAGCCGGTTGGAACATGCGCAGTTCTTGGCTGTACCAGACGAGGACGGGCGCCAGTGCGATGAGCGCGCCGGCTAGCAGTCCCACCGCGCGGCCGGACAGCCGCCTCGCCAAGAGCATGATGCCGAGGGCGGTCAAGGCGCCGAGGATGCCGCCAAAAGCGCGCAGCGCCGCATCGTTCTGCGCCAAGCCAAAGAACGATAGGAACTGCTGCCAGTAGTGAAGGGCTAAGTAGTAGACCGGGGGGTGCTTTTCTTCGACCAGGGCGAAGGCGACACGCCAGGTGTAGGCTGGGTCTGCTTCAGCCCATTTCAGGCTGACGGCTTCGTCGAACCAGACGCTGTGGCGGGCGGAGCGCCAGAAGCGCGTGGCGAGCGCGACCGCGAGCACTGCGACTTCAGGCCAAGGAGAACGGCAAAAGGTAGACCGCCACGAAGCGAACGAGCGCGTACCGGTCATGGTCGGCATCGTCTTGTGCACTCTCTTTAGGCGGCGGGCGGGTCAATGCCCAAGCCGAGTTGGTGGAGACCGGCGCGCAGGTAGTAACGACGGTAGGCGCGCACTTCAGCGAGTTCCTGCTCCAGTTCGGCTTGGAGGATGTCCAACGCAGCATCGCGCGTGCCGTCGATATCGCCCGCAGACGGGCGGGGACCCGGTTCAACGCGCAAGGAATCGCCCTGTTGCCATTCGGCCAAGACGATCAGCCCGCGTGATTCCAGCCAGAGCAGGCTGCGGCGCACAACGGCCTCGGTCGTGCCGAGGCGGGCGGCCATCCGCTCGATGTCTAGCTTTCTATCGTGAGAGAGGGCGTATTTGCACATGCTTGCCACATTGCGCAGGGTCTGGGGCGACGCGTCACCGGCGGGGGCGCTGCCGCAGAGATAGAGCTCAGACGGCTGAACGGTCTCGGCCAGCCAATAGAGCAAGTCCGGCGAGGGGGGGATCGACCACACGACGAGGGGCCAATGACGGCGGGCGCCCGACAGGGCTGTGCGCGGTGCGTAGGGCGCGCCTGATTGCTCCACGCCTGCGCCTTCGGCATACCAAGCGGCGCTGTCCGGGCCGGGAAGGTTGCCGGGCGGCACATCCTCGTCGCGCAGGTCATGAACAGCGGCGAACTTGGCGCGGCGCACCGGCGGCCGATCAGCCTGGCCGGTTGCCGCGCGGCTGTTCACATAGGTCAGTTGTACGGTGCGTATGCCATTGTATTCGTTGATGCCCACGGTGTGGACGAGATCGATTGGGGAGGCGGCAAGGTCTGCATCGCCGCCGCCAAACCAGATGACGGGCAGAGCGACTTCGCCCTGTGCCACGGTAAGCCGCCGGTGGCTTGCATCCCTGCCGATACGCCTATCATCTGTGACTTCCACGCCTGATGTCACAAACACCGGCGCAGGGTTGCCGTTGCCAAAAGGGGCTAGACGTTGCAGTTGCTCAACGAGGGGCATGGTGATGTGAGCGAGCGGCAGTTCAGCGTCGATGACTAGGCCGGGGGGCGCGTCTGCGGCCGTATGTAAGGTGACTTGGCGGTGCAGCGCTTCGCGGAAGCGGTCGACGTTTTCGCGAGGCAATGTTACGCCGGCTGCGCCGGGGTGACCGCCGTAGCCTATCAGCAGGTCACTGCACGCAGCAATGGAAGCGCCGATGTCGACCCCAGGGACGCTGCGAGCGCTGCCGCGTGCTGGCGCGCCTTCGGGCGTAAGCAACAGGACTGCGGGCTTGTGGAATTGCTCGACGAGGCGCGAGGCGACGATGCCGACGATGCCCGCGTGCCAGGAGGGGTGAGCCAGGACAAGCGCGTTGTAATCCAGGAGTTGCGGACGCCGTTCGAGCATGTCAAGGGCGGCGCCGATGATCTGGCTGGTGAGGAGGCGGCGCTGCTGGTTGAGGCGTTCCATCTGCGCGGCGAGTTGCCCGGCGCGGATCGGGTCGCGCGTGGTCAGCAACTCAACGGCGACGGTGGCGTCCTCGAGACGGCCAAGCGCATTCATGCGCGGGCCAAGCTGGAAGCCGATGGACTCGGCGTCGACCGTCTCTGGCCTGAGGCCGGCGATGTCCATCAATGCGAGCAGGCCGATGCGACGCGTGCGGCGCAGGCGTTGCAGACCGAGCTGGAGCAGGTAGCGGGCGTCGTGTACCTGTTCGGCGACGTCGGCGACGATGCCCAGGGCGACGAGGTCGAGCAGTTCTTCTTCCTGGCCGCTGCGGCCGAGTAAGGCATACACGTGTTGGATGAGCTTATAAGCGACGCCGACGCCGGGGAGCGTACGCAGGGGGTCTTCGGGCGCTTGGAACTTAGGGTTCACGATGGCGTCGGCGCGTCGCACGCTGGCATTGGGCACGGCAGGGGGAGACGCGCCCCATAGCGGCACGCCTTGGCGGGCAAGTTCGACCAGATCAGGCGCCGGGTCATGGTGGTCTGTAACGATCACGGTCAGGCCCGCGTCTTTCGCATAGCCAACGGAAGCGTCTTCGGCAATGCCGGTATCACACGTAAGCAGAAGATCTGGCCGAAAACCGGAGACGGCAAGGACTTGCTTCAGCTTGTCGGGGAGGATGCCGTGGCCTTCCTCGAAGCGATTGGGAACGTGAAAGCGGACGCGGTCGGCGCCAGCCACATCTTGCAATGCGGAGACGAGAAGCGCTGTGCTGGTCTGCCCGTCTACGTCGAAGTCGCCCCAGACGAAGATGCGGCGGCGGGCGGTGAGGGCTTCGGCGAGCAGTTCTCCGGCATGGGTGAGACCGTAGAAGGAGGCGGGCGGCGCGGGCGCATAGAGACGCGGGTCGAGAAAACTGCGCGCCTTTTCCGGCGTGTCGATGCCTCGTTGTGCCAGTATCTGCGCAACGAGGGTTTGGCCCTCTACCAGAGGGAGAAGGTCGGCCGGCGCGGCGACAGGGGGCAGGATTGACCAGGAATCAGGCATAGTCGGGCGATGGCGCGTCAGAAGGCGAGTTCGTCCACATCTTCGAGACCGAAGTCGACGCCTTCGTAGGCGTCTTGGATGTCCGGCGAGCCGGCGTCTTCCCACGCGTCAATCGACGTGGCGCGCTCGCCGCGATCGCAGAGGCCGCGATAGGTGCAGAATCCGCAAAGATACTTGCGGCTAAAGTCCGTATCGGGGACTTTGGGGAAGTCCGCTTCACTTTCGCCGGCGAGTATTTGGCGGACTATAGAGCCAATTCGGCGGCGGTTGGCTTCATGCTGGGCTGCGTCGTAGCGGAAGATGATCGGGTGCTCCGGCGCGGCGACGAACCAGTAGCGCATTTCCGCCTGTTCCGGCGCGATAGGGCCCCAGGGCAGGTGCGAGCTCGCCTCAACCAGGACATAGAGATAGATCGAGGTCTGCAGACGGCGCTGGAGCGAAGCCGGGTCAGAACGTTTCCGGCCCGTTTTCCAGTCGATGATGACGGCACGGCTTTGGTCTTCGGCTGCGATCAGATCGTACTTAGCTACTAGACGCACGGCCGAGCCATCGAGGGCGAACGGGACGTCGAGGACACGCTCTATCTCGACATGGCGGCTGGGAAGGTCGGCGGGGCGGTGACGGAGATAGGCGCGGAACCAGTCCGCCAGCGGCGGCTCCAGTTCGTCCACGAATTGTTGGACATCGTCGCTGGGGACGCCCGCTTCGGCGCGCTCTATTAGACGATGAAAGAACTGGCCGAGACGCACCCGACGCTCATGTTCGGCGATGGGCGAGGCCTGGACTGAAGGCCAGGGCGTCTGCTGCATATAGGATAGCCAGAATCGCCGCTTGCAGTCGTCGAAAACCTGTAAGCTGGTCTGGCTGAAACGGAACTCGTCCGGCAGACGGGCGCCGGCAGTTGTGCGAGCAAGCGGCGTGGCGTTCATCGTCTGTAGATTATAGCACAGGCGGGCGGGATGCTATTGCCAAGTTCGCGACGTGACGGTAGACGGCGACGGTCTCGGCCGCACATGCATCCCAACGGAACATCGCCGACCGCTGTCGCCCCAGATCGCGGAGGCGCGCGGCAAACTGGGGTTGATCGAGAACAAGGCGGATGGCGTTTGCCAGGCCCGCGTCGTCATGCGGGGAGACGATCAGAGCGGCGTTGCCTGCGATTTCGGGCAGGCTGCTGGCGTCGCTGCACACGACCGGCGCGCCGCACGCCATCGCTTCTAGGACAGGGAAGCCGAACCCTTCATACAGGCTTGGAGCGAGGAAGCAATCTGCAGCGGAGTAGAGCGCGAGCAAGTCGGCATGGGATACGTAACCGAGGAAGCTGACCTGATTGTCGAGTCCGAGCGTGGCGGGCAGTTGGCGCACGGGGCTAAAGAGCCAACCGTCGCCGCCGACGATCAAAAGCCGGTGCGGATAACCGGACTGACGCAGTGCGGCTAGGGCGCGAAAAGCTGCCGCGTGATTCTTGCGCGGCTCTAGGGTCCCGACCATCAATAGGTAGGGGGCGTCGGGGCTGTACTGCATGCGCACGCGATGTTGTTCGCTTTGCGGAGCGGGCTTGAAGGATTCGTCGATGCCTTCGTAGATGACATGCACTTTCTCGTCGGGAACCCGGTATTGTTCCACGAGATCGCGCTTGGTGTGGCGGCTGACAGCGATAATTGCGTCGGCGCGGCGCGCGAACAGCGGCACGGCTACGTTGAGGAAGGCGCGGTTGGTCAACGTGTGGTGTTGGGGGTAGCGCCGAAAAATCAGGTCGTGGATGGTGAGAACGGTCGGTGCGGCGACGTTCGGCAGGAGATGTTCGGTGGCGTGGTACACGACATGACCTGACGTTGCTGCAGCGGCTTTACCGAACGCGGCCAGCCGCGAGTTGGCAGGCAGATGGGGGAAAAGGAAGACCTGGCTCGCCAGGGCCGATAGCCGCCAGGCATAGCGACCCATCCGGAGCGGGTAAGCGGGGGCCGCGGCGAGCGACTGTGGCGGAGTATGGCCGGAGTGACGGTTATAGAGGATGGCGAGGTTTACCGAGTCTTGGCAATGCGCGAGCAGGTCGGCGGCGAGGTTAATTGTGTAGCGGCTAAGGCCGGCGCGCTGGTGGACGGCGGGACCGATGTCCATCAACACCGGCAGCCGTGAAGCGGCATTCGTAGGCGCATGGCTGAGGGCAGGCGATGACATAGCGGATTAGTCGGCTCCCAACACGGCTAAGAGACGGCTGACGATCATTTCCATCGCGACGCGGTTGCCGCCGCCTTCGGGAATGATGACATTGGCATACCGCTTGCTCGGTTCGACGAACTCCAGGTGCATGGGGCGAACGGTGGTTAGGTACTGGTTGACCACAGATTCGAGCGTGCGCCCGCGCTCGTTGACGTCGCGATGGAGACGGCGGATAAAGCGGATATCTGCGTCGGTATCGACGTAGATGCGCAGGTCCATCAGATCGCGCAGGCGCGGTTCCACAAAGATGAGGATACCCTCGAGCAGAATGATCGATGCGGGATTCACCTGGATGGTTTCCGCCATGCGCGTATGGGTCGCGAAGTCGTAGACGGGGACGTCGACC
>Ga0334888_1002310_pt1 | contig 21304 bp, 17 predicted proteins | sample GraSluR1_MG_FD_207227 | JGI IMG/M metagenome (GOLD analysis project Ga0334888, IMG submission 207227) | Sludge microbial communities from methane-producing bioreactor in Wageningen University, Netherlands - Granular Sludge_3_08-R1 | ecosystem: Engineered > Bioreactor > Anaerobic > Unclassified ...
GATCACGACCTCGGGCGCGTCCACCCCCGCCAGCTGGTCCCACCGGGTGAAGTGCATGTTCATTCCCTCTGAAGAGATCGCGGGGATCATCTTCTCCCAGGCATCGACGATCTCCGGCGTCCTTTTGTACCGCTCCCCATCGAGGCTGCCCGGCTTGCCGTACGAGAGGAAGTACCGGAAGTCGGGGGGACGCTCCCTTGAATATCCCGCATACATGAGTCCTCCGGGGCAGGAGATCGAATTCTCATCGAAGACGAGGGGCGTTCCGTTCCTGACCCGGTTGAGCTGGCAGATGAGGCAGCGCCAGCCCTCCGGCGGTGGGACTTTTTGCACATCGCCGGAATCTTTTCGGAACTCCAGGGTTATGGGAAGCTCCGCCCCGGGGAAGTACTTCTGCCATAATGCGGTGAACCGATCGCGGAGTACGATGTCCATAGTAGCTCAAATATCTTTTAGGTATAAGCAGGTTATGATGGCCAATAGATTGAGTTTCGATAAATAATCATGCCCAAAAGTGCATATAGTAGGTATAAGAACCTTAACCTGTGAGTTGATACAGGCTGCTAGATCGTGACCCAATTCGTGGCGATTGTAAACAGTTGGAGGGAGACTGATTATATTTATATCAGAAGATAGGTGCGGGTTCGACGCATTCTTTCGGAAGGCCACGGGAAATAGACCGTATCCATTTCAGAGCAACCTTGCAACTTCAAATGAGCTGCCAGACTTGATAGAGATCCCCACAGGCATGGGGAAGACCGACGCTATAATACTGGGGTGGCTCTGGAGGAGACGATTTGATCCTCGTGCCGAGATCCGATCAAGCACCCCCAGGAGGCTGATTTATTGCCTGCCCATGAGGGTTCTCGTCGAGCAGACACAAAAAAAGGCGAAAGAATGGCTCGGTAAGCTGGGGATCCTGGCAGATTCACCTGGCGACGACGCTCCACCTGCCGGATTGGCGGCAGATTACGATGGAGAAACCAAGCGGATCGCGGTAACAGTGCTCATGGGCGGAGAGCAACGGGACAATTGGGACTCTTACCCTGAAAGGGACGCTATAATCATCGGAACTCAGGACATGCTCCTATCCCGCGCCCTCAACCGTGGATACGGCATGAGCAGATACAGGTGGCCGGTCCACTTCGGTCTCCTCAACAACGACTGCCTGTGGGTGATGGACGAGGTGCAGCTGATGGGCGCAGGTGTGGAGACTTCGGCCCAGCTCCACGGATTCTATAATCATTTCGGCACCTTTCAGAGAGCAAAGCATGTCTGGATGAGCGCCACCCTGGACGCGGTGCGGCTTGACACTGTGGATCATCCGAGGCCCGAGGCCGGACGGACTAGTTTGGCCCTATCCGAGGATGACAAGGCCCTTTCTCAAGTCGTCGAGAAGTTCGAGGCGAAAAAGGCCCTGAAAAGAGCTCCGTTGAGGCTGGAAAAGGGTAACGAGAGGTCTTATCCTGAGGCTATGGCGGATCTCATCGTCGAAAGCCACAAGAAGGACACCTTGACCTTGGCGGTGGTAAACAGGGTTGATAGGGCCCAGAGAATCTACGAGGCCCTTCTCAAGAGAGGCAGGTCGCCTGTTGACACCGCTGTACTTCATTCCCGCTTCAGGGAGGGAGATAGAAAGAAGGGGATGGGGCTTCTGGAGGCGAAGGAAGGGGGAATAAAAGATCGGATCATCGTCTCAACCCAGGTTGTGGAAGCGGGCGTGGACGTCTCCGCCCATACAATGATATCAGAGCTTGCACCGTGGTCGTCCCTGGTACAGCGTTTTGGGAGATGCAACCGGCGAGGCAGGCAGGAGGGCGCCCTCGTCGTGTGGGTGGACATAGACTTCAGCGATGAAGGGATTGCCCTCCCTTATGACCCCACATCCCTGGAGGAAGCGCGAGATCTGATCGAGGGCTTAGACGATGCTGGGCCCAAGACCCTCTCATCGATAAATTACGAGGAACCTTTTAAAATCAGGCCGGTGGTGCGGCGAAAGGACCTTCTGGACCTATTCGACACGACTCCCGACCTCACGGGAAACGACCTGGACGTGTCCAGGTACATCAGGGAGGACGAAGACAGGGATGTCCAGGTCTACTGGAGGGAGGTGGAGGACAGGCCCTCCGGCAAGCTCAGGGCGCCGGAAAGAGCGGAGCTCTGCTCAGTCTCGTTATCTCAAATATCTCAGTACCTCAAAAAGTCTCCCGGCTGGGTCTGGGACCCACTAGAATCCGACTGGATAAATGCTAACGGCGGTCGACTCAAGTCGGGCATGTTGATCCTCCTCGATCCGAAGAACGGTGGTTACAGATCTGACATTGGATGGGTTGGGACGGAAGGAAAAGATCTTGTGGAGGTGATCACTCCTGAGCTTGAGAACACGCCCGACCCCTCCATGGACGAAGATTCCAAGATTCGGGCCAGCCGATGGGTAGGACTTGCCGAGCACACCAACGATGTCTCCCTTGAGCTGACATCTATCTTGAAGCGGTTCGATCTTCCCGAAGAAATAGTGAAATCTCTCGAAGAGGCCGCTCGCTGGCACGACGCAGGCAAACTTCATCTCGCCTTTCAGAACATGCTGCTCTCCGGTCGAGAAAACGAGGCGAGCTTGAGGGCGAGGGGTCCATGGGCGAAGTCCAAGGTGAAATCCAATTCCGACGATAAATCTAGAAGACCGGTCTACTGGGTGGAGGTCGATGGGGTGAAGGTTCTCCGGCCCTACTTCCGCCACGAGCTGGCATCGGCCTTGGCCTGGCTCCAGACGGATGGGCAGAGTCACGGAGATGTGGACCTGGTCGCCTACCTCATCGCCGCCCATCACGGCAAAGTTCGGGTTTCCATCAGATCCCTGGTTCAGGAGAGAACGCCTGAAGACGACCGTCTCTTTGCCCGTGGAGTTTGGGACGGAGACGTGCTTCCCGCCCATCCCGGACTTTTGAAGGAAGATGTCAAGCTGGACTTGTCCCTCATGCAGATGGGGGGTGGAAGCTGGCTGGAGAGGACGCTGAGGTTGAGGGACGATCCCGGAATGGGACCCTTCAGGCTGGCCTATCTTGAAAGCATTCTCAGGGTCGCAGACTGGAGGGCTTCGAGAAAGGAGGGATGGGATGAAGGAAGTTTATGATGTTGAGCTGAGGGGCTGCGCACCCGTGCCGTTGGCCCATTACCTGAAAGCTCTGGGGGTGGTTCGTCTCGTCTCCGAACAAGTCGATTCAGAAGCCAGATGTTACTGGAAAAGGGACGCATTTCACCTTATTTCTGGTCTTGACGAAGAATCATTGATCCGGTTCTTCCTTGAAGAGTACAGCCCAACGCCAGTGCTGGCCCCCTGGAATGGTGGAAGCGGCTTCTACTATCGAGAGGAATTGTCGTCGGAGAAGGACCCTGTCACGGGAAAGAGGAAGAGAACGGGTCGGAGAAACCAGCCCACTGCGGCCACAAAGGTCGTCGATTCGATCCTGAAGTCGTCGACTGTGCGTCTTGACCGTTACCGCCGCTCCATCGCCGTTGCCAAAGAGGTTCTGGAGACAACGGGCATGGAAGAAGCTACCACGGGCAAGTCCAAAGAAGAGCTTATTCAGGCGATCAGGAACAGGCTTTCTGATGACGCCATCACCTGGCTCGACGCATCAGTAGTCCTGACGGAGGAGAACGCCAAGTATCCGCCTCTTCTTGGAACCGGCGGAAACGATGGTAATACCGATTTCAGCAGCAACTTCATGCAGCGGCTCTGTGAGGTCTTCGATCCTGATAGTGGCGGGCCCACTGCACTGTCAGAATCTTGGCTTCGGGGTTCACTCTTTGCCACCACCTTGGACGGGCTGGTTAAAGGAGCAGCCTCGGGACAGTTTTACCCGAGTGCTGTGGGCGGCGCCAATGCAGAGTCGGGCTTTGGTTCGGACTCTGTGGTGAACCCCTGGGATTTCATCCTAAACATTGAAGGGTCTCTCCTCTTTGCGGCAGCCAGCGTAAAGCGCCTCCAAAATACAGGGCCAGGGGTTTTGAGCTATCCGTTCAGCGTCCGCTCATCCGGGGTGGGTTACGGCAGCGCGTCCCAGACGGACGAGGTCACCTCCAGGGCGGAGATATGGGTGCCGATGTGGAGCAGGCCCACCGGGGTCCGGGAACTTAAGGCGTTGATGTCGGAGGGACGAGCCCAGGTGAGGGGACGTTCTGCCCGAAACGGCGTGGACTTCGCCCAGTCCGTGGCCACCCTCGGGGTCGACCGGGGTCTTGAATCCTTTGAGAGGTATGGTTTTCACGTCCGCAACGGCCTGGCTTACTTTGCCACGCCTCTGGGGCGTTTTAGAGTCAACCGACAGCCCCAGGTGGAACTCCTTTCCGACATGGACTCATGGCTCGTCTCCTTCAGGGAGAAGGCGAGTTCTGAGAAGGCCCCAACCTCCGTTGTCCGGGCCCTGAGGACCCTCGACTCTTCCATCCTGGCCCTCTGCAAAGAGCGGAGCGTTGGCAGGGTCCAGGATGTCATGATAGCTTTAGGGGACTGCGAGAGGGCGGTAGCCCAGAGCATCAGGTGGGCGAATGAGGCTAACGTCAGGCCCGTGCCGCCCCTATCGGATCGGTGGCTTTCGGAGGCGGACGATGGGAGCCCCGAGTTCAGGCTTGCCGCCAGCCTCGCCTCGATCTACGGCCATTATAAGGAGGGGGACGGCCAGAATTCCCTGATGCCCCTGAGGTCTCAGATGGAGCCGGTCAACGTCTGGACAAAAGGCGGACATATGAGGGTGTCCTTCGCCGAGGTGGCGAGCAGAGATGTGGTATGGGCAGACGGCGATCCAGTCTCTGCCCTGAACAGACTTATGTCTCGGAGGGTCATGAGGGCGGTCCAGTCAGGGTTAACCTGCTATCCCGACAGGGGGAGGATCAATGCAAATCTGGGCGACGTCGCCGCTTTTGTGGAGGGACATGTCAACCTTTCAAGGATGGTCGATCTGCTTTGGGGACTTATTCTCCTCGACTGGCCAGCGGTCGGGGGAGAGACAGTCACGAGATCGTATTCCACGTCGTCACCCGGCGCTGCTTACGAGCTGATGAAACTCTGCTTCTCAGGAAGCAGTGTTCGGGACGTGGAAGTCCCTCTGATGGCCGAGGTCCACAGGAGGGCATCTCTAGGAGACAGCTTTGGAGCGGTCCAGCTGGCGGTCCGCCGACTGAGGGGAAGTGGGCTTGTGCCTGCACTCGAATCTGTCGATCTTTCGCAAGATTTGGTGAGACGGACGGCTGCGGCTCTCCTCTTTCCCCTGAGATCCAATCAGGTCGAATCTATTGCAGACAGGGTGCTGAGGCCGGAAGTAAAGAGTTAGAGACCTTATCAAAATGATATGTTTAGAACGCTAAGTTTAGATTGCTATGATTGGGAGGGATTGTATGAACCTGGACAAGTTGAGAACTGAACCAAGGCTGCTGGTCGAAGTGGGACTGAGGCCCCTTCAGGGGACCAGGTTTCAGCCTACCGGCTTTCCTGACCTGGGGGCGGCCACCTACCAGCTGGCCGACGCGACTTCGATGCTGCTGGTGGAGTCGGCCCAGAGCATGGCCAACAGGATGGAGGCCGTCTGCTGGGACGATATAAGAGCTGACTGGGCAGCTCCTCTGAAAGGGCTGCCTTACATCAAAGTTGTGGACAAGGACGATAAGCCTCTGACAAACTCGATCCTGGAGTCTCATCGAATAAACAGCCCGTACATCCTGGAGTCGAATGACAAGACCTTCTTTAACGCGCTGAAAGAAGAGGTGGGGGTCATGGAGAAGGGGCGGGTGGACCTTCACCTGCTGGCTAAGACCCTGCTGAAGTACGATATCAACACCCTCCTTCACGGCGTGTTTCTGGCGAAGAAAGACCTGGCCGGAGGTCGGCTGAGGCTACCGCGTGCCCTTTCTGGCTTCGTCGAGGCCAAAGGCGTGACCGTGGCTCCGAGCGGCGGGGTCAAGAAAGACGAGGTCGACCCTTCCGGTGTCGCGAAAAAGGGATTCGGTCACGTTCCCTTCCACAGAGACGAGTTCACCGGAGAGATGACCGCCTTCTTCAATCTCGACCTCGCCCAGATCCGAGGCTACGGGCTGGGCGACGAGGTGAACGACCTCCTCGTGGCCCTGGCCATCTACAAGATCAGGAAGGTGCTGGACGAGGGGCTCCGCTTCAGGACCGCCTGCGACCTGGAGATGGCGGGCGAGCCGGTGATCATGCGGCCCGTTGACTTCGCCCTGCCGTCACTGGTGGAGGTCGAGGGTGCCCTTCCTGACTTGGTAGAGAAGGCAGGCTTCAACTTCGCAGAACCCAGGGTAACCACGGTCAGGTACGAAGCGTGATTTGATGCTGGTCATAGAGCTGGGGTTTCTGGCGGGTAGGTATCATGCCACTCCCTGGGACAGGCAGGTGAACGAGGGAGCGGTCGAGTGGCCGCCATCTCCCTGGCGCATCCTGCGCGCCCTCATCTCCACCTGGCACCACAAGGCCCGAGGAGAGGTCAACGAAGATGCGGTCGCCTCTTTGATGGAGCGGCTATGCGGGCTGCCGGAGTTTTACCTGCCTCCAGCGGCCCTGGGACATACCCGTCACTACATGCCCCTCTTTCGGACCCCTCTGGATGGCAAGACCACTAAGATCTTCGATACCTTCGCCGCTCTGGATGGAGAGAAGCAGGTATTCGTAATTTGGCCGGATCTCGATCTGTCTGAGGAGGACAAGAAGATCCTCGATCTTCTCCTCACTCGGATGGGGTATTTCGGCAGGGCTGAGTCCTGGGTCGAGGCGAAGCTTGTCGATGATCCTCCTTTCGAGAGCAACTGCCGCCCCTTGGAGCCTGAGAATGCGGTGCCTGAGGGGATGGAGGCGGTCTCTACTCTGGCTTGCATGTCCGGGGAAGAGTATCGAGCTTGGAGGAAGGTCGCCCGGGAGGAGCGCCAAGGGCGCAGGCTCTCGGAGCTGAAGGCCAAGGCCAGGAAGAGGGGAAAGCCCGAGGAGAAGGTGAAGCTGGGAAAAAAGGACCTGGAGGCGATCGAGCAGAACCTTCCCGCAGACATCTTCGAGGCTCTGCACGCCGACACGGGCGACCTCAAGAGGGCGGGCTGGAGCCAGCCTCCGGGGAGCGTCTGGGTGACCTACGCCAGGCCGAGGGGCGCCTTCGATGTCGCGCCGAGGGCTAGGGCGGCCGTTTACAGGGGCGATCCTTCAACTGTGGCCCGATATGCCGTTGCCAGCCAGGTGCCGCCGAGGCTGACCGAGGCCGTATCCTTGGCGGAGAGAATACACACGGCCCTGGTCAGCCTTTCGGATGGGCTCTCAGCCTTCACCGGCTGTGACGAGACCGGGCGGCCCCTGGAGGGTCACGTCCACGCCAAGATCCTCTGCGAATCCAACCTGGGCCTTGGAAAAGGCAGGCGGGGTGAGATCACCCACGTCATCGTCCACGGCCCCACGGGCTTCGGCCCCGAGGAGCGAAAGTCTCTTGACAGACTGACCAAGGTCTGGGGACACGGTGGCCACGACGTTCAGCTGGTGCTCCTGGGAGTCGGAAAGCCCGAGGACTTCGGCGGACTGGAGGTAGATCGGGGCAGATCGCCGACCCTTGCGAAGGCAAAGACCTGGGTCTCCAGGACACCCTTTGTGCCGACGAGGCATCCGAAGGCCACCAGGCCGGGGGTGCCAAAGGTCGACGAGTCCGGCCTGCAGATCGGAAGCCCCGAGCACGACCTGAGGAGGCTTCTGGCACTAAGCGGTTTCCCGGAGACGATGGCGGTGGACTCCATCTCCTCGACGGACCTGGCGGGACACGAGACGAGGTGGCTCGCTTTCAGGCGGGAGAGGAACAAGGGCGAGGGGAGACGGGCAACCAACGTTGGCTACGGATTCAGGATCGAGTTCCCCGAGCCGGTGAGGGGTCCGATTGCTCTTGGCTATGGGGCGCACTTCGGGCTGGGGGTGTTCGTGCCTGACGTCAGCAACGAGGGCAAGGTGGCGGAGGATACGGATGCAAACCAAAGAGGGTGACTAGATGCAAAGGAATATCGGGTCGTGTCCAGATAAGCCAGAAGATGCAAATCCTTACCCAGATGCTATCACCAAGAGCTATCAGATCCAGCTGATCACACCCCTCTTTGGAGGGGGCGCAAAGGCTGGGGAGAATGATGAGGTGACTATCATTCGACCGTCGAGCGTTCGAGGACATCTGAGATTCTGGTGGCGAACGACGAGTGGGGCAAAGTTTGAGAGAGTAGAGGAGTTACGTCAACGGGAGGGAGAAATCTGGGGGACGACGAAGAATCCAAGTAAGGTGATCATTGGGGTCACGATCAAATCTTCTGGTGATAGTTATCCTTGTGCTAGGTATCAAGAAGGCTGGAGTCTACCCAGATTCGAAAAGAATCATCCTCCATACGTCCTTTTTCCGTTTCAGGGAAATATACGCAAAAACGTCAAACCTGCTAATTGTATCGCCAATATAACCATAGATCTTGAATTGACTTACCCTGAAATAATATCTCGTGATGTTGAAGCGGCTATTTGGGCTTGGACAAACTTTGGCGGCATTGGTGCCCGGACCAGGCGAGGTTGCGGTGCTTTATACTGTAACGCGTTTGCACCACCAGATGCAGGGGAAATAGAATATTGGTACATGTCAAAATTAGAAAATTTTGGAATCGATCCACCTTATGTCAGACCATGGCCCACTCTTCCTAAGACTATACTTGTGTGTAATACAATCAGCAATCCAATGGATGTCTGGATTGAGGCCGTAGAACTTATGCAAAAATTTCGCCAGGGCAAGTCGATTGGGCGGAACCCTGGAAGGGGAAATAGGCCAGGACGCTCACGATGGCCTGAGCCAGAGACTATAAGAAAAATTTCAGGTTCTAGGATGGAAAAGCATCGGCGTATTGCTTACATTCCTGATAATGCCTTCCCAAGGGCTGAATTCGGATTACCTATTGTGTTTCATTTTAAGGACGAATGTGGGGGCGATCCTCCAGAAAGCCAGCTCTATCCCAAAGGTTCGCAGCGCATGTCTAGCCCAATCATTCTCAGGCCGCTGAGTATAGGAGATGGCCTAAGGGCGGTGGCGATGATCATGTGGCTATCTATGAAACGGCTCCAGAGTATACAATTGGTACATGGCGATGAGATCAAACCCTTTAGAGAGACTTCCATCAGGCATCCGAAACTTGCGAGTTATCGTGACTCTCCCTTGAAGAGTAGATCCTCAAATGGTTCCGCCCTAGAAGGATTCATCGCCTTTGCAAAGGAAAAGGAAAATGACTTTCGGGAGGTGGGTTTGTGACTTCTTATCTTATCGCCATATCTATCGGGCCGGTTCAGAATTTCATCGCTGCCGCACGGCGTACCCGAGACCTCTGGTTCGGCTCACATCTTCTCTCAGAGATCAGCAAGGCTGCAGCCAGAGCAATAGCAGAAGAAGGGGGCAAGCTAATCTTTCCTGCTCTTGAGAAAAATGACCTCCGTCTCCTTCCTTCCGAAGATATGGACGCTTTCAACGTGGCCAACATAATTCTGGCCGAGCTGCAAGATGGCTCAGATCCAGAGTTTCTGAGAGATCGAGCTTATGAGGCTGCACAGTCTCGATGGGTGGGCTATGCTAGAGGAGCAAGAAACGAGACTGAGAAGTTTGTGCGTGGTGATCTCTGGAATGAGCAGGTGAATGATGTCATCGCCTTTTACTCAGCTTGGGTTCCTTTGGGCGACGACGAAGGTGCATCTCGCGAGAGACTGATGCACCTTCTATCGGGAAGAAAAGTCACGCGAGACTTCATCTATGCCAAAGGTTGTGCCGGTATTCTCAAGTCTTCTTTAGATGGAGCAAGGGAGAGCGTGCTGGATAAAAGGAAAGTTTCCCGATCTCTGGCTCTCAAAATGAGACTTGCAGAAGGGGAGCAGCTCTGTGCCGTCGGTTCGACAAAACGATTAGGTGGAAAAAATGTCGCTTTTCCATCAGTAATTCGGGTAGCTGCAGATCCATGGATTCGTGGCGTAAAGTCTTCAGGGACGAATGCCGATAATCTTCTTCAGAAAATCATCGAACTCTGCGAGGGGAAGAATGGCTTTTCCTCTGGAACTGGCAGATTCTATGGCGACTTTCCTTACGATGGGCAGGTTCTTTATCCGTCGAGATTATACAGGCTGATGAATCCAAAGAGGGATTCTGATGCTTACGAGAACCTGCTCGATGATACGGACATGGAGAAGCTGAAGGCGATTAAAAAGATAGTCGATTGCATTCAAAAAAAGGAGAATGGTGGTCTTGGCCTTGGGGTGCCCGATCCTTACCTTGCCGTCCTGATGGCTGACGGAGACCGAATGGGCGCGACGATATCCCAAATAGATACAGCAAAAGATCATAGAGCGTTCTCCGCTAAGCTTGCTGAGTTCGCCGGGCAGGCCAGGAGCATTATTGAGGGCCATAACGGTTGTTTGGTCTACTCAGGGGGGGACGATGTACTCGCTTTTCTACCGGTGGACATGTGCCTGAAGGCTGCCAGGAAGCTACATGACAAGTTCGGAGAATTATTAAAGGACTATCCTACAGGAGAGGCTGGGGCGCCCACCCTATCGGTCGGCATAGCCATAGGACATTTCATGGAGCCTCTGGAAGACCTGTTGATCTGGGCCAGAGAAGCGGAAAAGGCATCCAAAACCCCAGACCGTAACGGACTGGCTATCCATTTCCATGCGCGTGCAGGTGGAGATCCAATCCAGTTGCGTGATAGATGGCAAGACGCGGACGGGATGGACTGGCGTCTTGATAGATGGTCCCACATGCATCTTAATAATGAGATTCCTGACAAGGCAGCCTATGACATCCACCAGCTGGCTGAGGACTACAAAGGCTGGGACTGGGTAGATAAAGACGAGCTTTGTGATCTGATAAGAAAAGACCTGAAGAGGCTTCTTAAGAGAAAGAAATCTGTGGCCGGCCTCGACGAACTGAGCGATGACAAGATCAAATCCATGATAGGCGGGGTTGATCCTTATGAGGCCATTCGTCGTCTTGCAGATGAGCTGATTTTGGCTAGGAAGCTGGCTGAAAATATGGAGCAGGCCCAAAATAGGTTTGATAAGAAGGAGGTGGATGCATGACCATCTCTTATGTTTCCATAACGTCTCACGATCCGCTAATCTCCAGAGATGGGCGTCCCTTTGGCAAGGGTCAGGGAAACCGCATGCGATCTCTGGAATGGATCTATCCATCGATGCTGGCGGGTTCCATCAGAACTATGCTGGGAAAGATGATGGGCGGCAGCTTTACTCCAGGGGAGGTAGAGACATTAAAGCGACTATCTATCTCGGGTCCCTTCCCTTTAGTGAATGGCCTGCTGTATATTCCCGCTCCGAAAGATATCTTGGTAAAGAACGAAAATGGAAATCGTAGTAGTGTGGCCCTTAGACCGATGTCTTTGAGGGAAGGGGAGGGATGTGACCTTCCCAAAGGTCTCAGACCAGCTATGCATAAAGGCGAGGAGGAGTTCAAGCCGGAGAAGGTTCCTGCCTTCTGGTCCATGACCAAAATGACAGACTGGCTGATGGATTCTGAGGGAATGTCTTTCGGGCCGCCAGCGACAGGCGAGGACCTTAACGACGTCTTGGACTTCATGAACTCTCCCGAGAAAGAGGAAAGGATCCACGTGGAGATCGATTCCGAGACGGGGACATCTAAAGAGGGCCAGCTATTCTCCACGACGGGACTGGATCTCACCCGCAATCGGCCAATAAGGGGCGAGCCTCTTCAGTTTGCGGCAAGGATAGAATCGGATGGCACCTTAGACGGTCATATCAAAGATCTCGACACACTGCATCCCTTGGGGGGTGAGAGGAGACTAGCTCACTGGAAGTCCCAAAAAATGGTGGAGACCTGGGCGTTTCCATCCAACATGACGAATTGCTTCGAGGGTGCGTTAGGCAAACGGCTTAGGCTGATCCTTGCCACCCCTGCCCTATTTTCAGGAGGCTGGCTTCCGGGATGGCTTGATATGGTGGGCGACTCGATAGCTGGCAGGCCGCCTGGTGCGCCGGAGGATCTGACTCTAAAGTTGGTCTCGGCCTGCGTGGACCATTGGAGGCCTATCTCTGGGTGGAGCGTTGAGCGAGGGAAGAGGGGGCCAAAGCCGGTCCGCCGGTTAGTACCTGCTGGCTCGGTATATTTCTTCGAAGTTCTTTCTGGGAACGCAGAAGAGCTGGTCCGCCGTTTATGGCTCAAACCTCTGAGCGACGACGAGCAAGATCGTCGTGACGGGTTTGGCCTGGCCCTATGGGGTGTATGGAACGCGCCGAAGAATGAGTGAAGGTGAGAGCTTTGGTTGATAATACGAGGATGTACTGGCTACACGCCATCACCCCCCTACATGTGGGGGCTGGGCGTGGAGTTGGGTTCATAGATATGCCCATCATGCGGGAGAGGGTAACTAACTGGCCCCTGGTACCAGGGTCGGCGATCAAGGGTGTTATGCGGGACCACTTTACAAATAACGATATAGACGAGAAACTTATTGATGTGGCCTTTGGAAAGAAAGTCATGGACGATTCAGCCATCGCCGGAGCGCTGGTGCTGACTGACGCTCACATTGTGTGCATGCCCGTGCGGAGTCTTTACGGCACTTTTGCATATGCGACTAGCCCAATAGTGCTAGAGCGGCTTAGGCGAGATTTGAAGGCCACGGGACTTGATAATAATCTTGAGGCGCCCAGCCTGGAGGATACAGAGGTGAGTGTTTCATCTGATGACTCCAAGCTTGTAAATGGCGATAGAGTATTTCTTGAGGATCTTGACTTCTCAGCCACGTCCGATGATAATACCAAAAATTGGGCCACATTTCTCGCAGAAATGCTCTTTCCAGGGGATAATACCTGGCAAGACATCTTTAAGGAGAGGTTCGCAGTACTCTCGGATGACTGCTTCACCTTCCTGGCAGAGACTGGGACCGAGGTAGCAGCCCGTATTCGGATTGACGACGAGACGAAGACCGTTGCCGATAAAGCGCTTTGGTACGAGGAAGCCCTTCCGGCGGAGGCCATACTGGCTGGATTGACCTGGTGCGACAGAGTCTATAAAGGCTACACCCAGGAGCGGATATTAGAGGCCTTCTGCCCGGAGAAGGGCTTGGTGCTCCAAATAGGTGGTAAGGCTACAATTGGTAGGGGGAGGGTCAGATGCCTTTTCAATGGGGGGTCGGAGAATGGGCAATGAGTATCAGCCCACCAGAGAGCAGAAGCGGGCACAAGCTGCCTACGACTGTATAAAAGAGGTAACTGGGAATTATCAGGAATACGTTCAGATGACGAAGAAGTTCCCTGCCTTGGTGCACACCTGCGGCTTGGCCCAGGCGGTGGCCTTCGCGGATGCGAAAGATGGCGATGAATACTTGAAGCATCTCACTAAAGTGATGGGTTTAGAAGGGGATTTGGGGGAGAGAAGCCGTAACACAGACATAATCGATTATCAACGCTATAGCCGCGAAGCGATGGCAGCAGCTACCTGGCTGAAGCGATATGCTGAGGCGGTGTTGGAATGACGGACGCAAAGGCCTGCCGGAGGCCACTTGAAAAAATCTCTCGTGGAGAGCACGCGGGTCTCCTCAGGGACAGATATCTCAAGTGCCCCGTAAAGGCAGAGAATTATGTGAATGCTCGGAAGGAGCTTTATGAGACCATCTGCGCTGCACCTAAGACCTCTGCTGAGGTGTACAAGACGGCTTTCGAGAAATACCTTGGCTGCCTGCCTGGCCCTAAGGCAGAAGGACTTTTCAAGACAAAGGGCCGTCTGGTGATCGGCCTCGGCGGACAGAACGTCTTGGAGACCGGGCTGACGCTGCACCACACTTACGGTGTGCCGATTATCCCTGGGTCGGCGCTCAAGGGGCTTTCTGCTCACTATTGTCATAACGTTTGGGGTAGAGTAAACCGGAGTTTTTGCAGGGATGAAGAGTTCTATCTGACCATATTCGGTAAGGCTGAGGATGCGGGTCATATAATCTTTCACGATGCATGGATTACACCGTTTCTACTTCAGGAGTGCCTCAAGCTTGACGTCATGACCCCCCACCACGGCGATTACTACATCGGTAATGACCCAAGTAAGGCTCCAACAGATTTCGACGATCCTAATCCGGTCACGTTTCTCTCGGTGGTCGGAGCTTTTCACATTGTTGTCTCCTGTGATGTGCCTGGTGTTGAGGGGAAGAAATGGGCCGATCTCTCGCTTCAGCTGCTATCAGAGGCTCTTTTGCATTGGGGGATAGGCGGAAAGACAAATGTCGGGTACGGGCGATTGATTCAGGACAATCCCACCAATGAAGAAGAGGCTCATGCAAAGCCTGTGCTTCGTCACAAGAAGGGAGAGGTCTTGGATGTAATAAGGGTGGAGGACCCAAAAGGGAAAGGTAGAATCTATTTCTTGGCCGATGATGGCTTTGGTGGCTTCGTAAGAAATCCTCCACAGATTAGCGTGGGAGAAAATACCCGCTTGGAGGTAGTAGGAGTTATGACCGAAGGCTATGACTTTGCAGTTCCAGGATCTAGAGAAGAACACTTGCGCCAGAAGAAGGATAAGAAGGGCAGAAGATGAAACTTTTGTTATGCCTCATCAGCGACCAACATGTGCCAAACTTGCTTTCAGTTCATGCGGTTAAACCCAATTTGCTGCTTTTGGTCGTGAGTGAAAAGATGAAAAAAGACGGTGTTGCTTCTAACTTCCTAAATGCCTTAGATCTGAGTGATTCGTATAAGAATTCCGCCTTGAAACATGATATTGTAGATCTAAAAGAGGAGAACTCCATTATTGCTACCATGAATGTGCTTAAGACAGAGTTCTCGAAGTATCCAGAAGCGGAATGGTTTGTCAATATCACAGGTGGCACCAAACCTATGTCCATAGGTGCATACGAGTTTTTTAAAGATAAGGATGCACATATGCTTTACATTCCCATAGTCAGCCAGAGCAAAGCAATTGATTTCTCAAACGGTCAAAGTTTGGAGCTAACATACCAACTTCCAATCAGGGAATTCCTTGCAGGATACGGGTTTGATTTTATCAAAGAAGAAAATAAAGTTCTAGAAGGGGAAACCCGCGCCAAAAAGCTCTTTGAATTTTCGATTTATCTATCAGAGCACTATGAGTTTGCCCATAAGATGATGAAAACTCTTGACTTGATGATTCAAGAAGTTTATGGTGGTGAAAAAGATAAAGCCCGAAATAAAGCTAGAAAAAAAGGCATATACCTCTCCAACTTTGGGGTCCAAGATCAGCGCCTTATCGATTATCTAGCTTATAATTTCAAATTAGATGATGATGGTGTTAGCTTAAGCGGTAAACTTTCTCCGCATGCGGTGCAGTTCTTAACAGGTAACTGGTTGGAGGTTTTTGTCTGGGGTATCCTTTCTAAATATTCCGAGAAGCTTAATATCTGGGATGTTCGGTTAGGTCTTCTTCCAGGTAAGAAGGTGGACGAGGAAACACAGAAAAAAGAAATCAAGAATGACTGGGATATTGCCTTTATGTACGGGCAAGCTCTTAGATTTGTTGAATGCAAGACTGGGGATCAAGAGCACGATCCGTCTGGTAACGAAACACTATACAAGATAGAAGCGATTAAGAAGCAACTGGGTGCGCTTAATGTTAAGTCATATCTTGCAACTACCGCTCCAAACATCCTTGAGGGCGACAAGATAAGAGACCCAATTGTTACCAGAGCAAAGCTCTACAATTGCACGATAATTCCTGGCAGCGATATCCGCGATCTTGCCGAGCTAGAGAGGAAGAAAGATCCAAGTATAGTGCAACGCATTTCAAAGGAATTCTTCCCAAAGCAGGAGGCCCACTCCTGAGCTATGTCCTCTACCCAATCGGTGTCATTCGTCCAATCACCCCAGCCGAGCCCCTGCCACCCCTCCCGGAGATCCCCCGGGGCTCACTGGTTGTCGTCGAGGGGCGGGCGCCAATATGGCGTTATGGAATGGCCCTTCATCTCCTCCACGGCTCGCCTGCTGGAGCTGTAGCCTTCTATGATCCACGCCTTGGGGCGGTGGTGGTGGCCACTCACAGTTCCAAATGGTCAGTTGGGGACATAATCGAAGTTACCTTTTAGATATCAATATCATCGTATCTCTGGCTGAACAAGCCCCTCCTTTGCCGGGGCCGTCCGGGCCAGACGGACGGGTTGGGTCAGGTGAGCGGATGAGCAGAAGCGACGCCCTGGCCCGCAGCTTATTATAAATAGTATTGCAGTATACAAACATTATATAATTTGGAGGGTTGTATTATTGGCGGAATATTCTGGTGAAGGTGACGATCTCTTTCTTATACCCGCCCGTATGCTGAACGAGTTCGCCTACTGCCCCAGGCTCTGCTACATCGAGTGGGTTCAGGGGGAGTTTGTGGACAGCTCCGACACCGCCGACGGCCGATTCCAGCACCGTCGGGTCGATTCAGATTCGGGGGCCGTGCCTGACGGAGACGAAGAAGTTCAAGAGACGTTTCACGCCAGGTCGGTATCTCTCACCGGTCCCGAGACCGGCGTTGCCTGCAGGATCGACCTTCTTGAGGGGGAGGGGAACAGGGTCACGCCGGTGGACTACAAAAGGGGGTCGGCGCCCAAGGTGGCCGAAGGCGCATACGAGCCCGAGAGGGTCCAGCTCTGCGCCCAGGGGCTGGTCTTGAGGGAGAACGGCTTCGATTGCGATGAAGGGGTGATCTACTTTGCCAAGTCAAAGGAGAGGGTGACCATCCCCTTCGACGAGGCGCTGGTGAGAAGGACAAAGGAGCTGATTGAGAACCTCCGGGAGGTCGCCCGGCAGGAGGGGATGCCTCCGCCCCTGGAGGGAAGCCCAAAGTGCGTCCGGTGCTCTCTCGCCGGGATATGCCTCCCGGATGAGGTCCACCTCCTGAAGGAGATGGAGGCGGAGGAGAAGGAAAAGGCTGGGACCGTGCGAAAGCTGGTGCCGACAAGGGACGATCAGCTCCCGATATACGTCGTCGGCCAGGGAGAGACGGTTCGGAGGCGGGGAGATCGGCTGGAGTTCTGGTCTAGAGAGGGAAAGGTGGGAGATGCCAGGCTCCGGGAGGTGGCCCAGCTCTCCCTTTACGGCGGCGTGGAGATCACATCGCCGGCTCTCGCAGAGCTTCTCCAGCGAGGTGCCCCAGTATGCCACTTCTCTTTCGGCGGCTGGTTTTACGGGATATCTCAGGGAACGGTCCACAAGAACGTGGAGCTGAGGATGAAGCAGTTCGACTGGGCCAAGAGCAAGGGCCGGTCTCTGGAGATGGCAAGGCGATTTGTCTCCGGCAAGATCAGAAACTGTCGGACCCTCGTCCGGAGGAACGATCCGGATGCTCAAAGGTCGAAGGAGGTTCTATCGGCACTGAATCGCCTGGCAAAAGAGGCGGAAGAGGCCGGAAACGTCGAGAGCCTCCTGGGGATCGAGGGGGCAGCGGCGCAGGCGTACTTCTCCCGGTTCGACGGCCTCCTCAAGGCCCAGGCGGGGAGCTTTTCCTTTGAGAACCGGAACAAACGGCCACCAAAAGACCCGGCGAACGCAGTTCTGTCTTACCTATATGGGATACTGGTGAAGGACGTCTTCGTCACCCTCCTGGCCGTCGGCTTCGACCCATACCTGGGGTTCTATCACCGGCCGAAGTACGGGAAGCCAGCCCTCGCTCTCGACCTGATGGAGGAGTTTCGGCCCCTCGTCGCCGACTCGACAGCGATCACCCTCTTCAACAACGGGGAGCTATCCGAGAAGGATTTCGTCCGACGGGGTTTGGGCGTCTCCATGACCCCGAAGGGGAAGAAGACGGTGGTCTCCGGCTACGAGAGGAGGATGAGCTCAGAGATAACCCATCCCATCTTCGGATACAAGGTCAGCTACCGGCGGGTCCTGGAGGTCCAGGCGAGGCTCCTTGCCAGGGTCGTCTCGGGCGAGATCGAGGGATATCCACCCTTCTGCACCAGGTGAGATCATGAGCGGCTTGAACGCCTACATCGTGAGCTACGACATAATGGACCAGAAGCGGCTCTACCAAGTTCACAAGACGATGAAGGGCTTTGGAGACCCCCTTCATTACTCCGTCTTTCGCTGCGACCTATCCCCAAAGGGGAGGGTGGAGCTGCTGGCTGCCCTGACCGACATCATAAAGCACGATGAGGACCGGGTTATGATCATAAACCTGGGACCTTTAGAGGGAGAGGTCGACCGAAGGATTGAGTTTCTGGGAGTTCGCCCTGAGATGAGCGACCACTCGGCGATCGTCTTCTGACCGCTAGCGAGAGGTCAGGTGGTGACCAAAACCCCGGGAACCGCTCGAAATGGAGCTTGATATCGAATGTCGAAGCTGAATCGAGGCGAGAAGATGAGAGGATCGGAGACGAAAACCGACCTCTCGAAAATGGCCATTTTTTCAGTATCAGGAGGGCCTGAAAAATGGCCGCTATTTCCACGTCTGAAAAGACGTGGCCCCATTGAAGCAGGTACTCAAACATACCAGGCTCTCGGATAAGTTCGAGATTTCCACGTCTGAAAAGACGTGGCCCCATTGAAGCTTGCCCTCCATCGCGCCCAGTTCGGCTGCCAATATTATTTCCACGTCTGAAAAGACGTGGCCCCATTGAAGCTTTGAGGTCGACGTTGATACCTTTTACCGATCTCGATATTTCCACGTCTGAAAAGACGTGGCCCCATTGAAGCCCATCTCGCGGTCGGTGGTCTCAGACATTACGACCATTTCCACGTCTGAAAAGACGTGGCCCCATTGAAGCTTCGCCGTCAGGGCCATAATCATTGAGGCATGATATTATTTCCACGTCTGAAAAGACGTGGCCCCATTGAAGCGATATTTTAGCAGAACTATTGCAAACCGTAGAAGATATTGATTTCCACGTCTGAAAAGACGTGGCCCCATTGAAGCAGATGGTGGCCTGCGAGAGTGATGAGCCCCCCGTTTGATTTCCACGTCTGAAAAGACGTGGCCCCATTGAAGCGTCAAGCGCCTCCAATACACTGAGCAGTCCTTGATATTTCCACGTCTGAAAAGACGTGGCCCCATTGAAGCATCTTTGTGTCGATGGTTTTGGTTGCCGAGTACGAGATTTCCACGTCTGAAAAGACGTGGCCCCATTGAAGCATCGTGGACGCGAGGAAGATCCCCAGCACTCCCACCAATTTCCACGTCTGAAAAGACGTGGCCCCATTGAAGCCACGATAGACAGTCACCTTGCCCTGCCAACCACGGAGAATTTCCACGTCTGAAAAGACGTGGCCCCATTGAAGCCCCTTGATTTCCTCAACGACACGGTTCGTGAGTATCATTTCCACGTCTGAAAAGACGTGGCCCCATTGAAGCGCAATCTGGTGCAATTAGCATGCAGATTTAATGCTTCCTATTTCCACGTCTGAAAAGACGTGGCCCCATTGAAGCAGAGCAGTTTCGCGCAGATCGAAGAGATCAAGAGCCAGATTTCCACGTCTGAAAAGACGTGGCCCCATTGAAGCATGGCAGCCCCGACGGGGCTTACGAAGTCGTCAGCCAGAATTTCCACGTCTGAAAAGACGTGGCCCCATTGAAGCTTCGGCCGGTCCGCTGGCGCCGCCAATACGACGGCCATTTCCACGTCTGAAAAGACGTGGCCCCATTGAAGCTTGGCGATCTCCAGGAGCTCGCGGTATCCGGCCATGCATTTCCACGTCTGAAAAGACGTGGCCCCATTGAAGCTCGGAGGCCGTCGTATTGGAGTAGCCAGCGGCATAGCATTTCCACGTCTGAAAAGACGTGGCCCCATTGAAGCATATCATCATCTTATCTTCCACCCGATGCGGCTGGCATTTCCACGTCTGAAAAGACGTGGCCCCATTGAAGCATCGTCACTCTGACGAGCTGGTGGGGCTTCAGTTCCAGATTTCCACGTCTGAAAAGACGTGGCCCCATTGAAGCTACGCCCTCTGCTCCAGCATACCTTCAAGCGCACGCCATTTCCACGTCTGAAAAGACGTGGCCCCATTGAAGCGGAGCTAGGCGAGCTCCTCTATAACGACGAGCACGGCTCATTTCCACGTCTGAAAAGACGTGGCCCCATTGAAGCGAAAAAGATGGGCAATGGGACCCCATCATCATCAGAATTTCCACGTCTGAAAAGACGTGGCCCCATTGAAGCAACGCGAAAGCCGAGACCTCTTCGGCACTTATTACGGCATTTCCACGTCTGAAAAGACGTGGCCCCATTGAAGCCTTGATTTTGGCGGCGTCTTTGGCGGCTCCTCTGGATCATTTCCACGTCTGAAAAGACGTGGCCCCATTGAAGCTTCCATTTGGAACGGGTGAACGACACGCCTCCCCCTACGGATTTCCACGTCTGAAAAGACGTGGCCCCATTGAAGCATGGACGAGTTCGAGTACAAGACGAACATGGCTCAATTTCCACGTCTGAAAAGACGTGGCCCCATTGAAGCTCGGGCTTATCAGCTTCGAGAAGGGGGCGGAGGTCGATATTTCCACGTCTGAAAAGACGTGGCCCCATTGAAGCCAGCCTCAGCTTAAAGGCCATCGCATAATAATCCTCGGCATTTCCACGTCTGAAAAGACGTGGCCCCATTGAAGCGTGATTCCTGGAGAGATGTTAGCCGAGGCGATGAGGCATTTCCACGTCTGAAAAGACGTGGCCCCATTGAAGCCCCGGCTCGGAGACGGCCGCCCCCGGCGGCATGGGATTTCCACGTCTGAAAAGACGTGGCCCCATTGAAGCATGGTTTCCCCGTTCACTGCTTTTCATGGCTTCTTCTTCATTTCCACGTCTGAAAAGACGTGGCCCCATTGAAGCCGCTGCCGACTGGACGAACTTCTTGAATGCGCTCGAGGGCGCTAATTTCCACGTCTGAAAAGACGTGGCCCCATTGAAGCTTCCATTAAGCACCACCCATCCGGGATCGCGGGTATGGTATTTCCACGTCTGAAAAGACGTGGCCCCATTGAAGCTGATGCCTCGGGTCCCCGGCACCGACCGAGGCATTCTATTTCCACGTCTGAAAAGACGTGGCCCCATTGAAGCACCTATTCCCGCGAGGAAGCCCTAGCGAAGTTTGGATTTCCACGTCTGAAAAGACGTGGCCCCATTGAAGCGAGAGGTTGCGGATAGACTTCGAGACCCGAGACATGAATTTCCACGTCTGAAAAGACGTGGCCCCGTTGATGCGCCCTGGTGGTCGGGCGCACCCTCAGGACATTCAACAGCCGGCCCCAGTTCCAAAAAAAACAAGGATTGAAATACGAGTACCTGAAGAATG